>Ga0180437_10012229_pt1 | contig 10168 bp, 9 predicted proteins | sample SS_ome_4_FD_132410 | JGI IMG/M metagenome (GOLD analysis project Ga0180437, IMG submission 132410) | Hypersaline lake sediment archaeal communities from the Salton Sea, California, USA - SS_3_D_1 metaG | ecosystem: Environmental > Aquatic > Non-marine Saline and Alkaline > Hypersaline > Sediment... | reverse complement strand
TCTTTCTCCTCCTCTTCGCTCCGCGCAAGTACCACCTTGTCGGGCTGGAACATCTTCTCCGCAGGAAACGGCTTGATCACGAACCGGACATTGTTGCCCCATCTCTTTATCTTGCTCTCCAGTTCCTCTGCGAAGGCCGCTACCTTGTATCCTTTCTCTCCGATCTTAAGGTGCTGGGTCAGGGCTCCCTTGTTCCATGCCTCGGCACTCTGCAAGGCGAAGTAGGCCTGGACCCAGTTGTCCATTGCATCTGTCTCGATGGCTTTCAGAAGATAGATCTCCGCGACCTGCCGCTTGACCTCCTTGGCGTCGCCACATGCCTGAAACATCCGTTCCGCCTCGGCGAGCTTCATCTGGAAGAGACGGTCGAGAAACTCCCTTTGATCCCTTTCCGTGGGCTCAAGCTTGAGGATTTGCTCGGCCAGGTTTTGCAGGTCGACACGATAAAGGGCAACCCCTTTCTTGGCGGCATAGTCCTCGGCCCCGCAGAGGGACGGGAATCCTCCGGTGAGGAGCAGGCACGTAAACAGGATCGTAGAGGTAAGGATCTTCCATCTCATTTTTTTCGCTCTCCCGATTGGTTAGTAGGTGTGTCCCTCTCGTCCCTTATGGCTGGACGTCCCTCCCAAGAAGCCGGCTACATGGAGTCATCGCCAACCTGTTCCCCGATCTGCTGGTAGCGCATGGCTTCGAGGATTCTTCCGGATCCACGCAGGGAGTTCACCCAGAACATGAGGACCTCTTTCTCTTCTTCGGATTGTATCTTGTCGAACTCGTTCGTGTACTTGTCCAGGATCACCTGGACCGCCTGTTTTCCGTGACGATAGAACTGTTCCTCGTCACCCCTCTGGTAGGCGGCGTATGAAAGGAGATAGTTCATGTAGTATTGATCATTCCAGTTTGGAATCTGGAGGGACTGGTGGCAGACCTGAATAATTCGGTCGTAGTCGGGCTGACCCGTCATGGCGATACCCACGGCCACGGATTTCAAGCTCGCACCGTAGGTGTCAAAGATGTCCTGCCGGTTTCCCCAGGCCGTCCGGTTTTCCTTCCAGAGTTCCCAGGCCTGGCTGGCGTAATCCATGGCGTGCTTCTTGTCCTCCAAGGAGTCCTTCTTGAGGTAGATATCCGCCATCTGCCGACAAATCGTGGCTTTTGCACGGTCGCTCTCAGCCAGTTGGAGCCCCCGGCGGAGGCGATCGAGGGATTTCCCGTAGGCTCCCACTCTCTCCGCCAGTTCTTTCCCCCGGATCCAGTAGACGCAAGTCTGGACGTTCGGGTCGAAGGAGAGTTCCTTTTCGTACTCTGCGTACTTCTCCTTTTGCTTGGAGGCCCGTCCGCGGGCGCAGACGCTCGCGGCCAAAGGCGTGTAGACATCCGGCATGTCGCTCCGCAGAATCATGTCCAGGTACGTTTGCAGGGACCGATCGAGATATCGCTCGCGCTGGTCGTCGATCGGCTCCTTCCATTCACCGTACATCTCGGCAAGGGACATGGCCTGCGAAATACTGGAGATGATCCTCCATTCCTTGTCTTTTCGTGTCTCGGAATCCCACGAGGGGAACAGCAGTTTGTATTGCTCTTCATAGAGCAGCCCGAGATTGAAAAGCCCGTCAATCTGGTAGCGAACCGAGTCGAGCCCCGCGAAGGTCTTGACGTCCTTGTACAGGGCCAGGGCCTTCTCATAACTCTCGATCGCCCTTCCGATGTCCGGCTCCTTCTGGGTATTCTTGAAGATCTTGTGGTAGGCGTTTCCCCTGAGGAACCAGACCTGCGGGTGAAAATCAGGTCCGAGCTTCTTTGTGTACTCATCGCAGACAGCGATGGCTCCGGTGTTGTCTCCCTGGTCGTAGAGATCTTTCGCCTTCTTCAAGAGCTCCAGGTGCTGGCTCTGGAGTGATTCGGGCGAATCGGAAGCCAGACCGGTTGCGGGGACAAGCAGGAATACGATACCGACAACGAGGGCATTGACCTTTTTCATCATCCTCACTCCTTCAGGATCTGTTGCAACGCGGATAGACAGGAGGTGATTTCCTCCAGTTTGGTCCCCACGGGAACCGATTCGGCCCCATCGACGGATCGCCGCATTTCAAACCGAGGATAAGGCTCCCCCTGCACGAGGCTGATCACGTGTTGTTTTCCGTTTGCGTACTGGAGCACGACCTGTGCACGGGAATAACTGATGGCTGTTAGGCTGTTGGAGCCCTTCCGAGCCCCTGCTGCATCTGCCGTGGACACCGTAACCGGTGTGTCCGGCAGGGCCTGCTGCTCGAGTAACCGCTTCAAATGGGCCGAGTTCCGAATATAGGCACTGCCCGTATGGGTCTCTGACCCGATATCGGCCAGTGCGAATGCCAGTGGTGCGCCCAGCCGAATCGAACCCTTGGAGGTCTGCAACGTCACCCGAACGGACGTTTTCGGGGTAGGGACTGGTTGGACGCCCCTCGCGTAACCTTTGCCGTCCCCTTTTCCCTCGAGGATTCCGACAGGCAAATCGATTCCTCCCAGCCCTTTTCCGGTCACGGCAGCGAACCTTGCGGCCTTTGTCTCCTTTGTTATCGTCCCTTGGGGGCCGGATCTTGATAGACCTTCCCGTTTTTCCCCGATCTCGAGGGACATGGGAACGCTGGCTGCCGGGCCGGAGGGCCCTTTTGCGATGAGCGTTCGATGGGGAGTCCCTTTGCGGGCCGGTTGATTCGAAGCCTTTGCCGTGGTCGGAAAAGAAGCCGTCTGCGGAGCCATCTCCATCGGAAGGGACACGTAGTCAGCCCCGGCAGCGCTGCGCACGACCGGCTGTTTCGGTCTTGGGGCCGGCGTCACGACCCGGGGTGGCTTCTCCGGCGGAGGCTGCTCCATGAGCTCCATGTCCACATCGGCGGCCGAAGTGCGCATCTTGGGTATGGCCTGCTTGGGGATCTCCCTGGGTTCCTGGGGAACCATAGGCGCAGGCGCATCCTCTGCAATCTGGATGTCCAGATCCAGGTCCTTCACCACGGCCATCTTCACGGGCTGTGGTACGGGAACCTTTTGAGGCTCCTCCACAGGTTCCGGCTTCTCGGGTTCCTTCTCGTCGACCAGCGCCATGTCCACCCATTCCAGCTCAAGGGGTTTGGGTTCCTCCTTTTCCGCTTCCACGGGTGGGGGCACGAAGGTCTTCCGACTCGCAACGAGGGTCTTCTTCTTGATCGGCCTGTCCACGAACCGGATTTGATCCTTGTAGAGGAAGTAGTAGTTGGGCTTGTAATCGTCTTCGAGAAACTCCCGTTTCACCTCCCACCGGGCACGGGCCGGCAGCATGGCCAACTCGGGGAGTGGTTGTGGGAGCTCAGGAGGACGCAAGGCGGTCCCAGGTTCCGTCCAGTTCGCCTCGGCCGAGGGAATCGTGTTCGAACGGTGAAAGAAGAAGAAATTGATCAGCAAGACGAGGAAGATCCAACAGAAGGCGGAAATGACCTGGCAGGCCATCACATCCTCGTCCTCCTTGGACCAGCGCAGCCAGCCCTGCCTTCGCGGGGTACGGGCTCGTTGCATAGGAAGTTGCTCCCCGGATGCAGAATGAGTTATGTCCGGCCTCTCTCGTAACAGATATACGGGGAAACACCGAGCTGCGTGCAGATCAACTCAACCGTATTGACCACCCCGAAGGGAGAGTTGTAGTCCGCAAAAACGACCACCTTGGCATCTTTGCTCACCGACAGGAACGCGCTCAGCTTTGCCGTTCCGTCCTGGAAGAGCGCGTCTCTCACGAGGGGATATTCCTGTTTCTGATAGATGAGGACGACCTGGGAGAGAGGGTCGATCTTGAGGACGATGTCCTTGTTGTTGTCGATGACGAGTTCCTCGTCGATCTTCTTCGGCGGTTTGATCTTGGCCCCGACGAGTATCTGAAAGGAGCTCGTGAGAACGAAGAAGATCAAAAGGAGAAACACAATATCGATGGCTCCTTCGAGCTGTTCGTCTTGATGGCCAGACCTGCGTATCCCCATTCGCTTCATCATGCCAGCATCTCCTTGAGTTCGCTCACCATGACAACCGACAGGTCTTCCTGAAGGGATTCCAGAATCGTCTTGCAGAACAGGGCCACGAATCGTATGCCAAGACCGACGACGGTTGTGATCAGGGCGATCTTCAGGTCTGCGGCAAGCTGCTCGGCACCGGCTACCCCCACGTCGTCGAAGATGGCCACCATGCCCACGGCCGTCCCCAGAAAGCCCAGGGTCGGCGCTGTGATGCTAATGTAGTTGTAGAAGGAAAGGACCTGTTTCCTCTGGGCGACCATATCGCCCACGCGCACCTCCAGGGCATGGATGAAATCCTGCTTGCTCTTCAGGTCCTCTTCACTCAGTCCCTGGAGAACTTCGCCGTAGGGGGAATCCTCTTCCGTCTTCACCGTCTGCCAGAGCTTTTCTGCTCGACTTCCTTCGCCCGACTCTTCCGCATCCTGATCGCCTCGGAACAGGCTCCGTACGGCAGCTCGCACCCTGTGGGACTTACCGTTCAAGGTCTTCCGGGACTGCTGGAACGTGTGAAGGTGGAAGATGAAGATCCCGCTCGTATAGATCAGCGTGCCGAAGAGGAGGTAGAGGATCACGTCGCCAAGTTGTACGTAGAAAGGGGCGATGAAATCAGAAACGTTGTAGATCGTGACCTTACCAACTCCGGTGGCGTTGCTGAGCACAAACCAAACCATCACTCCGATGAACACCGCGACTAAAGACTTCTTCATCTGCTCGCTCCTTTGCGCTTTCCCGCCCGAATCGCCGGGCTTCGAGATCCCCCATGGTCACAGGACCGACTTCCATAGGAGTGTCCCGAAAAGCAATTTCAATGCCATGGACCCGGGCATTCCATCGCAGCTTGAACTCTCACGCTTCCACGGGTCGCACCAGAGAAACGGATAGGCCTGTGTCTTCAGGGGGCTCCGTGGATGGAGACAGGTCTAACGGATTGAATTTCAGTTCTTTTCCTGCAAGGCGGAGAGACCCTCGAAAGGACCCCCCTTCGAGAAAACCTCAGCCACGGCCACAAACGGGGTTCCATCCTGTACCGGCTGCGGGGCTCGAGGTTACCTTTTTGAAACCCTTCGGTACCCGGAAAAATTTTCCCAGGGGACCTGGCCGATCAGGCCTCGGACAAAAGGGAGGGGACGGGTCATCGTGGCGAAGACAGGGACTATGAAAAAAATGCAGAGCATATGATCAGAGCGTTTGATCAATGATTTCAAGAGATTCGAATCGATCGTCTCGGATTCTCACCGGAAGGGAAAATCACAACCCTCGCAGATCGGGTAAGACGGCTCCCTTCTCCTTTCAAGGTCATGGGTCTCTCGGAGCGCCAAACGACGGAGGTCCCCGCGATTCGTCTCGCCCTTAAGATCGTTGCAGCAGGCCAGGAGCTGTCCTTCCCAGGTCACATAGAGGGCGTTGTGAAAGGACCAGCACCGCTCGGCCATTCCGGAGGGCGAGGGCGGTCCCAAGGCCTGCTCAAGCCCTAGGAAATGGCCCCCTCGGTTGTGACAAGGCGAGAAGTTTATACGGGAAACACCGCGCCCCTGCCAGTACGACGCAAAGTCGCGGGTCTCCTGACGATTCCAGGGCATATTCTGCAGAAGAAGCGACCTTCTGCCACCACCTTCTTCATGCTTGTTTCTCAGGTTTCGGGTGCGGGCGCGGGCCAGAAGAAACCTTTTCTGAGAGTGAACCATCTGAAACAAGAGGAGAATATCGAAAAACACCCATCTCATGAAGGAGGGATATGATGGCAAAAAAGATGCCCCACGCCGGACACGAAAAGCACATGTGCTACATGGTCAACATTCGAACGAGCATGAGCGAGCTCAAAAAGATCGCCAAAGACCCCAAGTTCATCTGTAAGAACTGTGCTCGCGTGGCAAGAGAAGGAAAACACCTTTGCAATCCGGTCAAGCTCTGATCAAGGCCGGTCTCGAATGGAGCCAAATCGGGAAGGAAGGAACCCAAGATGGAAAGCGAAGGGTACCGATACGTGATCATCGGGGGCGGGCTGGCCGGTGCAAGCGCAGCAGAGGGCATTCGAGAGGTTGACCCAAACGGATCCGTGGTGATCATCGGCCAGGAGGACCGGCATCCCTACCATAGGCCACCCGTCTCAAAGGGGATCCTGCTGGGGGGCAAGAAACCGGAAGACACGTTCTGCAAGCCAGCAGAATTCTACGAGGAAAACAAGATCGAACTGGAGACAGGGGTCTCGGGAAGGAACCTGGATCCTGCCGAGCGGACGGTAGCCTTGAGCGATGGAAGGGTCCTGTCTTACGAGAGATTGCTCCTGGCCACCGGAAGCAGGGCCAGGACGCTACCCCTGCCCGGAGCAGACCTGAAGGGGATCTTTACCCTCCGCACGCTGGACGATGCCTTGACATTGGTCACGGCAATGAGGGATGCGCGCAATGCAGCCGTGATCGGAGGAAGCTATATCGGCGCCGAAACCGCCTCTGCTCTCGCGCAGAACGGAATCCAAACCACGATGATCTTCCCGGAAAGCCGATTGCTCGAAGGTCTGACAGACAAGGATTTCGGCGGATATCTCCGGTCGCTGTACGACAGGAACCGCGTCAAGATCCTAGCCCACCGGAAACCGGTCCGGTTTCAGGGAGAAGGGCGTGTGGGGTCCGTCCTTACGGATGGGCAAGAGGAGATCCCCGCGGATCTGGTCGTAACCGGGGTTGGGGCTGAGCTGAACACCGGCTTGGCCCGTGATGCGGGGATCATGATGACGCAGGACGGCGGGGTCTGCGCCGATGCCCTCCTCCAATCCAGCCAGGAGCACATCTTCGTGGCGGGTGACATCGCCGAGTATCCGGACCCGACCTTTGAGAAACGCCTCCGGCTCGAGCATTGGGAAGCCGCGCTCCTGCAAGGGAAGACGGCGGGCAGGAACATGGCCGGGGCGGGAGAGCCTTACACCGCTCTGCCACACTATTTCTCGACCCTGTTCGAATGCGGTTTCTCCGTGTGGGGAGATTTCTCGCAGTGGGATCAGACCCTGCTCAAGGGTGAGATGGGCCTTTCCGGGACTTCGATCTTCTACCTGGAAAAGGGGCGACTCTGTGGCATCCTCCAGTTTGAACCCGTAGAAAAGGAAGAGGCAGAGAAGATCGAGAGGCTGGTCCGGAAGAGGCCGTCCCTCCGAGAGATTGAGGCCCTGGTCCAGGGCGAGGGAGCGAGCCTTCGGGACAGCGTCTAACCCTGAACCACCTGCGGAGCCAGCCCGCGGCTCCGTCGTAAACCACCAGGACGAATCGAGGCAGCAAGGAAAAAGCAGATGAATTCCCTACCCTTCTTGAGCATCTATATCCTCCCACTGTCTGTGCTCATCGGCTATGGCCTCGGCGGGGCCTACAATTTCTTGGCCCTTGTGTTCGTCTTTGGCCTCCTGCCCCTCCTGGATGTGCTCGTCGGGAAGAACACACGCAACCCGTCGGAGCAGGAAGAAGAGACCCTATCGGAATCACGCGTCTTCCGATTCATCACGTGGGCCTGCATGCCCGTCCAGGTGATCCTGGTCGTCTGGGGAGCCTACGTGGTGACCCATCAATCCCTCACCCCAATCGAACTCACCGGTTTCGTCCTTTCCGTGGGGATTACGAGCGGCGCTTTGGGAATCAACGTGTCTCACGAATTGATACACCGGGTCAACAACCGCCTTGAGCCCTTCCTCGGGAAGATCATGCTGGCCACCGTGTGCTACCTCCACTGGGCGATCGAGCATGTAAGAGGGCATCACCGGACCGTCGCCACTCCCCCAGACCCTGCGACGGCCCGGCGGGGAGAATCCTTCTATGCTTTCTGGCCGCGGACCGTTCTTGGAGGCCTCCAGAGCGCCCACCAAATCGAGGCGGATCGTCTTGCCCGGCAGGGCAAGCAACCGGGGAGACTTCAGAACGCCGTGCACAGGTATGTTGCCATAGAGCTGGTGATTGCCGCAGCGCTTTGGTGGTCTTTCGGGTTCGGCGCCGTCCTGTTCTTCCTCGCCCAGAGCCTTGTTGCTGTCTCTCTCCTCGAAGCTGTCAACTACCTCGAACACTATGGAATGGAGAGGAGGACACTCGAGGATGGCCGCTACGAAAAGGTCAAACCCGAGCACTCCTGGAACGCGAGTCACCGCATTACCAACTACTTCTTGTTCAACCTGCAGCGCCACTCGGATCACCACTACAGACCGAATCGTCGCTACCAGATCCTGAGGGATTTTGGACAGAGCCCGCAGCTTCCGAATGGATACGCTGGGATGGTCCTCCTTGCCCTGGTCCCTCCGCTCTGGCGATGGGTCATGGACAAGCGCCTTCCTTGACAAACACCTGGTTCTCGCCTAATGTCTATTAAAGCACTAGAATTTATGAAGACTGTGGTATATGCAGGGCTTCGAGGGGTTCGATGCGCCTTTCAACAAAGAGCCGGTACGGGACGCGAGCGGTTCTGGACATCGCGCTGCACGGCAGGAACGGGCCGGTCACCCTGAAAGACATGTCCAGGCGGCAGGAGGTGTCGAGGAAATACCTGGGTCAAATCGTCAACCATTTGTTGACGGCTGGCATCCTCGAAAGCATTCGTGGACCGCAAGGGGGTTACGTTCTCAGCCGTGCCCCGGATTCGATCCGGCTCGGACAGATCGTCCGGGCCCTGGCCGGCTCTGTCGCTCCGCGTCGGTGTGTGGACAGTCGGGGAGTATGGGAGAGGAACGGGAAATGCGTGACACGGGAGTTATGGACCCGGGTCAAGGAAAGTGTGGAGTCCGTGATCGATGAAACCACCATAGCCGATCTCGTGGCCCGGCAGAAGGATCTCGAATCCTTGCCCCCGTGAACGAATCAGTGAAAAGATGCCTCTTCTCCAAAAAATGAAGGAAGACGTTCAGACCGTCTTCGCCAAGGACCCAGCGGCCCAAGCCCTGCCCGAGGTGTTGACCTGTTATCCGGGCCTCCACGCGCTCTGGGCTCACAGAATTTCCCACTGGCTGTGGGGGCGTAAACGTAGGCTCACCGCCAGGGGGTTTTCCCACCTGTCACGCTTCTTCACCGGCATCGAGATCCACCCAGGAGCCAAGATCGGTCGCCGCGTCTTTATCGATCACGGCATGGGTGTGGTGATCGGCGAGACGACAGAGATCGGTGACGACGTCCTGATCTACAAGGGCGTTGTCCTCGGCGGGACAAGCCTGGAGAAGAAGAAGCGGCACCCGACCATCGGGAACCATGTTGTGTTAGGGACGGGCACGACCGTCTTGGGTCCCGTCTCGATTGGGGACAGCGTGCGCATCGGGGCCGGTTCGGTGGTCATCGATTCCGTCCCACCGGGCTCGACCGTGGTTGGGGTGCCGGGAAGGGTGGTCAGGGACGGGATGCGAACGGAAACCGACCTGAACCACGGGACCCTGCCTGACCCGGTCGTCCAGGCAATCCAGGATCTGCGAAAGGACATCACACAACTAGGCAAAAGGCTTGACACGATCGAGGGAAAGGCTGCGCCCCGTCAACCTCCCGGAAAACGGCAAAAGGCAAAAGGCAAAAAAAGCTCTTAGCTTTTGGCTATTAGCCCACCTCCCCCCTACGTGGAAACCCTGTCGGCGGGGTAAAATGGCCGGGAGCTAAGGGCTGACGGCTAACGGCTGACTGCTTCCAGACTGAAACCACACATGCAGGACGGAGAACCCCTCCTCCACCTGGTACCCATAGAGATCGCACCGCCCGTTGCCGTCCAAGTCATCCGCGTTGATGTAGTTGATCCCCGGAGCCTCAAGAACGGACCAGGGGCTGGACGCAAATTCCCTCTCGGGACGGCCGAGATAGATCGCCAATTCGTCGTCCCCTTTACCCGCCACGAGATCCCTGAGCCCGTCCCGGTTGAAATCCCCTTTCGTGTTTGGAACAAGTCCTCGAATGAGATCCGGCCGGTCCGAGTCGACGTGCAGGTCGAATTCCCTTTGGCTCGTCGGTTTGGGGGGAAACCCCTCCGGCCAGGACGCGTAGTAGAATTGGGAATTCAGGTGAACAACCCTTCTTAGAAAGATATCCACGAGTGGCCAAACGCCCATCTTTACCGACCAGCGGGTCATGTCCGCATAACCGTCGCCGTCCAGATCCTCCACCGACACACCGGAGAAGAACCCCCGCGAAGGAAACCTCTGGTCCGGT
>Ga0180437_10012228_pt1 | contig 10169 bp, 8 predicted proteins | sample SS_ome_4_FD_132410 | JGI IMG/M metagenome (GOLD analysis project Ga0180437, IMG submission 132410) | Hypersaline lake sediment archaeal communities from the Salton Sea, California, USA - SS_3_D_1 metaG | ecosystem: Environmental > Aquatic > Non-marine Saline and Alkaline > Hypersaline > Sediment... | reverse complement strand
CCGCAGGCATTTTGTTAGATTCTTAAAATAAACGGTTGTTTTTTTATCTGCCACTTCTTCTTGGGTTTCTTCTTTCTGTTAATCTTACTCTTGTTTTTCTTCTGCTTGCTGTTTTTTTAGTAGCTGGTCTTCTTCGTGTGGTTTTTCTCGTTGCCGTTCTTTTAGGTGCAGGTTTTCTTCTTCTTGGAACTCTTCTTGTCGTTTTTTTAGCTGGCCTTTTTTGTTTGTGTTTTGATTACTGGTGGTTGCATTTGCATTGTTGGTCCCAGCTTGCCAAATCAATTGCTGTTTTTCTTTTACGGTTTTTTACTACGATATTTCCCTTTTCGCCTATAAATAAATCTGTGAGCTTTCTTTTTGTTTCTTTTTCGATTTTTGTCTTGTACATTTATTGGTATGTTGTTTCTAGCCAAACAGCTTACGACATCTAAATGACCTTCTTGTGAAGCTGTGTGCAGCGCTGTTAAGCCATCAATGTCTTTTAAATCTATTTCGGCACCTTTTGAGATAAGATAAGCAACTATTTCATGATGCCCTTTACAACAGGCCCAGTGAAGTGGTGTTACTTTATCTCTCAGCTGTGCGTTTACATTTGCGCCTTTTTTTACCAAGTATTTAACAATGTCCATGTTTCCTGTTTTTACTGCCAGATGCAAAGGAGTTATTCCATATTCATTATATTTGTGGTTTACATCAACTTTTTTTTCTTCTGTAAGATGCCAAGTTTTTTCTGCATCGTTTTTTTCTATTGCAGTTTTTAAGGCTTTCATACATAAAATATTTTGTGAAACCATGAACAGACAAAATATAGATAAAAATAGTTCTATTTTTTTCACTTTAAACTCATTTATTAAAAAAGAACAAAGGTTGTACTGTTTAATTGTTTCTCTTATGGTATCACAGTTGTCGAAAAGGTTAATTCAGGCTGTGATTTTTTCGATGTAGGCATGGTCATTTGGTGTAAGGGTGTGTTGGCCTCTGTCTTTCACATAGAAAAGGTTTTTTGCTTGGAAATTTTGTTCGTGATAATGGGCCAAATTTAGTAAACGGCGTTAAATCCAAACATGACGGTTGAGCTCCTGTATGCCCGTTTTTGTGAAAGTGGGGCTTGCCATAGGAATCCAAGGGAGATATTTCTCGAAACGTCGTAATTAAAGCCTATATTCATCAATTGTGTTTTCCAGTCTGATATACATTCGAGCAAGCAAGGTTTGAAGGCAGGATCATCTTTACAAAGACAGATTTTGTCTTTTTTATGACAGACGATCACATATTGGAAGTATCCAGAAAGTTTGCCTAAGAAATGGTATGCAGATAATTTGAGGCCACCATAACAGGTTAAACCAGGGGAAACACGTACATTTGTTCTAAATGGATATATGCCGCTTTGGAATTCATAGTTTGGTACTGGATAGTTGCAAAATTCATTGCTGAAGTAGTAGACAAATCCTCCTTCTCCACCGATTTCAACTGTTTCTGCAAAATCTAAATCAAGCCCAGCACTGAGTCCAGCGGCATGGTGTCCGTTGTTGCCAAATGGAAGAGAATAGACGCAGTCATAAGGTTTAATTTTGCCGAGGGCGGCAGTAAAGTTTGCTGCAACATATGGTATCAATAAGAAAAATGGCCACTCTTCTTCGACCTCATCTCTATTGATTTCAATTGCATGGCGCCAAAATAAATTAAACCTGAGGTCTTCAATGCCACATTTATTAAAGCAACACATGTCATAGCATAAGGCTCTTGTTACTTCATGCACACGGTTCATTAAGTAGCGTTGTACATCTGCGCGTTTAGCGGGACCATATTTTCCTGTTCTTGGATTGTTGCATGCGAAACAAGTTAAATCCTGTGGGGCAACGGCAGATGATCTTGATGTAGCTACTAAGCAGCATGGATTTTCAGGGCAACCTTCTGGACAACATGGGTCGTTAGGGCAGGTTGTCACCTCTGGACAGCATGGATCTTCAGTTATGTCTTTCTGTGCCAAAGAGTCTGTTATTGTACAACATACATCGTCGCAGGGTTCACAACAAACTCGTGTTTTTATACAGATATTTTCTAAACACTGGCAAATATTTACTACACCAAATTGTATAGACATGCCAAAATCGCCACCCATGAGAAAATCTAATTCAAACCGAGCGCCACACTTTCGATATTTCAGGGGTGTGGTGAAAAACCCAAACTGTTCTTTTGGGTCAATGTAATTTTCATCATGCATATTCATCAGTGGGCAGGTGGTTTCGCTAAATATTTTGCATTTCGCTTCTTGTAAAATAGGTGGCAAACATTGTCCCTGTGGAGCCCGACCAAACAAAAGAGCAAGCATATTCCATTTGCCGCCCAAATCGCCAAGGTGAATTTTTTCATTCCTAATGTTTCTTCCCCTATCGGCATATTGCCCAAAGAGAGAAATAGATAATCCAAATCGTTCTTGCTTGAATGTTACCTCTTCATCCCAAAATCCTTTTAATCTTTCTCGTTCTCTTCGATATAAAAATTCGTGCGGATCTAATGTTGAATAGATTGGGTATGCATCATGACCAAATAAAGAGTTTGATGGAAACGTAATTGCATAGAGGTCAAGCGAGTAACTTGTTAAACATGTTATTGCCAAAAATAATTTTATATTTTTTTTGATAAAATGAGGCATTCTCTTCCTTTCTTATATGTTTTGTTTTTTGTCATCTCTTATAGCGCCATTATTTCTTCTATAATTCCCTGTAGTGCAAAAATAAATATTACCGAAGCTGTTAGTATACCTAAAATAGTTTTGATGTTTTGCTTTGATTTCCACTCTTGTTTAATGGTTAATAGCGTTATTATAGAGGTGACATAGGCAAACACTATAAATATAGCGGTCAGGTTAAAAAACAAATTAAGATTTTTTATGGTCAAGAATGAAATCAATATGCAGGTTCCAACAAAAAGAACCGATGTTGTTTTGTTAACAACTCCTGTTGCTAACAAATGTTTGGCAAAACTGCTTTTTAATTTTTTGAAAATGGAAATGAGTAGGTTGCTTGATGTCCATACCATAGAATGTATGGTGCCGAGTATGGCAGAAAGGATAGAAAAATTTATTGCGGTTACAAGCCAAGGATGGTTTGGAAAGTTTATTTTAAGAACATCGGGCAGTGGGCCGTCCGATCCAAATAGTGCTGGCGGTGTTGAAAGAATAATTGATCCGACAAAAAGAATGTAAAGTGTGCCAACTAAAAAAATTGAATAGGTGAGTGCTTTGGGGACATTTTTTTCTGGATCTTTTACTACATTAAACAGCGAAGCAGCACATTCAAATCCAAAAAAACCGAAAATAATAATTCGTGTCGCTTTTAAAACATTAGTTATGCCATGTGGTGCAAATGGAGTGAGTAAGCTAATGTCTATCTTAGAAAGACACATTGCAATAATGGTTAGTATTGGAAATATAGTGCAAACTATTAAAATTCTTTGCCCAAATTGGGAAAAAGAAACACCAAACGCATTTATGACAACAATTGTTACAAGTGTTATAAATCCTAAGAATATTTCTGGAATGTTTGGAAAAAAATAGTGTAAATACTGGCCGGTAAGTTGACAAAGTAAACCTAATGCAATTAAAAGGCCTGCAAGATAAGAAAAACTTGAAAGAATGCCAACAGTATGACCTGCCCATTTTTTTGTGTAAGTGTAAAAGGAGCCTTCTTCGGGAAAAAGTTGTGCGACACGAGAAAGTGATTGAGCTACAAACCATACCGATATAATAACGAACAAGAATGCCAAAACTCCTGCTGGCCCAACGTTCTTTGCCAACATTGCAGGAACAGCAAATATGCCGGCCCCTATCATTGCATTCATTCCTATTATTGTAGCTGTTGAAACCCCTATTTTACTTGAGTTATGTGCAGCCATTTGATATCCTTTTTTTATTAATAAAGTTGGCCAGTCAATAGTAATATTTCTATTTTGACACAAAGAATGTTTATTTACAATAGGAATCACAATTTATGGAATTTTGTTTGTATTATCAAGCCCATGTACAGAAAGAAAGGGCTTGGTTTTTAGTTGGAATCTTAAAGAGTTTTGAACACATGGCGTTTGATAGAACGATAGATAAAGAGAATAGTATATTCGAGTTTTTTGTGCCATCATCGATGAAAAATCATTTTGAATCTTTGATGCATTTTTTTATGAAAGAAAAAATCATAACATCATTTTCTGAAATGCCCAATCGCTTGATGGACAAAAACAGCGTGTTATAGTTTTATCACTTTCAGTAAGGTCTCAATGCGTTTCTTCGCTTCTTCTGTTCCAAGTATTTCGACTAACTCCTTTATGCCAGGCCCTTTTGGTGCTCCCATGAGGACAAAGCGTAACAGCAAAAATAGATTTTTCATTGCTATATCTTGTTCCTTGATTTCTGTTTTGACATTGCTTAAAAATTGATCTGGGTTACCAATTGTATCGATATTTTTTTCTATGATATTGCCAATTTTTTTTGTTGTTTCTTCATCAACTAACAAAAGAAGTTCTGATTTTTGAATGTCAGGAGCCTCAAAATAAAAATTGAGTGCCTGTTTTATATCATTTAACGTGACAAGATCTGTTTGTATAATTTGTATGATCTTTGTGAGCTTTTCTTTGTTGATTTCAGCTGCTTGAGGATGCTGCTCTATTAAAAATGGAAGGCATAATGCTGTTAATTTTTGTGGGTCATATTTTGCAATCCATTTTCGGTTCACCCAATTTAATTTTTCGGTGTCATATTTTATTTGGCCTTTTGCTTGTGACTTGTCAAAGTTGAGTGTTTGTGCAAGTTGATCAAGTGACATTATTTCATCCTTAAATGATCCACCAATGATAGCAAGATAGTTGCAGACAGCTTCTTGTAAATAACCAGATTTTTTCATGTCTTGCAATGAAAATCCAAAATCTCGCTTCGATAGCTTTTTCCCTTCAATGTTGCACAAAATGGGCATATGCCAAAATATCGGTGCTGGTGCATTGAATAATTGATACAGTACGGCTTGTCCAGCGGTATTGCTCAGATGATCTTCACCTCGCAATACATGGCTTATTTCCATGACCATATCGTCAATAAAGTTTGCAAACATAAAGGTGAATGTTCCGTTTTGTCTGGTGATAGGAAAGTCGGAAAAATGTTTGAGATCAAATTCCATGGTTCCATGAGTAATGTCTTGAATGGTTACTTTTGATTCAGGGTCAAGTTTTACGCGCCAAACAAATGGAATATTCGCATCTAATTTTTTTTGTACTTCATTATCAGACAACTTGAGACATGTTTTATCATATCGGGGTGGCATTTTCAATGCAATTTGCCTTTCTCTTTTTTTGCTCAATTCTTCTTGGGTGCAAAAACATCTATAAACCTGTTTGTTTTTTATCAAATGTTGCAATTTCTCCTGATAAATGTTTGAGCGTTTCGACTGAAAATAAGGTGCAAATGGACCACCTTTTAATGGTCCTTCATCATAGTGAAGTTCAAGCCATTGTAAATCAGAAATAATATGTTTCGCTTCAGGGTCAAAATTTCTTTCAGGATCCGTATCTTCTATTCTGAGAACGAATGTGCCATTTTTTTGTTTTGCAAAAAGATAGTTCATCAACGCAGTACGTACATTTCCTAAATGCATCATGCCGGTTGGCGATGGGGCAAATCTCACACGGACCTTTTTTTCTTCCATTGTTTCCCTAGACTTTTTAATATTATTTATAATGTGCAATATCTATTAATTTTACTCGATAGCGCATATTAAGTCTAGCGGGTGCGAAAACTTGTTACAATTTTTCTAAAAAATTGAACTTACAATGTGTTGAATAAATTGGCCTAATCAGGCTAAGTTTATTTAGTTTTTGACAAGAAAAATGGCATTTTGGTAATTTTTTAAGTGGGATGTTTTATTGAGGGGGGTTTACAAGGAGGGTGAGATGAACCAATGTATACGTATAACCTTTTATATAGGGGAAATAAAAGGTTTTTTGGATAATTTTGTGCAAAAATATGCAAGAAAATTTGATTTGCAGGGTGTTGCACATCTAATGGCCGAAAATCAAGTGAGAATTGTTGTTTGTAGTAATAGTGAAAATATCGATAATTTTATTGATAAAATATACGAAGCATCGGCGAAGTACAAACTTGATGATATTCAAATGGAGTCATTCGTGAGAGAAAAGGATTTCAGAGGGGTGTTCCGTGTTGTTATGTAAGGGCATTTCCTATAGGTGACAAAGATTTTTGCGCTTACAACTTCCTGGATATATTCAAGAAGCTGCAAGCGCAAAATTAGTTTTTAATTGTAGATCTAATGCTGGGGTTGATTATGCAAGCCTTATGCTCTTTTTTATACCGCGTTCATTAATGGCGTTAATCTAGCATTATTTTTTGTGTTCACAGCTGTTGTGCTTGGATTTTTGTTAGAAAGGGAGATGTTTTCCGCCTTCTGATCCAAGTTATGATTTTGTAGCGCAGTTGTTTCTGCATATTTGCGATTTATCATACGATCTATTATGTCGTCTAATTTTGTGCGGTTTGTGCTACCCGTTTCATTTGATTCTTGTGAATTTTTGCTAGAAGAAGAGTTGTTTTCTGGTTCCTGTTTTTCAGAGCCTAAATTGTTATGATTTCGTAGAGCATCAATTATTTCCGTGTCTCCACTGTCTATTGCGTAGTCTAATGCTGTGCGGCCCGCGTTATCTGTTTCGTTTATATCTATACGTTGGTGTCTAAGCAAGGTGTTTATTGTGTCTTCAAGCACGCTTATTTTCATACTATTGAATTCAGAGTGATAACTTATAGGGAGACCCTCAATTTCAGTGGGGGTTTCATTTTCTAGTCTTTCATTCAACCCTTTGAGAAATCCTATTTCTTCTACTGCTGTGATCAATGGTGTTTTTCCATTGGCATCTTTTTGATTTACATCTATCCCTTGATGTCTAAGCAAAGCATTGATCAGTCTTTCGTCTATTGAAAATTTAAGATTTTTCAATAATGAAAGTAACGGCGTATTACCTAGCCCGTTAGGTTCGTTTACGTGTATATCTTGGTGGGCAAGCAGAGCTTCTATTGCACCCTCTAGCCTAAACCAAATCGCATAGTCTAATGCTCCGTTGCCATGATTGTCCCTTGTGTTTACATCGATAGCCTGATGAGCTAGTAAAGCATTGAGTTGTTCAGCATCTCTAACTAGGACTGAGTGTATTAGTGCTGTTTGGCCTTGATCGTCTGTTTCATTTACGTTTGTCCTTTGGTGATTGAGTAAAAGATTTGCTATTTCAATACGTCTGAATTTTATTGCATAGATTAAGGCTGTATCGCCATTATTGTTTTTTGTGTTTATATTTGTGTCTTGGCAATCGAGCAAAGCTTCAACTTCTTCAACGTATCCATTTTTAGCGGCTAAAATAAGAGCTGTATTTCCAGAGTTATCTTGTTTGTTTATATCTTCATAATTAGATTCAGTTTTGATTGCTTCCAGTGCTTCAATTTGTCGATCAATTGCTTCAAGGGATGGTGCGTTAGATGTATTATTTGAGGCGTTGAGCTCAAATTCTGTTGAGTTTCTTTGAAGGCGAAGTTTTATCTCTCTGATACTGAGAGCAAGTCTAGCTTTTTCTCCTGCTAGTTCATGATATTTCTCCAATCTAGTTGCTTCCTCTTCTCCCATTTTTCGCACGAGACTACGCATTCTGCCTATTATCATCGCTTTTTTTATTTCGTTGACACTAAGATCGGTGCTGATATTGTATTCTGTCATCTTCATAAAGTGATCTGCATTATTGCGCCTATATCGAAACTTGATGGTTTTAAAGTTTGCAATATCGAATTCAAAATTTCTTAGATCGGTGTCGCAATTAAAGCCTTTTCTTTCTTCTGCGTTATTGACTAGTGATGACATATAGATTACAACGGGAATGTCACAATCATCGTACTTTGTGGAGTCAGGGTTTCTATCAAAAGTGCATATGCCATATTTTTCTATAGTGTTTTCTATTTCTTCTTGCGATGGTATTTGGGGGAATGGCAAATCTTGGGCTAAGATTTCATCCGCGGCTTTTCTTAGTTGAGCTCCAATTTCATCAGCACTTGCATCGAAGATGACAATGACTTCCGGTGGCGCACCTTCCGTGACGATAACTTTCGGTGGCGCATCTTCCGTAATATTATCTTCTGTTTTTTTTGTTCTGCGGTATAGCGAAAGAATAGGGAGATTTCTCTCAACGCCAGAGTCAAACAAGTGCAATGTTTTTTGGTTGGAATAGTCATGACAATTATATTTCATTCCACGCATGAAATTGTTTGATCTTGCGCTTGTTGCGCTTTGATTACCGAATTCATCGGGTTGTATTCCAGTATCCAAAATCCTTTTTTCCAAGTCTTCAGAAAAATCAAACATTTTATGTGCTAATTTTTCTAATATCATTTCAGCTATGCCCTTGTTAGGTGCCGTGAAAGCTGATCCCCATATTCCCATTAAATATCCTAAAGTCGGTTCGCTTGCATGTTTTGTGCTTTTACCTTCCCAAAAAGAGCAATTAAACGCTTCTATGGGAATATAGGCTCCTTTTCCAAAAAATCTGCTTCCAAATTCCCAAGGGGTAAAACAACAAATTTCTTTTATCTTAGTTATAGGATTTTTTGCTCTTGCTTCAAATATTGGAATGATATTATTGCCTTCTTCCTCTTCGTTTTCGTTATCAATTTCTCTTCCAATATCGCTCAAGAAACAATTGTGTGCGGATCTGCCAGTTTTTACGTTGTTAAGAAGATAAGGAGTCAACAGTGCGCTATATATATTTGTGAAAGAATTAGGGACACCAGAAATTATGTTTTTACAATCGTTTATCAAAACCCTACTGTTTAAAATATTACGGGCGTTTAATAAGAGGTATCGATTGCTTTCTCGCAAAACGATTTCGCGAAAATCAGATGGTTTTTGGCTACTATAAAGCCAAGGAGCCAGCATCCATGTTGAGCCAGAAAGAGCAGAAAAATATGTAGAGCAATCCAATAGGCCGATTTTTTCTGCTCCAACAACAAAGCCCATTGTTGAAAGTCTTGCTCTGACTCCTCCACCGCTGCCAACAAGGCCCACCGACAAAGTTGGTTCATCTTCTGAATAGTCTATTCCCAAAAACTCTTCTTGTTTCCCTCTCGTTCTCCTTTCTCTTTTTGTAGTAGCTTGTCTTTCTTTTTCACCTGCAATTGGTATATCAAGCGAGTAGCTCCCCCTGATTCGGAAGTGGCGCGCAGGAGTATTTGTGAGGTAGTTATAGGCTTTTTTTGCAGCTCTTGGTACAGTTCCGAATGGTAACTCAATTGCCTTGCCAATAACTGCAAGTGTTGTATCTTTTGCGCCAATAGCCACGCTGGCAATCTTCCCTTGAACATTATCGTCGTCACAAAGTCCTTTGTCTTCGGGCACGTTGCTTTTTATTTGTATAGTTCTGATTTTGTTGCGTGGGACAGAGATTTGCTGCATAACAAAGGGCTCTCGGTAGTTGTTGTTACAATAAAAATCTGCTCTTTCTATGTTTATTGACTCCCCTTTTAGCCGTTGAAAGAATGTGGGAGTGACTAGGACAGTTTGGTTGGGGGCCAACCCTATGCGGCGACCATCAAGCCAAACCGAAGCTTGGTGGGGAGTTTCATTCATGAGAGCCAGTTTTGTGGGTGTGGGCCAAGAAGTTGAGTGTATAAGTGTGAGAATAAGAAATATTTGAGCTGAAATGTTTTTTCTCATATTGCCTTCAAATTAAGAAAATGAAAAAGATTAATAAATTAAAAATAAGCAATTATATGTTTTATCTTAGTCTTTAATTTTAAAGCTGTCAATAAAAATGTTGGTTTTTTTCTGCAACAAAATCAAAAGTGTGTCTGGCAGGTGCCTTTGCCTAAAAAGTGTTGTTTTTTCTCTTAAAGCGCAATGCTCAATTCTTGACTATTTGGGTTTTTAGTTTGGCGGCAGGCAGCACGGTGTTTTCAGGTTGAAGGGTTTTTGTTTTAAGAAGCCGAGTTTTATTCTTCTTTGTATTGAATTGGCTTAACCATTTGCAACTTACAAAAAGGTTGATTATCTTGATAACTATAGATTGTTAAGTGATAGAGACTATTTCAAGTGTTTGCTAACTTAGTTAGCGCTCAATTATTTTTTTGGAGAAAAAAT
>Ga0180437_10012225_pt1 | contig 10171 bp, 10 predicted proteins | sample SS_ome_4_FD_132410 | JGI IMG/M metagenome (GOLD analysis project Ga0180437, IMG submission 132410) | Hypersaline lake sediment archaeal communities from the Salton Sea, California, USA - SS_3_D_1 metaG | ecosystem: Environmental > Aquatic > Non-marine Saline and Alkaline > Hypersaline >... | reverse complement strand
GGCACTGTAATCGCGTACACAGCGTATTACGGTGCGTTTTCTTTTGCAGCGGTGAATGCGGCGAGTATTGATGCCCTTATGCGGGGTCCCGGTTTCGAACCTGTCACGGCGTCCAGTACGCGTATATCGAGCCGTCCGGGTCGCCGTTCGTAATAATAAACCCAGATGGGCCAATGCAGGAGGTCCACACCCAGAACCTCCTCCGGCGCGGGCTTGTTCCGGTTGCTTCTTTGCCGCATGATTGTGGCAAGGAGCTGTTTACGAGCTATACGGGCGGCATCTTGCGCGGCCAGTTTGGGCGGGAATGTCTCCCCTTCGATATCCCCCTCAACAACATCCGCATGCATTTCAAAAACAGCAAACGCCCCGGAGTAACCCTCGACGGAAACCGTTATCTCGCCTTCGCCCCGTCTTGAACTAACCTTAACGGGAATGATGTAGTAGGGCAGCCAGACCAACTCTGCGAAAGGAACACGGCGCTCCTTGCTGGTTGAACTGTTGGTTCGGCGAGATCGTCGTCCCAGAAGTCCCCACAAGTTCCCGGGACGGCGTCGTTGGAAGAAACGCATCGCGGCGGATTCGGATGTCCGCGGCTTGATAAACTTCATAGCCCGGCCGTCCAGCTACGAGATCTTCTTGATGGTTTTTCGTCCCCACACGACGAGGGTAATACCGATGGCCAATAGAACACAGCCTGCTATGACATTCACCGCTTTTGCTCGTGCTGTCTCGGCCCAGAACGTGCCGATCACCACCGGTATGGAAATCACGGTGATGAATATTCCGAGAGCCGTCTGAGTTTCGGCGTCACGCTTGGTGTAATGGAGGTGGTGTTCCGGTTCCTGGTGCGTTTTCTCTTCGGTCACAGTCTATCTCCCGATCCGCGAGGCCGTCTTGCTTCCGTCAGAAATATAGATACACAATCACATGAGGCAGCATCGAGATGATCGTCCAGAATCTCAGATCGTGCCAGACGTGCTTACTCGGCGCGTCCAGATTAACGTACGATCGTTTCAATCCCACGAAAACCCACACCATGGTGCCCACGAAGAAGCCCACGGCCACAATCCGAGCCCACGGCATGTATGCTGAGGCGAGAAACTCGTTCGTCGGCTGAAAAATACGCATCAGTACCGGACCGAATATCCTGTTAATCGCTTCAGTCATCCGTCCTAGTATGCCCAAGCCTTCTTCCATCACGAAACCCTTTCGTTCAGCACGCTCTGGAGCTCCGCATCTTTCATGACCTGGCCCCACACCAGCCCGCGGATCTTATCGGCGGGCTCAGGACGCGTTAGCAGGCTCACAACCACCGTCACTATACATGAGAACACAAACGACCACCAAGCCACAAAGAGGAACGGATCGTCGGAGGGGAACAGCCCCCTAACATTACTCAGTATAGTAGTAAAGATGACCCCTAAAACCAACCCGGCTAGACCACCCCAACGCGTCGCCCTGCGCCATACGATGCCGAGAAGCAGGATCGCGAGAGTCGGCCCCTGAAACATTGACAACGCCGTCTGAATAAACACGTATATTGTCTCGGTTCTTCCGACCCACGGCGCCAGCGCACCCGCCAGAAGAATGAACACAACCGTGAATATGCGGCCGACGATCAGCGCCTGGCGCCCGTCCAGCGAGCGACCCGTTACGAGGTGGAAGAATCGGCCATAGAGGTCAGTTGTCCAGATTGTGGAAGACGAGTTGAGGGTCGAGTCAACGCTCGACATCAACGCCGCAAGCAGGGCTACAAACATCAGCCCTTTCAGGCCCGGCGGCAACAGCATCCCGATCATCGCCGGCACGGCCCTGTCACCCTCGGCGAGATTCGGTATCAACGCAACGGCGCATAACCCGGGTATAGCCACCATGAGCGGGATGAACGATTTCAAGAACCCGCCGAACAGCATACCGCCCTTGGCGTCCCATTCCGACCGCGCGCCGAGTGTCCGCTGGACGACGGCCTGGTTGCCGCTCATGTACGCAATGGCCAACACAATCCCTAACCCAAACACGATACCGGTCCACGGATAGGGTTTATCGGTATCGTGAGGCAACAGAATCGTGAAGTGGCTCTCGTACGTACGTAGCTGTTCGACGCCCGCTTGGTTGCCCTCGGCCCCAAGGGTGGAAAGCGCTTTCGTCACCAGTTCTTTTGTCTTTCCCCGGACTTTGGCCATGTCTTCGGCCTGGGTTTCCGCAATCTCAATGGATTCCAGACGAACGAAGAACCGATTCCGGCCATCTCCGTCTTTCTTAGCTTCAAGCCGGTCGATACCGAGCACGGTGAAACCGGCTTTCTCTATCGAATCCTTCACCGCTTCATTGCTAACGGCCCGCTCGCTGTCACACACGACCACCATTCTCGGCTGGGTGTCAGCGACTCGCTCCTTGAGATTGGCCGGACCGCCGACCTCCCACATGCTCAGGACAAGCAGGGCGATACCGCCGACGAACATGATAATCAACTGGACCACGTCAACCATGACAACCGATGAAAGACCGCCTGAAAAAGTATACACACCCGTTATGAACACCATCGTCCAGACCACCACCTTCGGATTCCAGCCCAGAACAGTGTTCATCAACTGGTCGCCCGTCACCCACAGCATCAATGACAGCATCGTCAGGAGGAATATACCCCAGATAGTCGCGTGGATGACCTGCACGGCGGAGTTGTACCGCCGACCCAGAAACTCAGGGATGGTGTACACGCCCGACCGCCAATAATAGGGAACGAAAATGAAAGCGGCAAAGACCATCGCCGGCATTGAACCGATCCAGTCGAAGTTGGCAACAGCTATACCGTCAGTGTACGCACTGCCTGCCACCGCCACGAAATCCATTGCGCCGATGTCGCTGACCACGATGGACATGCCGATCGCCCAAAACGGCAGTGCCCGGCTTGCCTGAAAGAAGTCCCCGGCCGATTTCACGTACTTACCGAAGAACGTGCCCAACACGAACACGCCGGCCATGTACATCAGTATGATTGCTACATCAATTCCCGCAAGACCCCGTATTGCTTCTTGTGCTGTCGACTCCATAATGATCTCCACACAAACCCAGTGGCAAGCTAGTGCTGCCAAGTCGCTCAAACGGCACAAGGCCGGGCGCCGCGAATCCCACGCAGAAGCCTTGTACCTGATCCCCCGAGAGACGTTCCAGCCCCGAGATCGGGCAGTATGATAACACGGACCAGGTCGAATCGTCAATCAATACTTAAAGAGGGGGTGCTGCTCCCTCATTCAATAACCCGAACAGAGCGCCACCGAACGTGAGAAAACAGACTACGAGAGCGATGATCACCGCGAAGATCTGGAACATCCACGCGAGAAAAGCTTTCCCGAAGCTAGTCTCAAATATCGCCTTGATGATGAACAGGGACAGGATGATGCCGATGATTTGTCCAATTAGCGGCCCTATCGGCGGTAAGAAAAGCAGCAATCCAGACAGGAGAAACGATCCCATTCCGCACGCTATCGCCGCCATAATTGCTCTACCGAAGCTCGCTTTTGGTATAAACGCCATTTTAGCGCCGAGCCAGATGAAGAATGCGGAAAGCAACACCCACAGAACCAGCAAGCCCAACAGTGCGCCGAGCGTTCCCGCCAGTATCTCCATCGTTTCCTCCCCTCACCGGAATCCGCTTCTTCGCGAGCCGCCGTCATCTTACCAGACGATACCGGCCGCGTCAATTTCCAGTCTTGCGAATCCGCCGCGAAAGAGGCTATTTTAGTTGTCAAACACAAAGGGATTGTGGTATGATCCGCCTCTAAGAAGTGGTCCGTGATACGGGCTAAGACTCCACATGTGCGGAGATACGTATGGCGAAAGGGAAAAAGAAGAAAGAGCTAACGGATTCGCGCCGTAGCGGGCGTACCGTCATCGGCAAGCGGTTGACGGTTGTGCCGGAACGATGCTCGGGGTGCAGGTTGTGCGAGGTAACGTGCTCGCTTGTGCGTTTCGGTGTGAACAACCCTAAGAAGAGCTGTTTGCGTGTGATGATAGCGTATCCGCATCCCGTGATCAGAATGCCTATAATCTGCCACCAGTGTCGCGAACCCAAATGTGCGGAAAACTGTCCCACAGATGCAATAGAAGTACAAGACGGTATCGTGGCGATCGACGAGGAGAAGTGTGTTGCCTGTAACCAGTGTGTGATTTCGTGTCCGTTCGGCGCGATGTTCACCCATCGGGACGTTGAGATACCGTTCAAGTGCGACCTCTGCGGTGGTGACCCGGCATGCGTCAAGATATGCCCTAAACGGGCGCTCCTGTTTGTGCCGGAACACAAGATAGGTGAGGAACACAGGGTCACCAGCCTGCTCAAGTACGCCCATATGAAAGAGATTGAGTACGTCGAGAAAGGCGAGAAGAAAATACTCAAATACGCGGATATAGAGAGGCTAAAAGATGAAGATCAGAGGGGGATACTCCAAGAAGATACTGGAGATTGACCTCAGCTCTAAAACTACACGAATACGAAAGCTCAGCGACAGGTTCATCCTGAAGTATATCGGCGGACGCGGTTTCGGGGCGAAATTGGTGTGGGACAACCTGCGTCCCGACCTGGATCCTCTTAGCCCTGACAATGTCGTCGTGATAGCTCCCGGTCCGCTTACCGGCGTTTTCCTGCCGGCGTCGGGCAAGACATCCTTCGTGTCAATCTCGCCGGCAACCGGAATATATGCTGACAGCAATGTGGGAGGTATGTTCGGCGTCGAACTTCGTCAGGCGGGATACGACGCTATGCTCATCAGGGGTCGTGCCGATAAACTGTCGTACATATGGATCGATAACGGCCAGGTGGAGATTGTGGCCAATGACGACCTGAAAGGGAAGGGATATCTCGAGGCGGAAGGGATAATCAGGCACGAGATCGGCGACGAGATGGTCAAGGTCGCCGGCATAGGTCCCGCCGGCGAGAACCTTGTGCGGTTCGCCTGCATAAATGCGGACTGGGGACGTAACGCCGGCAGAACCGGCATGGGAACCATCTTCGGCTCGAAGAATCTCAAGGCCATTGCTGTAAGAGGTGCGAGTGATCTTCCTGTGCACGATGTCGGACTGTTGCGAGAGCTGAGCAATAAAGCCTTTGACAGTCTGAAGAAGAACCCATATTTCGAGTTCTGGCAGAGGCAGGGGCTGATGTCGGTGGTGGATTATCTGAACGAGGCCGGCGTGCTTCCCACCTACAATTTCAGGGACGGTCGGTTCGACCGTGCTGACAGCATAAACGGATACGAGATGGAGGAGAAGTACAAGATCGGCGACACGGCGTGTTTCGGATGTCCCATGGCGTGCGGCAACATCAACCTCGTCAAGGAGGGCGAATACGCGGGGACGGTTGTGGAAGGGCCGGAGTATGAGACCGCGTGCATGTTCGGCTCGAATCTTGGTGTGGACAATTTCGCGTTCATATTGAAAGCCAACGCGGTTTGCGACGATCTCGGTATCGACACGATATCGGCGGGCAACTTGATCGGTGTTCTCATAGAGGGTTGCGAGAGCGGTATCCTGAAGCCCGGCGACGTGGACGGTATGACGCTGCGCTGGGGCGATGAAGAGAGCATACTGGCGCTGGTGAACAAGATCGGGCGGCGGGAAGGTGTCGGCGACGTTCTCGCGGACGGCGCGAAACGCGTCCTGGAGAAATGGCCGGCGCTCAAACCGATAACCTCCCAAGTGAAAGGTCTCGAACAGTCAGCGTACGATGGCAGGGCGACGATCTCGATGGCGCTGGCATACGCGACGTCGGATATAGGCGCGCACCACGCCCGGGCCTGGACCGTCGGCAAGGAGCTCGAAATGGGCGCCGACTGGGGTATCGAGGAAAAAGCGGCACTGGTCATCTACCATCAGCAGACGAGGCCGGTGTTCGATATGCTCGGTGTGTGCCGGCTGCCGTGGATCGAGCTGGGGTTCAGCGAACTCCATTATCCCGAGTTCTACAGAGCGGTCACCGGGGTGTCCATGACCATCGAGGAAATGTTCGAGCGGTCGGACGCTCTGTACAACCTGACGAGGTTGATAAACGTCGACCGGGGCGTAACGCATAAGGACGATTATCCGCCCGACAGGTGTTTCGATTTGCCCATCAAGACCGGACCACAGGCCGGGAAGGTGGTCGACAGAGACGAGTACGAGAGAATACTCGATCTCTACTACAAGAAGCGGGGCTGGGACGAAAATGGCGTTCCTCCCGAGAGCGTCAGAGAACAGTTTAACGACAAATTGGACGAATAGTTGCGCTTCGTCCGTGTCGTGCACTGGATTCGGCTAATCCATTCTTGATTGCCAGAGGGACTGCTGTTCGCGCGACGGTGTGTGGCGCGACCGGGTAGAGAAAGGCACAGATCATGACCAGATCCCGACATCTGCTGATATTGGCCGCCGCCTGCCTTGGAATCGCTTACACTTGCTGTGCCGAGCCCGGCGCAGGGGATATACGACCTGTAGAAGCGATCCACCTCGTGGAAAACCAAGTGCGAGCGCTGGCGACTACCGAGGTTCTTCCTTCCGAACTCGGTGGCACACCCACTTACATCGTCAAGGGAAAGCTGGGCAAGGATGAGTATGAAGCAATCGTGGACGCACGTGTCGCCCGGGTCCTCTCCATAGAACGCAATGGGGGCCATTTCTACAAGTGGGAGGGGATAATAGTCGTCGGTCACCGAGGTACAGTCAAGTTCGCACCGGAAAACACCATCGCGGCGTTTAACAAAGCCATCGAATTGGGCGCCGACCTGCTTGAGATGGACGTCAGAGAGACCAAGGACGGTCATCTAGTGTTGATGCACGACGCCACGGTGAATCGTACGAGCGACGGACGAGGTAGAGTCTCCGCCATGACGCTGGCGGAGATCAAGCGGCTGGACGCAGGTTCATGGTTCAGCGCTGAGTTCAAAGGCGAGCGCGTTCCCACCCTGAAGGAAGCTCTTGCCGCTATTCGCGGACGTGCGCTTCCCGATATCGATTTCAAAGCGGGTACTCCGCAGAAGCTGGTCGAGATTCTTAAGCAAGAAGGGCCGCCCGGAAAGGTCACGCTCTATTGCGGCAGCTGGAACCTTATGCGCGCAACGCTCGACGTCAGCCGGGACTTCCTCGCGCGTCCCACGGTTCCGACCGGTCGGATCGGTCTGCCTCGCCTCATCCAGGAGCTCAACCCGCCGATCGTGAACATGGATTGGCCGCAGTTCAGCGAACCGCTGGTCCGCGACGTCCACCTTGCGGGCAAGAAGGCGTTCGTCAACACCATGGGACCGAACGACACTGAGTTCGGCATAACCACCGCGATTGAAGCGGGTGCCGATTATCTCCAATCGGATCATCTCGACATCCTAATGCGGTTGCTAAGGTCGCGCGGGCTGCACGACTAGCCGCAAAGGCCGTTCTCGAAAGCGGGCATCAGAATAGGCAAGAGACGAGCGATCGTTATCCCCTAGGAGTGGCGCGCGAACAGATCAGCCCGGCGATCTCCTCTTTCGGCCTCGGCTTGGTGAATAAACTGACACCAACGGCTATTGCGCCGGAAACCGCAAGACCGTAAAGCGCCCGCATGAAGCCAAAACCTTCGGAACCAACACCGTGGCTGAACGGCGCGATAAGCAACGGCACCCGTAGCGAGACGGCCATTGCAATCATGCCCCCCAAGATCGTCCAGAAGGCGGCCGTCGGAGTGTACCTGCGCCAGAAAGCGCCCAAAACCGCCGCAACCACAAGAGGCGGGGTGATTGCAGCCGTGAACGTAGCATGCGCTTTGTAGACTGAACCAAACTCAGCATAAACCGGCACCAACAGTATTGCCGCCAGACTCGCCACGATAGCCGCAACACGTCCGACTGTCAAATAGTGCTTATCTGTTGCTCCCGGCGCAACATAGGGCTTCCATATGTCTGTCACAGCGATAGCGGAGACAGCGTTTATCAGTGTGTCAGCCGTGGACATCAGCGCAGCGGTCAATGCCGCTATCACAAAACCGAACAGGCCGGGACCGCATAATAGTGAAGTCACGCTTACGAATATTGCGTTCGGGTCGCCCTCTCCCGACAACATTTCGAGGTTAACCATTGCGCGGCCAAGCCAGCCGGCTGCCGACACAACGATAGCTGCCACCGGCATGAGCACCAGCACAACCACTGCCATGGCTTTGCGTGCATCGCCGGGACTCCTTGCAGAGAGGAATCTGAGCATCATCCCTTGGTTTATCAAGTAGAGCATCGTGGTGTTTGCCATGCCGTCCTGCCAGAATATCCCCACAAAACTGAAGTTTGCGGGCCGATTGAAATCCGAGAACGCTCGTCTCATCGGCGGCTCAATTGCACTCCAGAATGAGGAGAACCCGCCCACGAAATGCAGACCCAGTCCAAACAGAACGAGCCCTGCGAAGAGCAGCAAGAACCCTTGGACAAGGTCGGTCATGATAACTGAAATCTGCCCGCCGGCGGTGACGTATATGGCACAAATTACCCCTATCAGGGCTGCCCACGAGAACACGCCCAGCCCGGGAGCCAGTGAGTGCATCGCGATACCCAGTGTGTAGAAGTTGATCCCTATGTACCCGACGAGATAGACAAGGAGCGCGAACGTTGCAACGACCCTTGTTTTATTGTCGAAGCGGCGCGAGAAATATTCTGGAATGGATGTGACGCCCGAGAAATAGATTATTGGCAGCCACCCGAACATGAAGATCGGCATGATGAACCAGTCGTTGAGATACGTTTGGGTTGAAGCAAACCCATACAAGAACGCGACCCTAGAGTACTTTATGAAGGAATACGAACCGACCGTCGTCGCCACGCAGGACATCGCGATCAGCCACCAAGGGAATCGCTGGCCGGCCAGGAAAAAGTCTTTTGTCGTCTTGGTGCGGATGCCGAATATGGTGCCGAAGCCCAGGATCAGGAAGAAATAGACGATGATTACGACGTAGTCTATACCTGCTACCGTGGGAGTTCCTTGCTCCACTTTGTACTCCTATATTCTCGGGGCCACGAACTGGAAGAATACGTGTACACATAGGTACAAGACGAACCCGGCGACGAGCACGGCGAACCAGCGTTTGCCGTGTCGTGTTTTGAGGTCAAGCGTACCCGCTCGCGTTACCAGTACCAGCCCCAGCACAAACACTATGCCGCCGACGCCGTACTGGTAGATGATAGGAATGAGTTCGCTCATTTGTCTCCCGAGTTCCCCGCCGTTTTCCGCGGCGCAGTATAACATGTCGTCACCTTGAGTGCAAGGCCCGCTCTGCATGGTGTGTAAACCAGACACCCGACCTGCTTCGAACTGATGAACGCTGGGCAGATACGGCGGGGCGTCTCGTAAATAAACCATGCAGCCCCCCTCTAGCACACCTTTTGGGGTGGCGGGACGGACATTCCTGTCCGTCGTTCTGAAGGTCGGTAGGCAACTGGAGACGCGCCGACACCGGCCTGCTTTCAAATCTCCTTGCGTAATCGTGCAAATTCATGTAAATTATCAAGTGCGGTGCTGAAGGTGGCAGACCGGCTGGTCGTACTCGTCCGTTCGATCGACTATACGGATTCGGTGGCAGGACATGTTCATGCCTGATAGTTCGATATCGACAGAACGCAGAATGCACAGGTTAGTTGTACTGTTTGTGGCAGTCGCGTTGACCTTTGTGACCCCACGGGCTTTGGCCGCTTCAACGTCAGATGCGCGACAGTTCTGTGTCGTGGTTGATCCGGGACACGGCGGTCGTGACAGCGGGTCGATAGGCATAAACGGTCTCAGGGAGAAGACCGCCGTGCTGGATATCGCCCAACGGCTGGGCCAACTGCTGACGACAAATCTTCACGCCCGCGTCGTGCTGACCCGCCGTGGTGATTATTACGTGTCCCTTGAAGAGCGGGCGACGGAAGCCAATCGCGCGAAAGGCGGTACACCGGCTGACCTCCTGATCAGCATCCATGTTAACGCTTGCTTGGAACGTACGGTCAACGGGTTCCAGGTGTTCTACGCTTCTAAAGACGCGTTCGGTCTCGATGAGATCATACAGATCGACGACACGGGCAGGCAACGAAGGGTGCTCGGAACCGGGTACGATGACATTTCTGAATCCGCGCGGTGGGACAGTCAGTGCAGCAAACATAAGGAGGCGAACGAGCTGCTTGCGTCCGCAACCGACGACGCAAGCAGCTCG
>Ga0180437_10012224_pt1 | contig 10172 bp, 8 predicted proteins | sample SS_ome_4_FD_132410 | JGI IMG/M metagenome (GOLD analysis project Ga0180437, IMG submission 132410) | Hypersaline lake sediment archaeal communities from the Salton Sea, California, USA - SS_3_D_1 metaG | ecosystem: Environmental > Aquatic > Non-marine Saline and Alkaline > Hypersaline > Sediment... | reverse complement strand
TATTTTTATTTCCAAAATGCAGCCGATAGATAGCCAACCACTTGATAACGGTCCAGACTTACATCACCGGATGTCATGTAACGTAGAACAGTAGAATTCATTGCGCCCATTAAACGCGTCGTTAACATCATGCTAACAATGGCGGCACCACCACAAGCTTCACAGCTCCGATTTCGCAGGGCTTGATAAAGTCCCTCCGGGTCATTTTTTTTCACGGAATCAATAATTATCTGGTCCAGAATACGGGCCTGTTTATCCGAATGATAATGTGATAAATCGCTGGAAGCCACAATTAAGGTGGATCGATTTTTAATAATCGTATTCAAAGCATTGGCTAAATCTTCGCATATTTCCCAATCTAAATCACTGATTGCAATTGGCACCAGGCTAAAATCATCTAAAGCATACTGCAAAAACGGGAGTTGCACTTCCAGGGAATGTTCCTGCTGATGACCCAAAGTTGAAGCATGAAAAAAACGTCCCTGCATAATTAAATTCCGCGTCAGTTCATTATCAACGGGAATCTCTCCCAGTGGTGTTTTATAAGCTTTTCCATCATAAACCGAGATCCCTGAAATATGGTCAAAATGACTGGGAGCAATCACAACAACCGTGTTGTATGGTTTATGTTCAATTTGCTTAAACGCTTCGGCAGCAGCTTGTCCGGAAAAGACATATCCGGCATGGGGAGCAATTAAACCCACAATCTCTCCCTCAATTTGAGGTGCCGAACATTTCTTAAAATAATCCTGAATCGTTTTAATTATTTTGTCAGGTTCGGCCGGATAAAATGCGCCACTCACCACTGGTTCACGAATTTGATTTGATGTGGTCATTTTAAATTACCTTTTTTTTAGAAGTGTATTCAGGAGGTTGGATAAATTTTACTTGTTTAGGTTTATTTTGTAACATCAAAACCTCAGGTATCTCGAAAGATTTTTACCCTCACCCCAACCCTCCCCCAAAGGGAGAGGGAGCCAGACGCCCTCTCCCTTTGGGAGAGGGTTGGGGTGAGGGTAAAAAGTAATTCGAATCCACACAAGATGTCGTTTTTATCTAGATTAATTCAATGTTACATTTTAACCTTTAATGAGTATAAGTTCATTCTATTAAGCCATTAACCTCTTATTTTTATTTGACACAAATCATATAAATAAGCAAATTACTTAATACCACCTCCTAAACTTTAGTCGAAAACCTTCCCAATGACGAACCAATTACCTGCAGTAAAAACCCACTTAGCACTCCGACAATTCCGAAACGAAATTTGAATCGAATCAGTTTTTCCACCCACGCAGCCAGTTTTTCATCAATTTGAATAAATACCAAAATCATAAACACCACCCCCAATAATCCTGAAATTAAAATGAGAATTCGATATTTTAATCGGTATTTAAAAAGCATCAACAGGGCCAAGATGGCTGAAAACACTGCCAGAACTGGTGCAATTAAAACAGCGGCCGATTTCGAGCTCAAATCGAAGCCGGAATAAATCAAAGTTTTCACCACTAATTTCGCCTCAATCCACGGTTGAAAGAAAAAATAAAGGACACCCGCTGAACCAACGATTACGATAAAAGCGGACACAATCCGTTTGATGTTATTTTTACCATTCATTTTTTCACTCACGGTTATTTAAGATCTTTTGGATAATATTTGTCGTTGACATTCCCTCAATGCCGGGCATCAGGCAAATTTTACCCCCAAATCCTTCAACCAAACGCCGCTCATCCTGATTAATCGTTTCGATTGTGTAATCACCTCCCTTAACATAAACATCTGGACGGAGATAGTCAATGAGTCCAATGGGAGATTTGTCCGAAAAAAGCACCACATAATCCACACAGGTGAGGGACGCCAGTAATTTTGCCCGTTGTGACTCTTCCACAATCGGCCGCGTGGGACCTTTTGATTCACGGACGGAGCTGTCACTGTTTAAGCCAACCACTAAAACATCTCCCTGCATCCGTGCCCGTTGCAGATACAGAATATGCCCCACGTGCATTAAATCAAAGCAGCCATTCGTCCAGACAATCACTTTACCCTGTTTTTTTAACGCCTCAATGATCCGTTTTAATTGTTCCAAATCGACTAACTTTTCAGCATCGTAACGCGCCGATTCTTTACGAATCTGATGAAGTAATTCACTCTTTGAAACCGGTGACAAACCTGGCTTACTGACACTCACGCCGGCCGCATAATTAGCCAGCCGGGCGGCTTCCAGGATTGAGGCCTGGCTGGTTAACGCCAGCGTAATCATCGCCGAAACCAGTTCACCGGCACCGGTAATGTCAAAAATCTGCTGGGCTTCCGTCGGGATATGCACTGCCCGCCCATTATTTGAGATGACACTCATCCCTGCCGCCCCGCGGGTGATGATTACATTTTCATTGGTGAGTTCCGTTAATAATTTTTCACCCGCCGCCTCAACACTCTCGACATCGGAAATGTTGATGCCCGTGGTCACTGCGGCTTCCTGATCGTTACAGACCAACACATCGAAACCCTGAAACAGCTCACGCGTTTTATCGGAATCACCAACCGTCTCTTTTGAATGCGCCCTGGCCAGCGAGAGGATTTCCTTTACAAAAGCAGCATTCATTAAATTGGAATACTTGTCAACAATTAAAACGGCATCAATATCTTCAATCTTGGTCTTAATGATATTCAGTAGCTTCTTCTGCCAATTTCCCGAAATATGGGCCGGTGTCGACGTGTCAATTCGTACTATTTCCTGGGTGGGTTGATGTTCACGCGTTGAATTGATTCGAATATGGGTGCTAGTCATTAAATTCTCGTGGATGAATACGCCATCGATATTAATATTTCTTTTGATTAATTCATCGATGAGAATTTTTCCGTTTGAATCATGCCCCACCAATCCTACCAAGTGTGGTTTTGCCCCCAGTGCAGCCAGACAGGCCGCCGCATGCCCCGCCGCGCCGGGATAAAAGGTGCGTTCACGTAATTCTATAACCGGGATTGGACCCTCCCGAGATATTTCCACCATCTGTCCTTTAAGATGCTCTTCGAGCGTCAGGTCACCAACAACCAGAATCTCCTTTGACCCAAAATTTTGTATGATTTTTTCGAATACTTCCACTAGTCACACCCCACAAAATAAGGCTTAACGAGTATGTCTGAAAATTTGCAATATAATTACTTCTTAATTTTAAACCAATAAGCCTCAACCATTGCACAAAGTAAATGGTAGACGGCAATGTGCTCCTCCTGCACCTGAAACGTTCGATTGCCCGGAACCCGCAGTGCTAAATCGGCGACAGTCGCCATCTGACCCCCATTTTCGCCGGTTAGGGCAATCGTAATAATTCCCTTTATCCTGGCGACACTCATTGCCATAATCACATTTTTAGCATTGCCGCTGGTACTAATCCCAATCAACACATCCCCGGGCCGACCCAACGCATACAGCTCCTGGGCAAACATCATGTAGCGCAAGGGAATATCATTTTCCAGGGCGCTATTTAAGGAACCGTTTAATCCCAGTGGTATCGCCCGTAACCCAACTTCCAGATATTGAGCCAGGTCCTCGCCAAAAGGTAATTCTCTTAATTTTTCCTGATCAGTTGCTGGGAGGGGTCGTTTTCTTTCAAAAGACTTCATGAGTTCGCCGGTAATGTGTAATGCATCGGCATAGCTTCCGCCATTACCGCACACGAACAAGGTGCCGTTCTGAGTAAAACAGGTCACCAGCTTTTGAAGCACTTCCAGCAACACCGGCAATAAAAATTCTAACCGGGAATGCCGTCGGATGAATTCATCTAAAAGGGTCTGAATATCCGGGTGATTTTCCTGTAATTCCTGGTAAATTGGTACGGCAGTTTTTTCAGCCACTATTTTCATTTTTTATCCCAAATAAACAAGTATCAGCCTGGTTTTTAAAATCAAATCGATTGAAAATATCTCAAACAATAATAAATTTTTTTTATAAAGTCAAAGGAAAAATAACAATTTTGGTGTCGTTGCGGGTAATGCTCTCATTCAAAGAATGACTCATCCACCGATATTATCGCTTGAAGCGATAATATCGTTTTTTTCTACCCATTTCAACCCGATAAAAAAAAGCGTCACCCTCAGATTGAACTATCTGAAAATGACGCTTTCGTATAAATTTCTAATCGAATAAAATAAATCTGGCAGGTGAGGGCATTCGAGTTATTCATATTTTTTTATAAGCATTAATTCCCCCGCTCGTAAAACAGGAACCGGGAGAATGATATCATCTCACCTTTCTTGTTTACTTGGTCTTTTTTGGCAAATCTTCAATCCATTTAAAATAGCGATCAAAATTGGATTTTGCAACATGATAAACTAAACCATCCTCACCATTATGAAAAAAGTAACCTTTATCGGTTTCATATTCCTTACCAAAAACACACTGAATTCGTTCGTTGCCTTCTTTCAGGTAAATAATGCCTCCGGTAGGTTGGTTTAATCCATATTTGGTGTGTTTATTCATGGCGTCTAAGGATTGACCAATTCGGTCAACAACTTTCTGGGCATTAATGCGGCAAACATCGTTCAGGAATTTATCAACTTCTTTCTGGTCCAATTCAACCGTTTGACCGTCTTTTTCCAGCGCCCATTCTTTCACTTTTTTCGTTTGTAATGGAGCACCGGTTGAGTCGGTTTCACTCGAGTCAGCCTCAACTTCTTTCTCAATTTTTTTAACGACTAACTGCTCTCTACCTTTAATCAGCGCAATGGTTTCAAGATCTTCCTTTTTATAATCAACCGCATTTAAATCCACAAATGAGGATTGTTTAAAAACGCTGACGGTGTCGGCGTCACCATAAATTTTCAGTGAATTCAAGATATTCTTGTCTGCAAAAAATATTTTATCTCGATCCGCAAAACGGACAAAAGACGTCCCGTATTCTTCGCCTTTTTTACCAATAATCAGGTTTGCCAGGACTTTTTCGGTTTCATCTTTTAATAAAATATGAAGCCCCTGATCGTCATGAATTTTAAACTGATCAAAATAGTTTTCACCGGTTGCCCTGACCTTCCCTTGCATTTCCAGAATATCTTTAATCAGACGTTCGGCATCGGTTTTCCGAACCTTTGCATTAAAATAAGTCGGAATATACCAGGTGTCTTCCACCTGTTTGAGCTTCATTTCGATTTTTTCGTCCCCCTTCTCTTTGTACACCTCAACATTTCCGACGTCTTCCAAATTAACTCCGATTACAATTGACTGAATAATCTCGTCAATATTGGTAGTGGTCAGTCTGGGTTTGGTGAGAAAATAAATAATCAGCAAAACGAACAGGCCAGCAGCCATGTAATAGAGATTTTTTTGTTTCATCGATCATTCCCTCACTTTAACGTATTAATCTTCTCTTTGACTTTAGTTCGACGCGTCACTGCCAGATAAATTCCGACAACCACAAATACCAGTGGCATAAACCAGATCACAAAGGCCTTCGCCCAGAATTTTTCGGTCATCGTGGTCGGGCGAATACGGCGCATGGCAATATTCTTCGAGCGAATATTGATTAAATCTTCTCCCAGCGAAAGCGCATCCACCGAGTTCATTAACAACGCGCGATGACTGATAATATTTTCCAGCAGTTGACTTTTAAAAAGATTAGCCGAGCCGAAAGCAATTATTTTTGCCGGTTGCGCTTCACCAAAAGCCTCTCGGGTGGTATCTGGTTCGGCTTCGGCTTCATCCTCATCCGCACCCGGTGTCTGTGGCCAATCCGGTTTCAGCGCATTGGCAAAAGAGCTTTCAAATTGTCCTTCAAGATAGATTCCCAGGGGTTGATACTTCAACATCGCTTCTTCCGAAGGCTCCTCAGTACTAATCGGACCATAGGAAATGGCGTCTCGAGTCCAACTATGCTCACTGGAAGTAAAGAGAATGATTTTCTTGGTGATTTTCTCACTGTCCAAAACATCGTCAACCAGATTCAATTTACTACCATATAAATAAAATAATTCACTGATCTTATTGGAAATCGACACTTCCGAATTCATGTTCGTTTCCGCCACCCGAATGACCACCGGCTTGGAAACCGGTTCAAAACGTTGTTCCTGAATTTGTAAAAATCCCATTCGTCGGGTGTGGTAAACCGGAATCTGAATAAATCCGGCATTCCGATCCATAAAAATCTTCGTATCAATTTCAAAACCCCAGTTTCGCGTCATATTATTGACGTTCAAGCGACTGTTTTGGGGCATCACCCGAAACTCATTCGGCGTGGAAGTGGCGGAAATTTGAAAATTATAGTTTTGAGCCCCCAGAATAATATTCACACCACGATGCAAGGCTTTCTCAATTTCATACCGCTGCCGTTCATTAAGCGGTTGATCCACCATCACGATCAGGGTACTAATGTCTTCCGGAATGGGTTCGTCCTTTTTAATATTTGTTCGGGTGACATCATAGCCCGACTCTTTCAGCAGTTTCACCGGCAACTCATAGAAATCAGGCGGTTCCTGCTGTTGCATCATGTATTGCTGGCGCATGTAGGGCGGAATTTCAGGTTTACTCGGATAAAAGGCCAGCTTGGGTCGTTTATTGGAAACCAGTTTATAAATCCGTGATACAATCTCATATTCCAGGCTGCCAAAATTTTCCGGACGTACTTCCGGAATCACATCTTCCTTGCGATCCAGGTAGGACAAAACAATGGAAGAATAAACCCGCTTGACGGCAAACTCATCCCGCTCCGTGCTCTGAACCCCAAACGGAATCACGCCTTTTTCATACAGCTTTTCGGCGATCTTCTTCCGCGTCTCGCGATTCTTCTTTTCGGCTTCAGCCTTTTCCGCTTCTTCCTCGGCTCGTTCGGCTTCAATCATTTCCTTTTCTTCTTCCAGTGACGGATCGAACACCATATACTCAAGTTTCCCTTTGGAGGAAAACTCTAATTCTTTAAGAATATCAATGACATCGCGTTCTAAATTTTTCCACTTGGTGGGCATTTTTTCGGAAGAAGAAACATAATATGTCACCGAAACAGGTGCCTCTAATGAAGCCAGAATGTTTTTGGTCGCCGGTGAAATGCTGTATACCTGTCCACTGGTAAAATCAAAACGGCCAAAATTAATATTGTCAAAAATCATATTCACCAGAATAATAATCGCCGCCAGCAGAACCGCACCAATGACAAATGTTGTTATAAAATTTTTCTTTAAATCTTTCATTAATACTTCCTCCCATCTAAATGTTTAATATTCAAAATTAAAAACAGAACTGTAAATGAAAGGAAATACACAATACTTCGCAAATCAATCACACCCCGTTCGATATCATTAAAATGACGGGTTACCCCAATGTAGTTGTAGAGGAAATCACCCAGACCATTAATCCAGCCGTCAATGACCATGGGCACATATTGCCAACCCACCAGGGCTAACACCCCACAACTCAAACTGGTAATGATCAATGACACGATTTGATCATTAAAGAAGCCGGAAATAAAAATGCCAATAGCGAGGAAAAAGGCACCCAGTAAAATCGCTCCGAAATAACCCCCGATAATCGGCCCGATATCCGGTGAACCAAAAAAGAAAAGCATAATGGGGATAACCAGCGTTCCGGCCAGCGCGATCAGATAAAAAACCAGGCTTGCCAGGAACTTGCCGAGGACAATGTCGGCAGATTTCATTGGCAAAGTAAATAAAAGCTCAATCGTACCCAATTTTTTCTCTTCCGACCAGAGGCGCATTGAAATTGCCGGAATAAAAATAAGCGCTAACGTAATCGGCAGGATCGAGAAGAATTCACGCATACTGGCATTCCCATAGAAGAAGAAATGAAACATGTAAATGCCTGCATTTAATAAAATGAAAATAACACCAAAAACGTAGGCAATCGGGGAATAGAAATAAGCTTTAAATTCCCGTCTGAAAATAATCATGATATCGGTCATGCCTCGCCTCCTTCCTTTGCCACTTCCTCAGCCGTTTTACCAGGACTGGTAAGCTGAATAAAAGTATCTTCCAGCGATAATGTTTCTAGGCGGAACTCATTTAACGGCCAATTTTGTTTCTTTATTTCCTGATCGAGCTGCCGCGGCAGTTCTTCACCCTGATAATGGATATTAACCTGAGTTCGACTGTCATTGGTACCCGGTAAAAAATCTAACTTCTCAATCCCGTCAATGGCTTTTAAACCGGCCAGGACCGTTTCCTTACCCACAGCCACATCCATGTAAAATACATTATCGGTCTTAATTCGAGCGCGCAGCGCTTCAAATTTACCATCAGCGATAATCTGGCCATTATTAATCACTAAAATGCGGTCAGCAATTGAAGACACCTCTTGTAAAATATGCGTGCTTACCATGATTGTTTTTTCGTGGGCGAGACTCTTAATTAAATTTCGAATCCCCACGATCTGCAGCGGGTCCAGACCAGATGTTGGTTCATCTAAAATCAACACTTCCGGATCGTGAATGAGTGCCTGGGCTAAACACACCCGTTGCTTAAATCCCTTGGACAGCTCTCCAATGGGACGATGCAGCACCACGTCCAGGTGGCAGGCCTCAATCACCCAATTCATTCGTGATTGTAGATTCCCATTTAAGTGTCTGGCCTGTCCCATAAATTCCAGATAATCATAGACCAGCATATCATAATACAAAGGTACGGTTTCGGGCAAATAACCGATAATTTTTCGTACTTCATACGGATTTTCCAATACGTCAAATCCACCGATGATGGCAGTACCCGAAGTCGGAGCAGTATAAGTGGTAATGATTTTCATCGCTGTTGATTTACCGGCTCCGTTCGGTCCTACAAATCCAATGATCTCGCCCTTTTCAATTTCAAAGGACACGTCTTTTAATGCCGTTGTCAGCCCGAATGTCTTCGTCACATTCCGTAATTCAATCATAAATAAATCCTCAACTTTTTGTTAATGGTTCATGAATTTTGAATGAAACGATTTTATTAGTTATTTAATTAATGGAAGAAAAAAGGTATGAAAAAAAAATTAAGGTGTGAGAATAAATAAAATATATTCCTGTATTGCCATAAGTTAAGTAAGTGAGAATATAAAAAGTTTATTCTGTTTTGCCTCACGCCAAATAAAATTAGTAAATATTTTCCCAGAAAATTCTGAATTATTTCTTCCCACTCCCAGAATAATAAAAGCTAAACTTCATACTAAGAATTAATATTATTGTTTCTCACCCCTTAAAGATTATTAGAATAAGCTTTCAAAAAAATCAATTAACTTTAACCACTATGATTGTCCAATGGTTCCATCGATTTTTTTCATTTTTTGTTACAAATAGTGGTGGATTAGATTAAAATCGATATTCATCGGATACAAATTCTGACTCGATTCATTACTGTCTCAACATTCGATCAGCAATTGAAATTCGATTCACTTTTTCTCTTGTATCCCGGGAAACGGCTAATAAATTGTCCGTCAATACCTGGCGCGATAACATTTGAATTTCGGTTTCCTGTGGTTCTGAATAGCCAATCCGGTAAAGAATGTCGACTTTTCTGGAAAACAACGCATCCATCTGGCTTTTTGTCTGTTGAATTTCCTGCGTCAACCGCTGATAAGCCGGATTATTTTTTTCGGCCTGGCTTAATTCGAGTGCGCGGTTTTTAATATCCACAAATTGCCGGTAATTATCCAGATTGATTTCGAAAAGTCCGGCCTGCAAATCAATGATCTGGGTTAACAAAATATCCACCCGATTGGTGGCTGGTTCTTCTTCCTCTTCCCAGGTCAGGCCGCTGATATTCATATTATATTTTTCATCCAGTTCTCGCAACTGGCGAATCCCTTCTGCCCCCAGTTTTTGGTGAACCCGAACCATTTGTTTCAAAATTTTCGGATCATTTTTATTCTCACTCAATTCAAATGCCGTGAGAATTAAGCGTCGCGCCTGACGTAATTCGGTTTGCTGGGAGTCCCAGGGCGTTTGCAGCCATTCATGATAAAGCGAGCTTTTCACCAGCGCATTAATTTGATTGCTCCACTGAAAACGGGTGGCCGGATCAAGATATTTGACAGCTTTTTTGAGCTTGGATTTTTCGCGCATGGTGGCAAAGCTTTCCTTCCCGGTGATCTCCACATTAATAATATGATCAACAATCAACCACAAAAATTCACCATATTCTTCGGCATATTTTTTTTCACGGGGCAAGGTTTGATAAGCCATTTCCGCATATTTCAC
>Ga0180437_10012223_pt1 | contig 10172 bp, 10 predicted proteins | sample SS_ome_4_FD_132410 | JGI IMG/M metagenome (GOLD analysis project Ga0180437, IMG submission 132410) | Hypersaline lake sediment archaeal communities from the Salton Sea, California, USA - SS_3_D_1 metaG | ecosystem: Environmental > Aquatic > Non-marine Saline and Alkaline > Hypersaline >... | reverse complement strand
TACATCTGCAAAATCAACATTTATATGTCCCGGGTAAGTTATAATTTCTGAAATTCCTTTCACTGACCTGGTTAAAATATTATTTATCATTGAAAACGCATCTATCATGGAAACATTTTTATCTGTAACTTCTAAAAGCTTTTGATTTGGAATAACCAAAAGTGTATCAACCTCTGATCGCAACCTATCAATTGCCTCTTGAGCTACACGTGCACGTTTTTTTCCTTCAAATGCAAATGGTTTCGTCACAACTGCAATAGAGAGGATACCCTTTTCCTTTAATGCTCTTGCAATAACGGGAAGCGCTCCTGAACCTGTTCCTCCCCCCATTCCAGCAGCTAAAAATACAATGTCAGAACCTTCAACAACATCCATCAGTTTGTCTAGATCCTCTTCTGCCGCTCTTTTTCCGATCTCAGGATTGGCGCCTGTACCCATACCCTTTGTTGATTTTACACCAAGCTGAATTTTTGTGTTTGCTTTTGAAATTTCAAGAGCTTGGGCATCCGTATTTGCAGCCACACATTCTATTCCACCAAGGCCAGAGTCAAGTATACTATTGATAGTATTTCCCCCAGCTCCCCCAACTCCGACTACTTTTATGGATACAACAGGTCCAACCTGTTTTTGCGATACTTCTTCAAATTCAATCATCAGAGTCTCCCTCTAATATAAGTCCCTAAAAAAAATCTGATACCCAGGATTTCATCCGGGAAAACACACGTTTAATTATTGGTCCATCAATCGTAGAACTATTAGATTTTTGTTTTTTGAGAGCATAGAGCAACATTCCATACGCAGTAGCATAAATTGGGCTGTCTAAAGATTCTGAAATACCAAAATGTAATCTTGGAGGTCCTACTCTCACCGGCATAGCAAATATATTCTGTGCAAGCTTGTCTATGCCCTTTAAGAGTGACCCCCCACCCGTTATCACAAATCCTGATGTAACAAATGGTTGCAAATTTTTTGTGATGATTTCATCATGAACGATAGAAAGCAACTCTTTTGCACGAGGATGAATTATAGCAACAAGGTCAGACAATGAAACAAATCTCACCGCTCTACCCTGGACCTCTTCAACTTCAATCAACTCATTTTCACCTATAAGATCATGACTTGCAAAACCGTGAATCTTTTTTATACGTTCCGCATCACTTATTGTTGTTCGTAAACCAATTGCTATATCATTAGTAAAATGGTTTCCCGCAACTGGAAGAACCATGGTATGCCTAATACTTCCATGCTGGTAAAGCGCAAGATCAGAAGTTCCGCCACCAATATCCAAAACGCCAACTCCTAATTGTCGCTCATCTTCACTCAGGACGGCAGCTGAAGAAGCAAGTTGCTCAAGAATTATATCTTTCACCTTCACTCCCGCCATTTCACAGCACTTAATTAAATTTTGCACAGATGTTATTGCTCCAGTTATTATATGAGCCTGTGCTTCAAGACGAATACCATGCATACCCAAAGGATCGTGTAATCTATCTGAACCATCTATAACAAAATATTGTGGCAGAACATGCAAAATCTGTTGCCCTTCTTTTACGGGAACAGCTTTTGCTGCAGCCAATACATTAGCAATATCAGCAGAGCGCACCTGACCATTTTTTATTGGCACTGCCCCGCTTGAGTTGGCAGATCTTATATGACTACCGGATATGCCAATATAGGCAGACTCTACGGTATGCCCAGACATAATTTCTGCCTCTTTTACCGCGCTTTTTATTGATTTCACAGTTCGTGCAATATCAACAACAATTCCCTTTTTTAAACCATCTGAAAGTGCTTTGCCAACTCCAATAATTTCTATGTTATTTTTATCAAGTTGTGCTGCAACCAACACACAAATTTTTGTAGTCCCTATATCGATCGACGTTATAACTCGATCCGCAAAAACCTTAGCCATCACCTCCCCCTCTTTTGCTAAAAAGAACTATCTGATCTTTAAATCTTATATCAGCAACCCATCTTTTTGGATTTCTACAAAAAAATTCCCCTCGTTCACGTAATAGAAGTTTCAAATTATCACAAGCTAATAAAATCTTTTCATCGGGAACACGTTTATCGTTAAAAACAATTGAAAAATTATTCTCATTTTTATCATATAAATTGCTTTTTGTTGTACTTTCCCAGACTACCTTGTATTTCTTAAAGCTTTCGATTGGTAATTTCTTAAACATTTGTTTGTATGAATTTGCAGCAGCGTTTTCCATATTACAAAAACAGCATGGAAGATCTGCAGTAAATCCCTCAGAAAAAATAGTTTTTTCAAACAACTGCCCTCTATCAGAAAGAACCAATTCTTCGTTGATCAAAAATTGAGGCTTCACACAGGTCATTTGAATATGCAAAATTCCAGAGGCTGATCTTGCTGCTGTAACAGAAGCTATAAAAGGAAACTCATCTTTTATTTTTTTTGACATTTTTTTTAGCGATAACAACGGCAACTTTTTATCATCATATAAAAAACGCATTACATGGGACACATATTTTTGGGAAATTGTATTATCAAACTTACAAGAAAACCCATCAATAGAAAAAATATGATCAGAAAATCTCTTGATTGATGCCACACAAACAATAAGCACCAATAGATAAAATATAAGCGTAACCCCCCCAAAAAACCGCATCATGCTGCCCCCCTGAGAAAACCTGATAGATGTTTTTTGCCAATAAACTCTTTCTTGTATTGTAATACCCTTTTCGCACAGTAAGAGTCAACAGATTAGTAAAAAAACTTTTGAAAGGCGCAAAGATATGACACCGATATATTTGAGAAATTAATTATACAATATTATTTTTTATCCAGAAAAGTAAAATACCTGCAGCAACAGATGCATTGTATGAAATATCAGCTTTGCTCTGCGGCAAGGTAATCTGTTTTCCATAGGAAAGAATCATTTTAGAAATTCCAGATCCCTCACCACCGACAACCAAACATAACGGCTCTGTAAAATCAGATTTTGTCGCATCTTGACCATTAAGCACCGCCAAATATATTTTGTACCCAGCATCTTTGAGTTGCTGCACAGCAGATTTGGCTGAAGAAGCAACAAATATTTCTAATCGCTCTGCAAGACCAGCAGAAGCCTTGAGTGCCACAGCATTGAGCGGCGCTGATCCCTTTTTTATCAAAATAACACCGTCAACACCCGTACAGTACGCAGAGCGTAAAATAGCACCTAAATTACGCGGATCTTGAATCCCATCAAGCATAAGTAAAAAACTATCCTTTTTAGATTCAAAAAATTTCTTTTTAAATGGATATTTTTGTACCCATGCAACAATCCCCTGGTGATCTGTCGTTTCCGCCATTTTGTGTAATATATCACGTTTTACATATTGTATGGCAACGGGATATTTTGGCATCAATCGTTTGACTTGTGCAAAGACCTTCGGTTCGGGTTTTGTTGTATAAATAGCAATTAACTTTCTTCTTTTCGTTTTTAGAAGCTCTAAAATTGGGTGTACCCCAAAAATAAGCTCTCCAACTTGCTTTGTTTTTTTTGACATGATACCCCAGCTTTTAACAAAGAAAAACACCGATAAATGCAACAGATGCACCAAGAACCCTCACCCACTTGAAAAAATAGTTACATATAGTATAATATTTTCTCAAGAAGAAACAATAATCAAAGGAACTTATAATCCACTAAATAACGAAGGGGTTAATCGATGAACAAAAAAACAGTTCTGCTATTTTTAGCTCTCTTAACACCGGTGGCTTCAAGCGCAAGACATGGAGGGTTTTTTGACGATCTGGACGCACATTTTGTCAGAATGCAACGCGACTTAGACAATATGCGAGTATACATGAGTAAGGTATTTGAAGAGTTAGAAGAAGGAGTACCCATGGATTCTGAGGGATTGAAAATTACGCGAGCAAAAAACAACATCAAGTTGGAACAGAAGGATGACAAGGCTATTGTTGCAATTAAATTCGGTACCGAGATTAAAAACTTTGACGCAAACATAAAAACAAAAAAAGAAGGATATACACAAGATCAGCTCGTTATCACAACAAAGGAGCCAAAAAAACAAAAAGCTGTCATTAAAATAAGTGGAAACTTGATTTCAATTTACCAAAGAAGTGAAGTAAAAAAAGAAGAAAAAATCGCAAAAGACAAAGAGAAAAAAACAACGATAGAATACGGGGCAGAAGAATCAAGTTTTGCTGCAACTCTTGACTATCAATTAAATCTTCAAGATGCAAACATTTTATATGACAGCAATCAAGGAACTATAATAGTGGAAATTCCTGCAATAAAAAAAGAGGTAGAAGAAAAGGGTAAAAAAATAGACGTTAAAATAAAATAAACGTAAATACAACAACCTACAACAGTTCAATGTCAAATAAAAAAGATATCTCAACCCAGCTGATAAACAATGATGTCAGCTGGGTTGAAATAAATAGCAGGGCAGTTGAACATAATTTAAGTCTATACAAAAAAGCTGCGGGAAATAAAATTATAGCCCCTGTCATTAAAGGCAACGCATATGGCCACGGATTGTTGAAAATTGCTCAAATCTGCCAAAAGAATAAAGATGTAGACTGGATCTGTACTGCTACCCTACATGAAGCAATCGAGTTGAGGAAAAATAACATCACAAAACCGATTTTAGTTCTTTCTCCAAAAAATACCATTCTAGATCAAGCAATAATAAAAAATATATCCCTAACAGCTTATCAGTACGAAACAATACAATATCTCCACTCACGGGGTAAACAAATAGGCAAAAAGGCTAAAATTCATATAAAGGTTGATACCGGCTTATCTAGGCTTGGGGTCCATCTCAACAACGCAATTGATTTAATTAACCAGGTTAAAACATTAGAATTTATAGAAATAGAAGGAGTTTGGACACACCTTGCAGAATCATACAGCCAGAATCGCAGCTTTACAAACCATCAGGTTTCCCTATTTGATTGCCTGATTGAGCAGTTAAAAAATAGAAAAACCAATATCCCGCTTATCCATATTTCAAATTCTTCTGCAGCAACAACAGTCACTCCAAAGTATGATAATTTCGTAAGAATTGGCATCGGGACATATGGATATTGGGCCTCAGATTACGTTGAAAAAACAACAAAAAAAAAATATCCCGGATTTGAGTTGCAACCTGCGCTTACCTGGAAAACCAGAATTTTGGATATAAAAGAAATTACGGCAGGCAGTTTTATTAGTTACGACAGAACGTATCAAACAAAAAAGGATTCTCGGATAGCTATCTTGCCTGTTGGTTATTTTGATGGGTATAGTGTAGCACTATCCAATAAAGGGGTAGTACTCATAAGAAGCCAATATGCTCCAATTGTAGGAAAAATATGCATGAATATGATGATGGTGGATGTAACAAACATAAAAAACGCAATAAATAATGATGAGGTTACACTAGTTGGAAACTGCAGCAAAATACGGGCAACAGATATGGGCAAAATTATCAAGGCAAACCCAAGACATATAACAACAAAAATTCATCCAGATATTCCAAGAATAATTATTGAGAAAAGTGGTTCATAAAAATGTATGGTTATTCTATACTATAACTACATCAAAAAATTTAAATCCCATATTTAAAAATATTTTGGCTAACTTTTTGTTTATAAAAAAAGGAAAAGAGGCTTTTATGTATTTTTTAGAAGGCAACCAAAGTGTTGGAAAGTCAACATTTTTAAACTTACTTGCGAAACGTCTCCCTCATATTGAGATTGAGCTAGAACCAATTGAAAATTGGCAGAAAAAAAGGCATGGGCAATCACTGTTGGCAAATTTCTTTAATAATCCAAAAAGGTGGGCATTAACTATAGACACATTCACACTGATGTGCAGGGTAAGAGAACATAAAATTCAGCAACAAAATTTAAATCCTAACCGAGTGTTGGAAAGATCTATATATTCTGGATACTATGGATATGCGATGTGCGATTATAACTGTGGGTACATGACCGATATGGAATGGTCCTTGCATAATGAATGGCTTGCATGTCTCACAGAAAAATGCAAACCACCAATTGGCTTTATTTATTTAAAGGTTGATCCAAAGCTTGCCCATGCGAGAAGCAAAAAACGCAATAGAGAAGAAGAAAAAAATGTTCCACTAGAATTTTTTGAGCAACTTGGCAAACAACATGATGATTTTCTTATACACAAAAAAAATGTAGCCCCCAATATACAAAGCGTCCCTGTTTTGGTTTTGGATTGTAACCAAGAATTTGAATCAGATGAAAAAGTTCTGCAATCACACCTACAAAAAGTGCAAGAATTTATGATTGACACACAAATTAATCTAAAGCACAAAAACAAAATTAAAGAAACTATTATTTGATCCTACATATCTGAACAAAGTTTTTGCATATAAGCGACTCTTGTAGAAAACTTGGGATGTGACCAGGAATCTCTATCCACATAAAGTTCTAACTGCTTTTTATAAAATTGCAGCAATGCACGTGCATAGGTGGCCGAACAAAGACCGGCCAAAATATCTGCTCTCTTTTCTCTAAAGTGCGCTACCTTTTTTATAACCTTGTTACATTTTCTATTGTAGCTAATCGAAAAGACGCAACGTAACATTCTTCCAATACTTTTATATTTATACAATCGCAAAAACCAAAGCAGCGAATCGTCTTTTTTCAAAATATGTTGCACCTCATGCAAAATAGCGGCTTGCAATTCACTTTCCGTGAGATTATCTACTTGTAGCTTACGCTCAGAAAGATATATCCCAGAATCAGTGGTGATCAACCGATCCTTTTTGTCATTTCGTATAACATCAACTGCCCTACTATCTATATTAAATTTTGCAAAAAATTTGGAGATAATATTTTTTACACGATCACTTAACTGAGTAGAACCCTTTTTATGCTTTGCCTTAAAAGATGCCTCACGCGCTTCATATTTAGAATAATTTTTTTTCTTAAAAGCTGCCCACTCTGCATCTGACATCTCAAATACGTCAAGAACCTCCTTTTCCAACTGTTTCCACTCATCATGCAACATTTTTTTATACTTTGCAGCAGCAGAACCCTTTTTTGCAGATAGTTGTGTACAAACAAAAAAGAGAAAAAATAATAAAGTAAAAATAGTATAGTGTCTCACGGTCAGCCTCCAGATCTTTTGCCCCCACTAAAATCCAATCTTATGCATGGAGTGTGCTATGCTAAAAAAACAGGAAGAAGCAATGGCGTACAACGCAAAATTCAACAAGCAACAAGGAGCCTTCCCAAACAAATTAATAGGAATTTTTGCAATATCAAAAAGCTTTTTTGGGATTAAAACATTTACAGATTTTGCAGCAGCCTTGTAAGCCTTGATCCCATACACAGCACCTGCAATAGCAGAGCCATACTTGGTTATTTTTCCCACCGTTTTTACTGTCTTTCCAACTGTTTTGACATTGCGCGCAATAGAATCCAAATTTACACCTTTGGAAACTGCACAAACATTGGTACAGAGCAACAAAAAAGGGAAAATCAGTACACTTGATATTTTTTTAACCACCACGCTACCTCCACAATCCAAAAAGGGGTTTGTATATGCGTCGTTTTAAAGATAACTGAAACACTGAAATTGATCAAAGGGTCCTTAAAACAAGGCATTTGAAGGGTATTACAAATCGCAAATAATTGCTACATCGCGATATTTTCGCTCTGTGTGCATATTTTTTCTTGTAATAAAATTCGATATTTTTTTTTGCAACACAATTTTTTCCAAGCCTACGTGCAAAAGAGTGTATTGTCAGGCTACTTTTATCGGTAATATTATTTTCTGCTATAAATCTAAGCAGATTTTCAAAATTTTTGCCAAAAATCACACGGGTAAATGGTATGTTATTAAACAGGCCCTGGACACCTTTTTTATCATCTCTTTTTTTAATGTACTGGGAAACAAACAACAGCTTTTCATATAACGGAACTGTATTATTCGCAAAAAGGGTTTTAACTTTGTGATTATACTCTCTTTTTTCACTTTGTAGTTTTTTCTGATTTTCAAATACAGTAGCAAAATATTTTTTCAATTTTTTAGATCGTGCATTTCTTGTAAACTCCAAAGCCTTACCTTCAAATTCGGCACCTTCACTTAGAAGATATTTTACAACATGAAAACGACCATTTCGTACCGCATATAAAAATGGCGTCATATCTTCGCAACCCTCCTTGTTCAGACCAAAATCTTTTTTCTCAACAAGCCACTTTACTATATGTAACTGCCCAACACCACAAGCATACTCAAGCAGATCACAGTATTCATTGTCCCCAAAACTATCATTTTGAATACCCAAGCATCGTATAAGTGCTATATCATCTTTTTCCAACAACAAGTATTTCAAAATATCTAAATAACCGTAATCAATCGCAACAAAAAGTGCTGGGACAACAAGAAATTCTTTACCCTTGTTGCTCCAGTATCTATAAAAATAGGGCGACGACCCCTGTGAAACAAGATACTTTACAAGTTCAAGATTGCCAGATTCACAAGCAAACCTTATAGAATGATTTCCCAGCTCTACTTTTTTTTCACTTACTAACCATTTTACAATTTCCAGGTTCCCTGTTGTAAGCACAATCTGCAAAGGCGTTTCAGTCCCATAATAAGGTTTGTATATATTTTCCACCCCATTTAACATAGATTTTACCAGCTCATTGTAACCAAAACTACAGAGATAAAACAGCCTTTGGTCCCTTGGAAAAACGCATAGTGCGATCACATAAAAACGCTTTTCTACCTCCAGAAACTGCTTCATGATTGGTTTCATTGTGTATCCAGCATGAACAAACAACAGAAAATAACAAACAAATAGAATTTTTGTAATCTTGCTCACTTTTTATTGCACCCCGAAATAACCCCTAACGCAACTTATAAATTCTATGCTTACCGACCTTGATAATCATACCAGGTTGCCAACTGATTTCTGCTCCAAAATCTCTTATCTGCGCTCCATCGATCGACACAGCCCCACCTTCTAGCAGACGCTTAGCCTCAGAAGATGTTTTGACCGCACCCAACGTCCTTAATAAATCTACAATCCAAACTAACGCAGGAACATCAGCCGGTAATGTTACCTCTTGTGCTTTTGAATAATCCTTTTTTTGAAATACTGATTCAAACGTATCACGGGCTGAGTTTGCCTCATCTTCAGACCAATATCGAGAAATTATTTCATGCGCTAAATCCTTTTTAACGCCCATGGGGTTTAAATTTCCAGCTGCTATACGCTCTTGCATGTGACTGATGTCAGACAAATCTTTTTGCAGCAACAACTGAAAATATCGCCACATCATTTCATCTGAAGTCGACATAATTTTTCCAAAAACTTCATTGGGAGGCTCATTCAACCCTATTGCATTGTCAAAAGATTTGGACATTTTTTTTACACCATCCAGCCCTTCCAAAAGTGGCATTGTCATGATAACTTGCGGTTCTTGACCAAACTGTTCTTGTAGATGTCGCCCAAGAAGCAGATTAAACATTTGATCCGTTCCCCCAAGCTCGATATCAGCTTCCAAAACTACCGAATCATAGGCTTGAAAAATCGGATAAAGCAGTTCGTGAAAACCTACAGAAATATTTTGTTTAATACGTGATGAAAAATCTTCCCGCTCTGTCAACTTTGCCAATGTAAGCTTTGCGCATAACCTTACTATGTCATCACAACTTAGTTTATCAAGCCATTCAGAATTATACCTCACACTTACTTTTGAGGGGTCTAAAATTTTTGCAACCTGCTCAAAATAGGTTGTTGTGTTGTACTCGATTTGGCCTTTAGTTAGCGGAGGCCGCGCCTTTGATCTGCCTGTCGGATCACCAATGCGTGCCGTAAAATCCCCAATTAAAAAAATTACCTCGTGCCCCATATCCTGAAGTTGCCTTAATTTTGACAAAACAACGAGATGCCCCAAATGTAAATCAGGGGCTGTTGGATCAGCCCCCAGTTTTATTTTTAATTTTTTCCCACTTTCCAATTTTTTAATCAAATCTTTTTCAGGCAAAATACTGTCTGTACCAACCCGTATATCTTCAACCACATTTTTACTATTTTTTTTCGGCATTTCCGGACTACCTTGTTATAACTTATATTACCCCAATAACTCTGGATATGAGGATAGCTAAATAAGAAACTAAACGAAATACAAAAACATATAGATAAGAAATAAAGAAAATAATTAT
>Ga0180437_10012221_pt1 | contig 10174 bp, 9 predicted proteins | sample SS_ome_4_FD_132410 | JGI IMG/M metagenome (GOLD analysis project Ga0180437, IMG submission 132410) | Hypersaline lake sediment archaeal communities from the Salton Sea, California, USA - SS_3_D_1 metaG | ecosystem: Environmental > Aquatic > Non-marine Saline and Alkaline > Hypersaline > Sediment... | reverse complement strand
TTCTTCACCCCGGGAGGCTGCAGCTCTTCCAGTGCATCGTAGAGCCGCTCCAGATCCTGGTACTCGCTCAGGAGTTTGACAGCCGTCTTATCCCCCACCCCGGCTACACCGGGGACGTTGTCGGATTGATCACCGGTCAGAGCCAAATAGTCGACAATCTGCTCGGGATAGACACTTCGGGCAGAAAAGACCCCCTCTCGATCGAGAACCGCGAAATCCTCTGCTCCCTTCGGGGGATGAATCACATAAACACCGCCGCCGACCAGTTGCAGAAGATCCTTGTCACCTGAAAGGATGTAGCACTTCCTCCCCTCCTCACGAGACTTCGCGGCCAGAGTGGCAATCAGATCATCCGCCTCGAACCCATCCCGGCGCAGACAGGAGATGCCGAGAGCGTTCAGGATCTCTTCGATAACAGGTACCTGGTCGTGGAGGTCCTGGGGCGCCTTTTCCCGATTGGCCTTGTACTCAGGATACTTCTCATGCCTGAAGGTGGGTGTACGGGAATCCATCACAACGGCCAGGAATGAAGGCTCCCTCAGTTTCAGCAGCTGGAAAAGAGAGCTGAAGAAACCGAATATGGCGGAGGTATTTTGTCCTCGGGAATTGGTGAGCGGGCGTCGGAAAAAGGCGAAATAGGCGCGGTAGATGAGACTATAGCCGTCGACCAGATAAAGGGGTGGGTTCATGCACTAACACCTTGAGACTAGATGGCGGCGCTTCCTGAGCCTTCTCAACCGGCGATATTGACTCCCCTGCGCTGGTTGGATCCGGCAGACACACCCGCCTTGTCGGCAACTTCGGCCCAGGCCGCTCTCAATTCGATAAGGAGCGTTTTGACCTCCTCCAGAGGTGCTTTCTCCTTTTTGATGTTGCCGTCCAGCAGGCGTCGATTCATGAAGACGTAAAGACCGAACAAATTCTTGGCAATCTCCCCGCCCCGTTCAAAGTCAAGAGATATCATCAGCTCGGCAATGATATCTTGAGCCTTGATCAGGGAGTTGCTGATGCTGTCGTATCGCCGATGCTCGTTGTCCATGTCCTGGAGGGCTTGATTCAGATTCTTGATCGCCCCGTCATACATCATCAAAATCAACTTTCCCGGTGTAGCGGTCTTGATCTGGGTCTCTTTGTAGCTCCGTAGAGGATTCATTTTGTTCAAAGCGCCTTTACCCTTTCTTCTCCTATCATCGGACGAGCCGACGTAAATCCTAATTCATTCTGCATGCTCAATCAACACGGAAACCGGTACTATATCGTACCCCCGTTTGACTAGAGCATCGATGAGCAGATCCAGCTTGTGAAAGAAATAATCCTGCCTCTCCCCCTCCGGTCTACCGACCATAACCGGTACAACCGAACCCGGCTTCTTTGTCTCTATCACCCTCTCCACAAGGGTTCCAGCGGGGTAGTAGATATCCCGAGTGGTGATGCTCATCTCCCGGGTTACCCAATCCAGGGGATCCACGTCCCTGCCGACATAAACGTAGTTCATCTCCCGGGATGCCTGGAGAATATCGGAGTTGACGAAATAGTACGGGGCGTGCCACAGCAGAGAAAGCTCCTTTCCGGTAGCCGCGAAATATTCATCCTCATTCTGTGCCATTCCGCGTTTTATGAACTCCTTGTCCAAACGGAAGCGGGAGTCGGTCATGTCGAAGTACATCGAGAACAGGCTTCCCACCTCGTGGCCGGATTCGGCAATCTCCCGGACTGCATCCGGATAGCTGCGGATAGCCTCACCGTTTACGAAGAATGTACAGCGCAGGTCATACTCCCTAAGGGCGGAGAGAATGGCGGGCAACCCCTGCACCGAGTCGATGACATTGAACACCAGGGAGATCTCCCGCCTTCGGATCCGCGAACCGTGGTCGAAAGTCACAAAATCGAGAGGATCATCGGTTTCGGGAAATGGTTCCAACGTATCGGGGGAGTGCTTTAGAAGCGCGGTGGTGACCAATCGCTGTCTGTCTCGAATCATGAGCATGTTCTCGAAACTTCGGTCCGGCGTCTCCTCCAGAAACACCCTGTAGGAATCCGCGGTCGTGTTTCTGCTCCGTAAAACCACCGCAGTGGACTCGCTCCAGGCAACCGGTGCGGACAAATCGCCGAACAACCACCTGAAGGTCTGATCCCCGACCGTGGAAATCACTGCATCCTCATCCACTGTGAAGCTGTACTCGTCCGGTTGAGAGATCCCCAGAAGGCGTCCGCGGCCTTTTCCCAGGGTATACTCCCGGATCGTGTTTGCCCCGGCGATGACCACTTGTTCTTCGCCGATCCACGCTACCTGCAGCACCCGCGGGTGCGTAAACTCAAGCTTCTTGCTCCAGCTCTGATAATCAAAAACGGCAACAAGATCCTGGAAAATCACCGCGGCCTGACTCTCGTCGGGGGACAGAAGGATGTCCTCTACTCCGTCCATGTCAAGGCGTTGAAAGACGGGGGTGGTGGCCATCTGTGTGGCGTCGATTCGGAAAACCTGAGATTTCATCCGACCGTTCTCGGACCCCGCGGCAAGGATGGTCAGGTACCCCGACTCATCCCATAGAACACGCCTGAGCTGGGTATTCCGCGGCAGGTAGAGATAAGGCAGGGATTGGCTTTCCCCTGTAGAGGAAAAATCCTCTGTGGACAGGCGATAAAGAAACAGATTTCGTCCGCCCTTGGCGAGCAGGACATGCGTCCCTCCGGGAGAGATCCAGAAGGAATCGAAATTGGGATCGAAGGGAAAGGGGATCTTGCCAACCAGACGGCCGATGTCCAGGTAGCCGCGATAAAGGGCACGGGTGAACAGCTCGCCGCTGTCCAGCTCGTATATAAGGGATCCGGTGATGTAGTAGAGGGAGGTCTGGCCGCCGGAACTCATGTTGCCGATCTGGCCTTCTCCGATCTGTCGATATTCTTCGGGTATTCCGCCGTCTGCAGCCAACCCGCCCGCCTCGGCCAGCTGCCGCGCAGACATGTAGTAGATGGTTCCATTCTTGCTGTATACGAAAAAACTGGAATCCGGAGCCCAAACCACAGGAGTGGCTTTCAAATCGATCTCGATGCCTGCCGACACCAGAGATCTCTCACCTTGGTCCAAATCGACGAAGTACAGGTCGCCGAAGGCGGGGGATCTTCCCTCGAGATAGAGCAGGTAACGGCCGTTTGGAGCGGCGTTCAGCGGACTCAGGCTTCCCTGGAGGATACTGTTGTCCCGGACAAAAGAGTGAAACAGCGCAGAGGGCTGAAAGTTCCCGAGGGTTTTGTCGCTGTAGAATACGCCGAAACGATTCTGGAGCTGCAGTACTTTTTTCCCCGTCAAATAGGTGAGCCGTTCGGGGAAATAGGTCAGCTGAGTCAAGTCACGGGTTTCCAGATCGGCCATGAAAAGTGTGTCGTGAACTCCCCATTGGGGGCTGGCTGAACGAACCTTGAACAACAGCAGATTTTCCTGGGTGAGGTCGGGTTCGGCAAAACGAACCTCGGACCACAGTGTACCCAATACAGCGAGACAAAGGAGTGTTACCAGAAGACGACGCTTCAAACTCGAGCTCCCCCTACGGTAGTATATTCGGCAGAGTCGATGCTCAGTTAGAGCAAAAATCGCAGAGCCTAGCGAACCAGTTCCAACAGCTGAAAAAGGATGTTGGCGGACAAGCCCCAGATCAGGTACTTCCCGTAAATCAGATAGCGCACCGATCGAATGACTTTCCCTTCCCAGCGACCATCGGGCAGATACTTTCGCGGAAAATCGTCCGACAGCGTATACTGCTCGGTGAGGGCGGCTTCCTTAAAATCGTTCTGCAGAAGGTGATCAAGCGTTAGGGTAAACACCTCCTCTACCTCTATCCCGTCGGGCGTCAGCTCCACATCCGCGGCAAGCCGACCTACAAAGGGAACTATCAATTCATCTCTGCGGCGCTGCTGCTCCGGAAGTTGCCCCAAACACTCCACCTGGTCGCTGCGCACGCCCAGCTCCTCCTCCAATTCCCTCAAGCCCGCCTGCCAGGGACTCTCCCCCGCCTCCACCCGCCCCCCGGGAAAGCCCACCTCGCCGGGACTGCGCCGCAGATGTCGGGTGCGTAGCTCGAATACGATTTCTACGCTTCCCTGCCTCTGGATCAGGGGCACTATGACGGCTGAGCGGGAAAAAGGGTAGTTGAGATTTCCCCCCGCCGAGGCCAGGGTTTCACGCAGGTTCTCGATTATCTTGCCGTCCGTCACTGGTCGCCATTGTGGGCTAGTGATCCCTCCCGGTCAAGGGCGGGGGTGCGTCCGACTGCGCACCGCTGGTCGCGCACCGCTGGTCGCGCACCGCTGGTCGCGCACCGCTGGCCGCCGAATGCACGCCGCCTTGACCCCCGGGTGAGGGAATGCTATTGTCTTGAATGTATGAAGGTCCTCATCACAGGGGGGGCGGGATTCATCGGCTCTCATGTCGCCGATGCCTATCTTGGCGCAGGACACGATGTGATCATCGTCGACAACTTGGCTACCGGCAGCACGAAGAACATTCCCAAAAAGGCGAAGTTCTACCTCCTGGACATCGGCAGTCGGGAGGTGGACAAGCTCTTCGAGCTGGAAAAACCGGAAATCGTGAACCACCAGGCCGCCCAGATCAGCGTCACTGTCTCCACTCGAGATCCAATTCAGGACGCCCGGGTCAACGCCCTGGGCATGCTGAACCTGCTGGGGACCGCAGTACGGCACTCCATCAAAAAGTTCATCTTCAGCTCTACAGGCGGAGCGATCTACGGAGACACGGAGTTCATGCCGACTCCCGAGGAGCATCCGCCTCAACCCATCTCCCCATACGGAATCCACAAATTTCTGGGTGAGCATTACCTGCGTTTTTACGCAGACCAGCACGGTCTTAACTACACCGTGCTCCGCTACGCCAACGTCTACGGTCCCCGTCAGAATCCTTTAGGCGAAGCGGGGGTCGTTTCGATCTTCATCAATACTCTGCTGAAAGGAGAAATCCCCACGGTGTTCGCCTATCCCGAAGAGCCGGAGGGGATGCTGCGGGACTACGTGTATGTCGAAGACGTTGCAGAGGCCAATCTCCGTGCCGCGGACCGTGGCGCCGGAGAGCTCATCAACATCGGTACGGGGATTACCACGACAACGGGAGCCCTATATCAGACGATCAGCTCCTTTTTTGACAATCCCCCCGAGCCGAAGCGTGGAGAGGCCAGGCCGGGAGATCTGCGTCGCAGCTGTCTGGATATCCGCAAAGCGAATAAGATCTTGGCGTGGAAGCCTTCCGTCGAACTTGAGGAAGGGCTTTCCAGGACGGTGAAATTTTTTTCTTGATTCCAGCGAAGGGAGGAAACCTATGCCGCGCGTGTTAGAGCAGGAACTGGTCTGTTCAACCTGCGGACGAACAAAAAAACCTCCGGAGTGCCATGGAAAAACCATGGAGTTCGACGGATCGGTGTTCTTCTGTTCCAGCTGCCACAAGGAGATCCGGACTCCGGAGTGCTGCGGAGCTCCGATGAAGCTGCGTAGAAAAGTACGGGACATTCGAAAGGAGCTGTTCGGAATTCTATGATCTCCGCCATTCCTGAACAGATCGGGATCCTCGCCTGTCCAGGTGCTGCAGGATTTGCCGCAAAGCTGACGGCCGATCTAGAGGAAGTATCCCAGCGAAAATTCCGCCGAAAAGTCGGCTATCTGGCCCAGAAGTATGGGATCAGCCGGGAGGAGATCATCCGGCGCATCAACCTAACCCTGGACCTGAGACCGACTACGATCGACCTCAATTTGCCTGCCGATCAGTTTCGTCCATCCAGCTTCCGTGTGCCCGTTCATTTCACACGTTTTGCCAACGGCGAGTACAAAGCTGAAATTCTCAACTCGATCCGCAACATGGATGTGTACATCGTCCAGGATGTGGAGAATCACTATCCCCTTGCCTTGAACGGGGGGGACGAAGAAAAGTTCGTGCTTTCGGTGAATGACCACTTCTTCTGCCTGCTGGTGACCATCGATGCGGCTATGCAGGCCGGAGCCAAGCGGGTCACGGTCGTGCTGCCTACCTACCCATACGCCCGGCAGCACAAGAAGCAGGGTCGGGAGGGTCTTACTGCGGCGCGCTTGGGTCAATTCCTCGAGTTTGCCGGAGTCGAACGCATCATAACCCTGGACATCCACTCCAAGGAAATTGAAAACACGTTCAACCGCCTGCGCCTGGAAGATCTACACGCCTCCTATCAGATTCTCAGAGCCCTCTCGACGATCATCGATCTGCAGAGCCAGGATCTGGTAATCATTTCCCCCGACACCGGATCTATCGTACGCAACAAGTTTTACGCCAACGCTCTGAGCAAGTCTCTGGGAATGCTGTACAAGGAGCGGGATTACTCGCGAACCTCCAAAGACGCGCGGCACAATAACATTACCAATGTCCGCCTGCTCGGTTCTGTGGAGGGAAAAACCGTGTTCATGGCCGATGACATGCTGGGGACCGGCGGTACAATGCTCCGGGCGATGTCCGCGTTGAAAGAGATGGGAGCCGCCCGGATCATCTGCGCGGCCAGTCTCCCTTTTTTCAGCGGCGGTGCAATCGAAGCCTACGATGAAGCCTATCGAGAGGGGCTGTTCTACCGCTTCATCGGAACCAACGCCGTGTACCACGATGAGAATTTGCTCGGGAGGGAGTGGTACGTATCTACGGATATCAGCTATCTGTTTGCCCGGGCGATCTACCGCCTGCACGCCGATCGCAGCGTCAGCTCGCTGCTGGACAACAAGAAGATCATCCGGTCGATGCTCGAGAAGAGCACAAACCAGGAACCCAAGCCCGCAGAGTAAATCTAGGCATCAAGCCCCAATATATCTTCGATGTGTCCCAGAAGCTCCTGAAGATCCGCTTTCTGTAGCTCCGCCATGTGCGCGATCCTGAAGGTTTTGTCCTTCAGCGCTCCATAGCCATTGGAGATAATGAAGCCCCGCTCAGCCAGTTTGTTGTTGAGCTGCTTTACCGAGATCGCCCGAGTGTTGCTGATGCAGGTCACGGTGTTGGAGGCGTACTCCTCCCTGGGAAACAGGGCGAAGTGTTTCTTTACCCAGGAGCGTACGTAGTCGGCGACCTGTCGATGGCGGTCGAAGCGAGCCTCCAGACCCTCCTGCTTCAGGATCCGGTCCAAGGTGAAATCCAGGGCGAAGGTGTGGGAGATCGAGGGAGTGGAGGGATACTGGAAGTTCCGCTCCTCCACGTACTCGAGCAGCTGGAGCATATCGAAGTAGTACCCCCTCCTGTCAATTCCGGCTGCGCGCTTCTTGGCTTTTGCCGAGACCGAGGCCAGACTCAAACCCGGGGGCAGCCCCAGAGCCTTCTGGCTGGAGGTGACGCAGATATCGATTCCCAGCTTGTCCACCTCAATCTTGGCTCCTCCCAAAGAGGAAACCGCGTCGACACAAAACACCACCTCCGGGTACCGCCGAAACACCTCGGCCAGCTCCTCTACGTGATTCATCACACCGGTGGATGTTTCATTGTGGGTCACCGTGGCCACGTCGTACTTGCCGGTGGACAGGTAGCGCTCCACGATATCGGCAGTGATGCCCCCGCCCCACTGCTCTTCGTACTTGTCCGCAGGCACCCCGTTGCCTTCCGCAATCTCGTGCCAGCGGTTGCCGAAAGCACCCACGGAAAAAACGATCGCCCGCTTGGCGGTGGTGCATCGGATAGCCATCTCCAGAAGACCCGTGCCCGAGGAGGCGGAGAGGATAATCGGATTGCTCGTATACATCAATGTTTGCAGCTTCTCACTGACCCGCCTCTGCAGATCGCTCCACTCCGCCGTGCGATGACCTATCATCGGGGTCGACATCATTTTCAGAACCTCTTCGTCGACTTCAACCGGACCGGGAATGAATAATTTCTTATGTGCCATGGATCGCTTTACTCCTCTATAGTCTCATGAACATGGTGTTAATAATACGTGCACTATTTCACGATTGGATTCTTCAGGTCAAGAACCTCCCGGGGATAATCCAAACCCGTGTAGTACTTGAACTGAGCTGCTCCCTGGGAGAATAACATAGCCAAACCCGACACGATTCGACAACCCGCCTGCTTCGCTCTTTTGAGAAAGACCGTCATCAAAGGTTGATACACCAGATCGTACACAACCTCGGAGCCGGAGAATCGATAGCCGGGGAGAGGATCGCCTTGCGTATCCGGCTCCATGCCAACACCGGTAGCCTGAACGAGCAGATCGGCATGGTTTTGCATGCGGGAAATCCCATCGGTATCAAGCCCCCCCGATTCACATCCGAAAGATTCGGCCAGAACGCGCGCCTTCTCCGCTGTGCGGTTCAGGATAAGCGGACGAATGCCGAGGCTGCACAGGGCATATACAACCGAGCGCGCTCCGCCCCCGGCGCCTATGACGGTGGCCCTTGTCTCCGGCCTCATCAACTCCGGTGCCTGGGCTTGCAGAGGGTTGAGGAATCCCTGGACATCGGTGTTGGTGCCGTACCAGCCGCCGTCTTTGCGATGCACCACCGTGTTGCAGGCGCCGATCTGCCGCAGGCTTTCGTCCCGTTCGTCGAGCCGGGGCAACACCGCCCGCTTGTGGGGCATGGTGACCGAGAATCCCCGCAGATCGAGCATTTCCGCCAACCGGAAAAAGGCGGGCACATCATCCACCAGAAACGGAACGTACACGCCGTTCAGTCCGAGAACCTCGTAGCCCCGGTTGTGGAACTCGGGAGAACGGGAATGGGCGATGGGATTTCCGATCACCCCGCAGACGAAGGAATCCCTATCCAGCTTCCTGAAACGGTACAACTCGACGAGCAGGCGTGGATCCAGGTGTCCCGGAGCCGCTTCCTGCCTCCCCGCTACGGAACAGGTGGTCAAGAAACTTCCGAGCTTGGCGGCCAGAATGCGGCTGAACAGTCCGAACTCTCCCATTCCGATCAGGATCTTCTCCTGGTCCTCGAGCTGCCGATAGGCATCCACCAGAGCCAGAAGGTCCCCTGTGCTTTGGGGCATGACCGCCAGCTTCGGGATCTCCCCCGGCTTGCGGGCAAGGGCTCGCAGGCGCTCGGGCAAACGATCCGGCATCCCGGAGAAATCGTGGAGGGAACGAATCACCCGTCCCCCCGCCCGATTCACAGCCTCGGATAGAGCCGGATCGTGCACATCCTCAGCCAGATCCACGTAGGCGTATCCCCCGGACAGGGAGCGGCCAAGCAGTCCACGACGCTCCGCCTCTTCCCCATTCCACCGCCCGCCTTCGCGCCGCCTGCGGATGGTGAGGATCACGGGAAGACCGGACCGCTTGGGGAAGCTCGGTAAATGAGACAGCTCGGTTGGATCGAGAGAGTCCGCCCGCAGCTCCACCATGTCCACGAACTCACGCCGAGAGTCGAGCAGCCGCAGATCCTCTTCAAGGGTTGAGGCGGTCAGAGAAAGGCAGATGCGGCTCTTCCCCTCAGCCACTACAGATCCCCCCGGAAACAGTAAACATCAGCCAAGCCTCCCTCATCGAAGTAAAGCCGGGCCTGAATCGGATAGCCCCGGTCTTCGATGTGAAAAACCAGGGAATCGGGGAACTGCAAAACAGGCCGCCCCATCGTTTTGATTACCTGCTGCCGCGATGCTCCCGGGGAAAGGGAGAATATCTGCCCTGAGAAGCGCCTGTCGACACGGACCTGCCAGACCCGATTCTCAAACCAGAACAGGTAAAGATGGCTGGGATAGTAGAACACCACATCATCATGCTCCGGTTCCCGCCCCCGCAACGCATAAACCTCCGCAGGCACCCCCAGGCTTCTATACACCTCCTCCAGGGTGAGTCCGATCAGGGCCGGCAGATCCAAGGCTTCTTGAGCGGACAGCACTCCGCCAGGAGCGAACAACAGGAGGAGGGTTAAGAAAACGACCGGGAATCTGCAGCGAAACAACATCCCGCGCATTATAGGACGAGGTAATTTTACTTTTCAATCCCCGGCAAATCCGTTATAGTGCGTTCTCATGATAGCTACCCTGGTGAACTGCGCAACCGTTATCATCGGATCCCTGATCGGATTGCTCCTGCACAGGAAGATCAACGATTCCTTCAAGCGGGTCGTATACGTCGGAGCGGGGATGATCTCCATGATCCTGGGCATCAAGATGGGACTGGTCACCACCCGGATCGTGTTCATGGCTCTGGCTTTGATCCTGGGC
>Ga0180437_10012220_pt1 | contig 10175 bp, 8 predicted proteins | sample SS_ome_4_FD_132410 | JGI IMG/M metagenome (GOLD analysis project Ga0180437, IMG submission 132410) | Hypersaline lake sediment archaeal communities from the Salton Sea, California, USA - SS_3_D_1 metaG | ecosystem: Environmental > Aquatic > Non-marine Saline and Alkaline > Hypersaline > Sediment... | reverse complement strand
ATTTCCGGAGCTGTCAGAGGGTCGAATCGTGTACCAGAAGGAGCGGATCACCGAAGGTGACCAGCTCGTGGAGCTGGCCCAGTTTGGTGCGCAGGTCTCCTTCTCGGCAGGCATGATGAAGGTAGATATTCCAGACATGGACTATCGTTTCAAACTGCAGGACGACATACCTGTTTTTGGGAATTATTACTATATAGAGCTCAATCAGAAGGAAAGGGAATACGTGCCCGATGTGGGGATACGCCTGGTGAAAAATCTCGGATACCGATACAAGGGGGTGCTGGATGCGACTGCGATTCTCAACTTTCCGCTTTTCGGCGTTCTCGGTGAGCTGGGAATCGGGAGCACCTTCTACAAGAGAAGGCTCAGCATAGATCTGCTTGCAGCAGGCGGGCTCCTCTATATGACCACCTTCAGCAGGGATCTCTCTCAAAACAACATATTCCCTTATCTCGACATAGATGGTGAGCGGATCGATTTTCAAGATGACCCTACTCTCAACATTTATGGAGTTTCTGTTGGGGTGAAGGGTGGAACGGGTTTTAATTTTCGGCTGAATCAAAACTCACTGCTCAGGCTCGCGTTGAACTACCGTTTTTATACACCGATAAAAAATTGGCGCATCCGCATCCAGGAGACCGGAGGAAGTGACAAGGATTCAGTCACTATCGGGAGTGACAGCTCGAATATCATTGAGGATGAGGAAAGTGAAGGGATGAAAAGGGTCAGCATCTCTGGGTATGAGATCAATTTTTCCTACAACCTGCGCTTCTGAAAAGATTTTTCGCCCTGTTTCAGGGATTTTTTCTGTCTCATGCTGTGTGTGTGCTATATTATACTTAGAAGAGAGAAAGTTCTCTACTGCAGAGTTCGCACCGACACCAGAGAGGTTCTCAGCACAAACAAGAGAACATGCCTTGCGTCATTCAACTTATCCGCTACACGAGGGGGACGAAAAATGAAAATGAAAAGTGTATTGGTGAGCATCCTGATAATCACTGCACTCGCGTTTGCCTTCTCCGGGTGTGCGAAAAAAACCGTGAAGACCGGAGAAGAGGCTGCCCAACAGGTTGTCGAAAACGGAGTCGGGAAGGCACGAAAGTTCGACGACGCCCTTGATCGTGCTTTCAGGGACGCCCTTAAAAAGGTCGTGGTGAGCATCATCGGAGAAGAAAGCGAAAAAAACAACAGCGATATCTTGAAGAGCTATATGTATGGTATCAGCGAGAGTTATGTGCTGAGCTATCAGATAACCGATAAGGTAAAATCCGGGAAGGACACCGTGGTGTACCTCCGCGCCACCTTCAACAAAAGCAAAGTTGAAGAGAGCATTCGCACGCTCGGTATAGAAATACCGAAGAAGGAGGAGCCGAAGGATTATTCAAAGTCACCCTATGCTGAGGTGATCGGTGAAGCTCTGGACAACCTCACGTACATGGTGTATTTCGAGCCCCAGAAGAGGAACATCTCTGATGAGTACGCACGCCTTTCGGTGAACAGAGTGAATAACTATTTCGCAAACATGGGATACGAATATGTAGATCTTCAGAGGATAAACGAGGTAAAGGATGAGTATTTCAAGCTCTATGAGGAAACCCAGGGTACCGTGAGTGTGGTGCAGCTCATTGCACAGGCCTTGAATGCCGACGTCTACATCGTTGTTGACGGCATTGTGGAGGCTGCAGGGAGTGAGGGTGACATACATTTCGCATCCGCCTCGATCGACCTCAAGGCCTTTGAGAGTGCTACAGGCAGGGGACTCGGAACAGAGACTGGCTATTCAGGAAAGCTCGGGCTTGCCAGCGGCATGGATGCGGCGAAGAGAAAGGCGGTTGAAGTTTCTGTGGAAAACGCAATCAAGCCCGTGGTTGATCTTTCCCGTGAGTACATGCTCAAGTCCTTCGAGCAAGGCATCCGATATGAGGTTGTCGTTCAGGGTGTTCCCAGCTACAGCATGCTGACTGTCTTCACCGATACCCTGAGGAGCTCACGTAACTTCAGGAGCCTGAAAGAAGTCGCGGCATCAGAAGGACAGGCAAAGTACTACGTGTACTATATGGGTCGGAAGTCCGAGCTCATCGATGATGTGATGAGCGGCATACAGAATAGAGAGGGATTCGAAAACTTCAATGTGGTCATCACCAGAGGAAACGCGGTGGTCTTTGGCATCGAGGAGTAGGCTTGAGGACGGCGTACGCTGTCCATTCTTACTACACTACCATGAAAATGGAGGGAAAGAGCCATGAAGAGATCAAGAAAGGTGAAGATAGGGGTATTTTTCATTCTCCTGACCGTGATCCTGGTCGCCTCTTCCTGTGCGAAGAGGAGCCTCATTATGGAAGAATCGGAGAAGAGGGGAAAGCCGGGGGAAGAGATCATTGTCCAGCGAAGCGACAAGCAGGCACCAAGATGGGTGTTTGACCCTGAGTTCCAGGTGGAAAAGGAGAAGAGAGAGAAATTCATTGTGGTACTCTCGGATATCCAGCACAAAGAAAGAAGGGCCGCAGAGCGAATTGCCGAGGGAGAGCTGAGAAAGCGGATTGCTGAAGGGATAAAGACCCTTGTCAACTCTCAGTTTCAGGAAGCGCTTGCCGGAACTGAGACCAGTTTCACTCAGTCATTTGAGAGTTATGTGGCAACAGTTGCGGACAATGTTCCAGTTGTCGGGTTGATCGTCACCGATACCTACTGGGAGAAGATTCAGAAATTTAAAACCAGGAAAGAATTCGAGTACTTCTTCAGAATCGTGAAGCGTGCCAAGATGCCCTATGAGAACTATATACAATCCAGGGACAAGGCGTGGAGCGATGTGCTGCAGAATGTACAGAATGAAAGGGAGAGGGCCCAACTTGAAAATTTGATCACGGAAATGAAACGCAGGGACGAGGTCTAAATGAAACGCACATGCGTACTCATTCTGAGCGGGTGCCTCGCTATGGCTCTGCTGCTTTGGGGATGTGCCGGCGGCTCAGCAGGCAGGAAGGTAAGACGGGGCGCACAGAAGACCGGTCTGATATATTCATCGAGCAGCAGGGCGCCTTCCTGGATAACCGACATTCCTGAAGAGAGAAGTTACTTCTACTTTGTCGGGAGTTCCGGGGATTCTGGAAGCTTTGACGAGGGGAAAAAGGCCTCATTGAACGACGCCCTTTCCCAGGTCGTCGGCATGATTGGCTTGAAGGTGACTTCGTCGTCCACAATTGAAGAGCGGTACTTTGCAGAGCAGTACACGACCACCATTTCCTCGGAACTGTATTCCGAAGGGAGGGCACAGCTCCAGGATGCAGAGCTTCAGGAAATTTACTACGAACAACATAGAAGGCCTGACGGGAGTGAGTTCTACCGGGTCTGGGTTCTGGTGAAGTACAGCAAGGAGGAGATACGCAGGGAGCAGGAGCGTCTTGATGAGATCCTTGAGCTCAAGTATGGGGAGGTAAAGAGGCTTGAAGAAGAGGCTTCACGTTTTGTGGAAAAGGAAATGCTCTTTGACGCTGCAGTTGCACATCTAAACGCGGCTTCCGCAGCTCTCCAGATCGATGATGGGGAGGTCCTTTTCGACCGGAATGTGATCAGAGCGGGAGAGCTTTTCGCCAAGATACGGTTCAAGAAGTCTGGCGAAGACCAGATTGGGTGGGTCGGAAGAGCTCTTGACAAACCTCTTCAGCTTCAGGTCTACTCACTCGAGGAAAAAGTGGAGGTTCCGGTTCCCAATGTACCGGTACGGTTTTCATACCGGGTCCCACGTGAAAACCGTACAGGATATAAATACCAGATTTTTTCTCAGACCACTGATGACAGAGGGATCGCTCAGTACAGGGTCGATATGGTGTATGAGGTAAGCGATTCCAACCGAGTTGAGGCTCGCATCAACGCGGGTCCCTACATCGAGCAGCTCAAGGCTGCACCGGATAGGTTGTTGGACAGGGTAAAGACCCTCGAAGACATTGTCGCAACCAAGAAGGCTGTATTCAGTTTCGCCTCTGATACAGTGGCACGAGAGATCAAGACTGCAGTGTATTTTCTTCAGCTGGATGAAGAGGGGAATCTCCTGCCAAAACCTGTGACCGCACCAACGGTGTACGAGATCCTGTATGAGAAGAGGTTTAGCATCCGCGTTCTCGAAATCAATCCTGACTCCATTTTCAACAGACCTGAGGAAGTAATACTGGAGCGGCTCTGGGATGCAGGCGGAAAGGGAGTTCAGAGGGTGCTCTTCGGGTATGTGAGCATAATGGAATATGACATGATCTCAGGATTTCACACTGCGCGTGCAAACGCGACGGCAACACTCTTCGACAGGTCAACCGGTGCGATTTTGAGAACCTGGCAGATAACCCGAAGCGCGACCGGAGGGACGAAAGAGCTCGCGAGACTGAATGTCCTGACTGAGGCGGGAAGGTCCCTGGGGCGGCTCATTTCCAACACTATGCCGTAGTATCCGCTCGTAGGAAATAACAACGGTTTTCGGAGAGAGGGTGATGCGGGGAGGTCCATGGGACACAGTCCATGGGACACAGTCCCTAGGGAACAGTCCCTGGGAAGGTTCATTTCCAACAAATCTCACCCTTCATCGGACTCAGGGAGAGCCAGCTCCTTTTCGAGTTGTTTCAGAGCCCTTTCCATGAACTCGATCTTTTCTTCAGCGAGTTTTCTGCTCCTTGGAAGCAAAAGCCGGCTTTTCGCCCTGTCTTTGTATTCGTTTATCAGATCCAGCACACCGCTGAGCGATTTTGCACCTTTCCAGAAGAATGCCCCAACAGCAAGCCGGGTAATGCCCACCATACCCAGAGAATCCAGGATATCTGCATCATGGAGCATCATTGCTTCCTTAAAAGATGGCTCCCCTTCAGGTATGTGACTCAAAATTGCTTCCTTCACGAGCTCGATTTTGCCGGGCGTGAAACCAACCTCATGAAGTACTGCTTCGGCTTTCTCTGCAGACTGAAGCTGATGAGGTTCCGCAAGAATGATGTCGTGGAGATACGTTGCTGCGTAGAGCAGTTCATCATCATACTCATCCTCAAGCTGTTTTGCCGTATGGTAGACACGGTTGCAATGATCAAAGCCGCGTGCGAGTCTCCCTGCCGTCATATCTTTTGCGTACTGAAGTATCTTGTGCTTCATATGTGCCCCTACAGAATATTTTTATGCAATTTGGAATTCAAACCTTGTATATTGTACTGTATATTCGGTTGTTCTGAAAGGGAAGATATGCAGATTTTTGATACAATGAGGAGAAAAAAAGTAACGCTCATTCCCATAAAGGAAAACGAAGTACGCATGTATCTGTGCGGTCCCACCGTGTACGATTACGGCCACCTCGGTCATGGGCGATCCGCAATCGTATTCGATCTCCTCAGAAGATATCTCCTATCCCGTGGGTACAGAGTAGACTTCGTACGCAACTGGACGGATATCGATGATAAAACGATCGATCGGGCAGCGCAGGAAGGGATAAGCGTAAAAGAGCTCGCAGAAAAGTTTATCAACATCTACAGAGAGGATTTCAGGAAGCTGAACATACTTGAACCGGACTTCGAGCCGAAACCGACCGAACACATCGGGGAGATAATCGATCTGATCAGACAGCTTTTCGACAGAGGGCATGCATATCTTCTTGATGACGGTGTCTATTACGATATCTCCACCTTCGACGAGTACGGGAGACTGAGCGGACAGCCTCTGGAAGAGTTACGGAGCGGTGCGCGTGTTGAGGTGAGTGAAGGGAAACGTAATCCTGGAGATTTCGTTCTCTGGAAATTTGAAAAACCAGGCGAGCCATCCTGGGAGAGCCCCTGGGGAAAGGGACGTCCCGGATGGCACATAGAATGCTCGGCCATGTGCATCAAATATCTTGGCGGAGAATTCGACCTTCACTGCGGTGGACAGGACCTCATCTTTCCCCACCACGAGGACGAAATCGCTCAGGCGGCGGGTGCTGGGTACAGATTCGCACGGTACTGGATGCACAATGGTTTCTTGAATATAGAAGGTGAGAAGATGAGCAAATCTCTCAAGAACTTCTTCACTCTGCGGGAGATCTTCGACACGTTCTCTCCCCTCACGGTGCGTTTTTTTCTCGTCTCTACCCATTACCGGGCTCCCCTGGCCTTCAGCGAGGAGACGCTCAAACAATCGGAAGCAGCACTGGGGCGTTTCAACGATTTCATTCTCAGGGTCAAGGAGGTTGTCGAAACAGCGAAGCAAAGCACAGAAGATGCGAATGTATCCCTGCTGATTCAGAAAGCGGAAAAGGGATTTGAAGAGGGTCTCGAAGACGATCTCAACGTTTCGCGGTCACTTGCAGCGCTTTCCGATCTCCTCCGGGATGTCAACATCCTTATTGAAAAGGGTAAGCTGTCTGCAATGGATGCGGAAAAAGTGCTCTCCTTCATGAAAAAAGTCGATCAGGTTCTAGGGGTGTTTACCTTCGAAAAAGAGATGCTCCCGGATGAGATCGAGCGAAGAATAGAACAGCGAAACAGTGCCCGAGACCGGAAGGATTTCCAGACAGCAGACAGGATTCGAAATGAGCTCCAGGAGCTCGGCATCGTTCTTGAAGATACGAAAGAGGGGACCAGGTGGAAGAGGATGAGGTGACACCGCGCCCATCAGAAGAATGATTCCAATTCTGATTTCACCAATGCGCTCTCCTCTCGTCTATAGCGCATCTGGAGAATCCTCTTCGAAGTTTTTCCCCGCATTCTCCCTATAGCCCAGCACGCGTATGCACGAAGCAGCTCGTTTTTGTGTAGTGTGAAGGGAAGAATGAATTCCAGAGCATTTCTGTACTGAAGGGAACCGCAAGCGGTGATTGCGTTCTTTATGAATGACGGGTAGCTCCGGATGCCTATCTGATTTCCCTGAAAGAGGGATGGCCAATCTTTTTCCTGCAGTTGGAGCGCATCGAGCAGTTGCATGCCTTGTCCCACAAAACCGAGCGAATGTTTTTCTCCAGTGCGTGCGAGGTTTCGGTTTTTGGGACATACGTCGATACAGGTGGTGCACCCATAGAGACGGTTCCCCCAGAGCTCCCGGAAACTGCGGGGCATGAGCAGAAGGTTTTCGGAGATGTACTGAAGGCATCGATTGATGTCGATCGTTCCGCGTGCGATTATCGCTCCTGTTGGACACGAGTCGATGCAGAGCGAACAGTTCCCGCAGATCGAGTAGTCTGGGGGACGGTGTTGAGGGAATTCTTCGGTCTCCAACTCTATGTCGGTGAATATTTCTCCAAGGACGAAGTAGGACCCCATGATCCTGTGAAGGAGCACACTGTGTTTTCCGTAATCAGCGAGACCAGAATAGCGGAAAAGGGGTTTTTCAGGAATCGATGTATAGTTCGAGATGACTCTTGACTGTACGGGTGTGCCGAGTTTTTGCGAGAGCTCATCCACAAACTCCCCGAGCAGCCTGGTTATGTAGCCGTAGTTGTTCCTCCATGTAAATCGTGCGAAGCGGCCGAACTCCATCTCGTGGGGGTACTCTTCGTCTGTGAGGTAATATTTCGCCCCCACAATGATACACCGCGCCCAATCTCCGTAGTTCTTATACGAATAGGCCTGCTCGGTTTTTTTTCTGCTCCAGCGGTAGGAACTGGGAATGAGCCCGCGATGGATTCGGTGTATTGTCTCTTCACGAAAAACTGAAAGATCGACGAGGGGTATGATTTCGAGGGCATCAATCCCCCTTCTTCGCCTCTGAGCGATGTCTCTGACCACGTCTGAACTGTGCTTTTTTTTCATCATGTGATCCTATAAAAGCCCGGAGAGCATGACCATTACCGGGATCATCGGTATTACAGCGAGATTCGAAAGGATCCATGCGGAGTTCGCGAGGTCTTCATTGAGCTCGAACAACTTTACCATCACAACGGACATGATTGCAGTGGGCATGAATGATTCGATGAGAACGACCTTCGCAGGAACCGGATTTTCTATTTTTAGAAACCCGAACAGGTACAGGAGGGCGAATCCGACAATGGGGTTAAGGAAAAATTTCACGGCACAGATGAATACACTGTGCCGTACGTACCGCAGAGATTGCATGAATCGCAAGCCGAGACCTATGGCAAAGGAATTTCCCGCTGCGGAAATATACATGAGAGGGCGACTTACCAGTGTGTTGAGAAGCTCAGGACGCCGAACACCCGCGAGATTGAGGATCAAACCAATGGTCATGAAGCTGATTGGAACAATACTCGCAGGTGTTGCCACAAGTTCGTGAAGCGGATGTGTGTATCTTGTGTTCTTTTTCCCTGATAGAGCTCTCATGAGAGGGAAGCCGATAAGATAATAGTAAGGAATGAAAAAAGCGGTGTAGAGATTCGAAATATAAAGCCCTTCATCGCCGAAAAGGATGAAACAGAGGAACCCCCCCAGAGTGATCCCGACGTTTGAGAACATCGTGCATGCGGTAAAGCTGCCCTTTTCACCAGGGTCCAGTTTGAGAAGCTTCCCTATGAGGAGCGCTGGAAGAATCGACACCGATATAATGAGCACGTAGATCAATGGAAGCTGTGTGATGAGCAGATTCGAAAAATCAAGTGACCAGAAGGCATTCAAAATGATCACCGGAGTGAGAAAAATCATGATATTAACGGCAAGTGGTCTGCTGAATCCCTCAAGAACCGCATTCGCCCTTTTCATTCCGTATCCGAGAAAGAGAAATCCATAGATGATCAAAATGAACAGGAGAAACGTTTTCTGCACTCTGCGTCCTCTACTGTTGACAGGGTGGTAGTTTATGCACAGGGTATGCCCAAAGACCTGAACCTTCAGTCTCTCTTGCTTGCATTTCTTATGCTTTCCAAATAGGGAGGGCGGAGAATACCCTTTTCGGTTATTATGCCGTGGATGTATCGGGCTGGAGTTATGTCGAAGGCCGGGTTGTAGACTCGCACATTATCCGGAGCGGTCTGCACGCCGAACCCCTTGATTATTTCCTCCGGTTCGCGCTCTTCGATGGGAATTGCTCCTCCGGATCGGGTATTCAGATCCATGGTGGAGAGTGGTGCTGCAACATAGAAGGGAACTCCGAACTCCTTTGCCATGACCGCAACACCGAGCGTTCCGATTTTATTCGCAGTATCACCATTTGCCGCGATTCTGTCGGCCCCGACAATGACAAGATCAATTTTCTTCTGGAACATCACAAAGGCTGCCATGTTGTCGGTTATGAGCGTGCAGGCAATCCCCGCTTCCATGAGCTCCCATGCGGTGATCCGCGCCCCCTGCAGCAATGGCCTCGTTTCATCCACATACACGTGGATATTGAGCCCCTTCTCCTTGGCTCTGAATATGGGAGAAAGGGCGGTTCCGTACATCGCGGTCGCAAGACCACCCGCATTACAATGGGTGAGAAGAGTATCACCTTCTTTTATGAGTGAAACCCCTCCATCACCTATGGCCCGGCACACTCTGTTGTCCTCTTCTATCATGAAGAGTGCTTCTGAGAGTATCTTCTCTTTCAGGGCAGAGGGAGATGAATCGATGTTCCGCGCGGTGAGCTTTCTGATCCTCTCTGCGGCCCAGAAGAGGTTTACTGCTGTGGGTCTGGAGCTTTCAATGTAGCGTGCGACCTCATCGATATGCTTTTTCAGCTTCAAGGGATCCTTGCCTTCGAAGTCCCGAATGCCCAGATAAATACCGAACGCCGCGGCAATTCCGATCGCCGGTGCACCACGAACTTTGAGACTCTTAATTGCATTCCACATCTCTTCCTTAGTGGTAATTTTCAAAATGCGTTTCTCCAGCGGGAGCTTCGTTTGATCGACAATCCTGACTGCATCGTCCTCCCAGGCAATCGTAGAGATTGGCATTTTTCCTCCAGAAAGTGAATGGTTCACTGTAATATACTAAGATGAGTGAGAGGGTGCCTATTGTATTCACTGGAAAATCCGGTAAGAATTTCCGGTTTTGGTTGATCATCGATATACAGAGATATATATTTTACGATGTAGAAAACCAAATTTTTAACATTATGACATGAATGAGGAGGATTGATATGGCAGCGAAGAAGAGCCCGATGGAGAGGTTTGCGGCCACCAACCTCGAGAGCGAGATCTGGTGGGACTCCTCGCCACTGGTATACGAGACGTGGAGGAAGAAGACGCTTGCGGACACGCCTGCTGAGAAGCGGGAGATGGTTGCCGAATGGCACGAGCGCTACTACAT
>Ga0180437_10012218_pt1 | contig 10176 bp, 6 predicted proteins | sample SS_ome_4_FD_132410 | JGI IMG/M metagenome (GOLD analysis project Ga0180437, IMG submission 132410) | Hypersaline lake sediment archaeal communities from the Salton Sea, California, USA - SS_3_D_1 metaG | ecosystem: Environmental > Aquatic > Non-marine Saline and Alkaline > Hypersaline > Sediment... | reverse complement strand
TCCAAGAGGCCTTCGAACAGGGAGACTTCAAGGAGTTCGAAAGGCACTCCCGCCTGGGAATGGTAGATGAGGAGGCCTTTCTCCGAGAAGTGGAACGCCTGAGGAAAATCGGGGCAAAATACATCTCCCTCAAGACGGGGGCCTACCGTCCGGCTGACCTTGCCCGTGCAGTTAAGTGCGCATCTGATGCGAAAATCGATCTCCTCACCGTGGATGGCGCGGGGGGGGGTACCGGCATGAGCCCCTGGAGAATGATGAATGAATGGGGTATCCCCACGGTCCAGATTGAGTGCCTCCTCTATCAATTCATGCGGAGGCTGACCGAAAAGGGATCCTTCATCCCCAGCTGCGCTATAGCGGGAGGAATCTCCTTGGAGGATCACGTCTTCAAGGCCCTTGCACTGGGCTCACCATACATTAAGGCCATCTGCCTTGGCAGGGCCAGCATGACCGCGGCCATGGTCGGCAATACCGTTGGAGAGATGCTCAAAAAGGGAAAGCTCCCCGGCGATTTGGCAAAATACGGAACCGACGTCGATCACCTCTTCGTGCTGGCCGCAAAACTCAAGGAGCGGTTTGGAAGGGATTTCCAAAAGATCCCGACTGGCGCCATCGGGATGATCACGTATTTCGATCGCCTGAACGCGGGCTTGCAGCAGATTATGGCGGGAGCCCGGAAATTCGCCCTCACGTATATCACGAGGGATGACCTGGCTGCCCTTACCCGGCACGCGGCGGAAATCTCCGGCATTCCCTATGTCATGGACGCGGATAGGGAGGAAGTGGAACAGATCTTGGGTTAGGGTTCAAACGCATTTCATGGGGGGATACCGGTATCGCCGGTATCCCCTTTTGTTTTCAAAATACATGCCCGGAGGGTATAATGATATAGTGAGTTTATGGAGGGAATAGAATCATGAGGACTCTCAGATTGGGCATGGGGCAAATTAACCCAACGGTGGGGAACTTGGGGGGAAATACTCAAAAGATTGTCCAATACATCCATAATGCAAGAGAGATGGGGGTAGAACTCCTTACCTTTCCCGAGCTCTCAATTCCCGGCTATCCACCCGAGGATCTTCTCCTGATGCCCCGTTTCATTGATGCCAACCTGCAATGTCTTCAAGAGATAGTTACGGCTTCAGAATCGATCACGGTGCTGGTGGGCTTTGTGGATCGAAAGGATGACATCTATAACGCGGCCGCCCTGATCAACGATGGCACACTGGAAGCCGTCTACCATAAAATTCACCTCCCCAACTATGGAGTCTTCGATGAGAGGAGGTACTTTCAACCGGGACAAGAGTTCCTCGTATTCTCCCTCCGAGGAATTACCGTTGGGGTCAATATTTGCGAGGACATTTGGTATCCGGGGAACCCCACCAGGGCCCAGGCCCTCCATGGGGGAGCAGAAATCATCGTGAATATCTCTGCATCTCCCTACCACGCTGGAAAGGGTCATTTTCGAGAGAGGATGTTGGCCACCCGTGCGGCGGACAACATTGCCATTGTGGCCTTCAACAACCTCGTGGGTGGGCAGGATGAACTCGTATTTGACGGGGAAAGCATGGTCCTCGATGAGTCGGGAAACCTCGTTCAGCGAGGCAAGAAGTTCGAGGAACAGCTGATTCTGGTGGATCTGGACGTGGGGGCTGTTTTTAGGAAGCGCCTCCACGATCCGCGCCGAAGGGAGGTCAAACTGGAAGACCGCGCGGAAAGGGAGCTGGTCTGTAGAGTTAACCTACCCGAGAAAGGTGAATCCCGGGGAAAGAAACCGAGAATTCCCCAAGAACTAAATGAACCGTTACAGCCAATACAAGAGATCTATGAAGCTCTCGTCTTGGGAACCCGAGACTATGTAAAAAAGAATGGTTTTGATAAGGCAGTTATCGGGTTGAGTGGGGGAATAGATTCGTCCCTCGTCACGACCATCGCCGTTGATGCTTTAGGACCGGAAAACGTCATCGGCGTCTCCATGCCGTCCCACTATACATCGGGGGAAAGCCGTGACGACGCCGAAAGGCTATCCGAGAATTTGGGAACCAAATTGATCATAGTTCCCATTACGAAGACCTTCACTGCGTATCAGGAGATGCTGAAACAAGAGTTTGAGAAGACGAAAGTCGATGTGGCGGAGGAGAATATTCAAGCGCGGATCCGGGGAAACATTCTCATGGCTCTCTCCAACAAGTTCGGATGGCTCGTCCTCACGACGGGGAATAAGAGCGAGACGAGCGTGGGTTACTGCACCCTCTATGGTGATATGGCCGGGGGATTCGCCGTGATCAAGGACCTTCCCAAAACCAAGGTCTATGACTTGGCGCGATATAGGAATAGCCGAGGCCCGTCAAAAGTCATCCCCGAAAGGGTGATCGAGAAAGAACCATCCGCCGAGCTGAGGCCGAAGCAGAGGGATACTGATACGCTTCCGCCCTACCCTATTTTGGATCCGATTTTAGAGGCCTACGTCGAGCAAGACAAAGATTTAGAGGGCATTGTCGCACAGGGATTTGAACCCGATATGGTCAGGAGCATTATCGATAGAGTCGATAAGAATGAGTATAAACGGAGGCAATCTCCACCCGGCATCAAGATAACCCCGAGGGCGCTGGGGAAGGACCGGAGGCTGCCCATTACCAACAAGTACCGAAATTATTAGACGCCTGTGGATTCAAAGAGGAGTCTCTGGAGTCTAAGGAGAACATCAACGTTCATGAGCGACTCGCGGGAGCAGTAGGGAACCCGTTGAGGGCGAGCGGGCTCTCTCTCCCTGCGCTCTACAATCAGTATGCACAAACTACATAGCATACAAGAGATTATCATATAAGGGCGAGTTTTTGGATTTGCAGTGAAGCGAACTTTAGAATGGTCCAAAATTATTTTCAGTGAGCGTAAGGGAATTCGGGCAACAGACCGCAAAGCATTGAAGCGAAAGGACGGTGGTGTTCTCCTGCAAAGATCGAAAAAGGAAAGATCATCAAGGGATTACGAAAACACATGGTCTGAAAGTCTGGAAACTCCGGTTAAAAAAACCCTTGACAAATTCGGGTCTTTCGGTAAAGTTGCTGTTAGTACGCTAGACACGACGTCGTGTTCGAACTGGGGCTTTTCAGAGCTGAGGCCTCGGTAACACTTACAAAGGAGTATTGTAAGGCAAAGGCGCCCAGAGGCAGGATGATCTGCCAGGGCGCCTTTTTTTGTCCTGTGTACGGAAATGATCCATATACTCACTCAAAGCATTTGGGACCAAACTCGTAGAAGCCTATAAAAGGCGGGAGGACAGGGCAGTGAGCCATTTTTATGAGAAGGATATGAGCGGTTGCGGAATTATCGCTATCATGAATGAAAAGGGAGTGGATATAAGCGGCGAGCGGGTGATGTCCGCCATAGCCTCCATGCGAGAGAGGACCAATGGCCTAGGTGGTGGGTTCGCTGCGTACGGGATATACCCGGAGTATCGAGATTTTTATGCGTTTCACATCATGTTCGATACTCACCAGGCAAAAGATGAGACGGAAACATTCCTCAAGGCGAGATGTCTCATGCAGGACGAGGAGCCGATTCCGACACGGCCCAATCGATACATCACCAATCCTCCTCTGCTTTGGCGGTATTTCCTCAGGCCAAAGGACCAGTACATCAATGGGAAGTCGGAGGCTGATTTCATGGTTAGCCTCGTCATGCACATCAACGCCAACGTTGTGGGAGCCTTCGTGGCCTCCAGCGGCAAGAATATGGGCGTTTTCAAGGGCGTGGGTTATCCCGAGGATATCGGCGACTTCTTTCGATTGGACGAATACAAGGGCTATATCTGGACGGCTCATGGGAGATTTCCCACAAATAGCCAGGGCTGGTGGGGCGGTGCCCATCCCTTCAGCCTCCTCGATTGGACCGTGGTCCACAACGGGGAGATTTCATCCTACGGGATTAATAAGCGGTACCTGGAGCACTTCGGCTATCGATGCACCCTCTTTACGGATACTGAGGTAATAGCGTACCTGTTTGACCTGCTTATCAGGAAACATGGGCTCCCCTTGGAATTGGCCGCCAAAGTCCTCTCAGCCCCATTTTGGGATGAGATCGGGAGGATGGAGGGAAGTCAGCGGGATTTCTTCACCTCCCTGAGGATCATTTACGGAAGCGCCTTAGTAAATGGCCCCTTTGCAGTGGTGGTGGGACACGCCTCCGGCATGGTGGGACTCAACGACCGGATAAAACTTCGCCCCTTAGTTGCTGCCAGGGATGGGGACATGCTCTATATCGCTAGCGAGGATTCAGCTATCCGTGAAATATGCCCTCATCCTCAGAAGGTGTGGATGCCCAAAGCAGGGGAAGCCGTAGTTGGCACCTTGACCCCCCCATCCAGGAAGAACATCGAAAATGGGAGGGAAGGAGCCAACCCCACCAGCAATGGTTCGGACATCCTTATCGGTAAATGGGGAAGAAGAAATGGCTTACGCACTTTACCCGCCGGAATTTCGGATAGAAAGGGACCGGGATAGATGTATAGCCTGCCAAGTCTGTGTGCGACAATGCGCTAATGACGGCCACATCTATGATTCGGAGGACGATTCTATCTCGAGCGATGAATCCCGCTGCGTCGGGTGTCATCGTTGTGGGACCCTTTGCCCAACGGGGGCCATCACCATTAGGGAAACCCCCATGCATTTCAAGGCAAACGGTAATTGGACGGCACGAGCACTGAGGGACATTTACAAGCAGGCGGAAACGGGCGGTGTTTTGCTGACGGGAATGGGATGTGACCGATCATATCCAATCTATTTCGACCGGATCCTTTTGAATGCCTCCCAGGTGACCAATCCTTCAATAGATCCCCTGAGGGAGCCTATGGAGCTCCGGACGTTTCTCGGAAGCAAGCCGGATCGGATTGAATTGGACCCTTCAGTTACGGGAATACGGCTTCGCACAAATCTGGCCCCCCAATTGGTTCTTGAGACGCCCATCCTCTTTTCCGCCATGTCTTACGGTTCCATCAGCTACAATGCATGCTGGGCCTTGGCTCGTGCTGCCAAGGCGGAGGGAACATTCTATAACACGGGAGAAGGAGGCCTTCATAGGGATTTCTACCCATATGGGGAAAACACCATCGTGCAAGTGGCCTCTGGACGGTTCGGCGTCCACGCTGACTATTTGCATGTCGCTGCTGCCATTGAGATCAAAATCGGCCAGGGCGCAAAACCGGGCATTGGCGGCCATCTTCCTGGGGAAAAGGTGAGCGACCAAATCTCCCAGACGAGGATGATTCCCGTAGGGACAGACGCCCTCTCTCCCGCACCTCACCATGACATCTATTCCATAGAAGATCTCCGTCAACTCATCTTCGCCCTGAAGGAGGCGACCCGATACTCTAAACCTGTGGGGGTAAAGATCGCAGCAGTGCACAATGTTGCCCCCATTGCCAGCGGGATCGTCCGTGCAGGCGCGGATATGGTAGCTATCGATGGCTTACGGGGGGGAACCGGGGCCGCGCCCACCACCATCAGGGATAACGTGGGAATTCCCATCGAGCTGGCCCTTGCCGCCGTGGATTCCCGCTTGAGGGAAGAAGGAATCCGCCATAGGGCATCAATTATCGCTGCCGGAGGATTTCGAAACAGCGCGGATGTAACCAAAGCCATCGCCTTAGGGGCGGATGCAGTCTATATCGGGACGGGCGCATTGGTCGCCATGGGATGTCACCTTTGCCAGAAATGTTATACCGGCAAGTGTAATTGGGGCATCGCCACCCAAGACCCATATTTGACGAAGAGGCTCAACCCCAACATTGCGGAGAGACGATTGGGCAACCTCCTCAGGGGATGGTCTCTTGAAATCAAGGAGATGCTGGGGGGAATGGGCATCAATGCTATTGAAAGCCTTCGGGGAAATCGAGAGCATCTCCGGGGTGTAGGTATGACCGAAGCCGAACTCAAAATCCTGGGGATAAAATCCGCTGGGGAGGCATGGTAACCGGATGAGAGGAGGCGATCTCGATGAAGCGAATTTACGTGCACGAAGAATACTGTATTGGGTGCCGGTTGTGCGAAATTCACTGCCTCGTGCAACATTCCAGATCCAAGAAGATTCTGAAAGCCTTTAAGGAGGAATTTCCACGAGCAGTCTCCAGGGTGCTGGTTGAGGAACATGGGTACCTCTCTTTTGCCTTACAATGCCGGCACTGCGAGGAAGCGCCGTGCCTGGAAGCCTGTATCACCGGTGCAATGTACCGGGATAAGAGAACCGAGGCAGTACTCTGTAATGAGGAAAAATGCGTGGGCTGTTGGATGTGCATCATGGTCTGTCCCTTTGGCGTCATCAAAAGGGACCTGGAATCGAACAAAGTAGGGTCCAAATGTGACCTCTGTCTTGGAGAGGAGATGCCCGTTTGCGTTCAAAACTGCCCCAACGAAGCCCTCACCTTTGAAGAAAGGACGGAGACATGAACTACACCATCATCGGTAACTCCGCTGCGGCCGTTGGCGCTATTGAAGCGATAAGGCGCTATGATCGGAAGGGGGAGATCGTCGTTGTTTCCAGGGAGCCTTATTCGGTCTATTCGCGACCGCTTATCTCCCATCTCTTAGCTGGGCACATCCAAGAGAATCGAATCTTCTACCGGGAAAAGGATTTCTATAAGCGAAACAGGATCCAAACGTTTCTGAGAAGAGAAGTTAAGGCCATTCAAGCGAGGAGTAATCATCTCCTCTTAGACGATGGAGAGCGATTGGGTTTCGAGAAATTGCTCATCGCCACGGGTGGATGTCCCATGATTCCCCCCGTAAAGGGGATTGATCGGAGAGGCGTCTTTACCTTTACAACCTGGGATGATGCAAAGGAGATCCGCCGCTACGTTAGGGAAAACCCCGTTGAGAGCGCAGTGGTCATCGGAGGTGGACTAATCGGTTTGAAAGCAATGGAAGCTCTCATGGCCTCGGGTTTACGTGTCACCGTCACTGAATTGATGGACCGAATTCTCAGTGCCACGTTTGATAAAAAGGCCTCCGAAATGATCGAACGACAATTGAAGGCAAGGGGTGTAAACCTGATCACTGAAAACACCGTGGAAGAAATCCTTGGCAGTCACAATGGCATTGAGGAAGTTCTCCTTAAGGATGGTCGTCGCCTAAAATGCCAAGTGGTCATATTCGGTATCGGTGTCTTTCCAAACATCGGCCTGGTCAAAGACACACCAATCCGTTACAACAAAGGAATCCGGGTAAATGCCCATATGGAGACAAACATTTCTGGCATCTATGCCGCGGGGGATGTCGTGGAAATCCCGGATATTCTCCTTGACACTGTCCGCCCCATTGCCATATGGCCAAACGCTTACAGACAGGGATGGATTGCCGGCTGTAATATGGCCGGTACGCCCAGGCGATATGAAGGGAGCTTCGCCATGAATTCCATTGAGATCTGCGGCATCCCCACCATCTCCGTTGGAATGGCCGAGGCTCCTGAGAACGGCTTTGAAATTATCCAAGAATTTGATTCGAAAAGCGGAACCTACAAGAAAATTATCCTGAAAGATGGGGTGATTGTAGGGGCTCTTTTCATCGGGGAGATCGATCGGGCCGGAATATATACGGGCCTCATTAGGGAGAGGATCGACGTCAGCGGTGTTAAAGACATCCTCCTTCGCGAGGATTTTGGATTCATTTCCCTGCCAAGGGAATATCGAAAGCACCTGGTGAGGGGAGAAGGGGTTTTCCTATGAGGATCCATGCCAAAGGAGTCCACTATAAGTACTTAAATCAGAGTGTTTATGAGGCCATGGCAAGAGGCGAACGAGAAATTTGCCTCGAGGATGTCAACGGGCAGAGATACATCGGCGGGGGTTTGCGGGGAGAAATTCGTATTACCGTTAACGGAGTCCCGGGAAACAACTTGGCCTCCTTTATGGACGGTCCCACCATTGTGGTGAACGAAAACGTCCAGGATGGTGTGGGGAATACCATGAACGCCGGTAAGGTCATCGTCAGAGGCGATGCCGGAGACATCATTGGTTATGCCATGCGGGGAGGCAAGATATTCATCCAGGGAAATGGAGGATACCGGGTGGGCATCCATATGAAATCCTTCAAGGATAGGCTTCCGGTTATCATTATTGGAGGCACTGCGGGCGACTTTCTCGGCGAATACATGGCGGGAGGATTACTTGCAGTCCTGGGGCTCCATCAAGGGAATCGTACCCCCATCGTGGGCAATTATGCGGGAACCGGAATGCATGGCGGCATGATATACGTCCGCGGCGATGTGAAGGATTATCAGGTGGGGAGAGAAGTGGGTATCCGAAGGCCAACCGTTCACGATATGGCGCGTCTGAGGGAATATTTGAAGGAATATTGTGATGATTTGGGCTTGGAAGTGGAGGGGGTCCTGGAGAAAAGGTTCACGAAGCTCATCCCATACTCCTCCAGGCCTTATGGGAAGTTATACGCATATTGATGTCCTTGACAACCGGAGTTTCCTCAATTTTCTCAAGAACAGCATTTGAGCAGAATTTAGATAGCTGGGAATTCGGAAAAGGAGCTCTGAGCGCGAATCGAAGATTCTTTCGTTTTAGAATCTCATACGTTTGAGGGGAAAACCCGTTGTCCCTGAGCGAAATCTGCTGGAGGAGTGGGGTACCCATCGAGGGTGAGCGGGAAGGGGAAAACCGGTCCTTTAGAGACCGGAAGGGGTAAGTATTCCCCACCCGCGAGCCCCGAAAGGGTCACTCCGGAAGTACTGAAGCGAAGGGACAAGGGGTTTTCCTACAAGAACATCTCTTTAACAGCGAGGAGCGACTTTTCCGGAGGTCCCGGGTCATATGACCAGCATTGAAGCGAAGGGACAACCGTGTTCACGAACCGGCCTTGATAAGCATGGTAATAGCAAGGGGAAAAACGTATAATGAAGCGAAGGATATGAGTGATGTTAAGATTGAGAAACGTCTGCCCCAGGTCCACAGGATGACGAAAACGAAGATAAACTCACCGGAAGCACCTGTAAGGAGGGAAAGGGAGCTGGAGTGTTTGTTCGAGATTAGCCAGAGCCTGGTCTCGTCTCCAAACCTACACGCTTCGGTCCATCGTATTATGGACACCCTCGCCGAAAAAATGGGCATGAGCAGGGGAACCTTGACCCTCTTACGACCCGAAACGGGCGAACTCATCATCGAGATTGCTCACGGCATGCCCGAGGAGAAGAAGAGGAGGGGTAAGTACAAAATCGGCGAAGGGATAACCGGCAAGGTCTTCGACACGGGGGAACCCGCCGTCGTTCCGCAAATAGGGAAGGAACCCCTCTTTCTCGACAGGACCAAATGGCGAGGCGATATCACCAAGGCGAATATATCCTTTCTCTGCGTTCCAATTAAGATCGGGAGGAACGTCATCGGGACCTTCAGCGTTGACCGCCTCTTCGATGAGCATATTTCCTTCGAGGAGGATGTAAGGCTTTTGACCATTATTGCCTCAATGATCGCTTACGCGGTTAAATTGAACCAGGTAATGGAACAAGAAAAGGCGAGGTGGGTCAACGAGAAGACAAAGCTCCAGGAGGAACTGGAGGAAAGGTACAACATTAGCCATGTCATCGGGACAAGCCGGCCCATGGAGGATGTCTATCGAAGAATCTCCCAGGTAGCCAAGAGCAACGCGACCGTCTTGATCAGGGGGGAAAGCGGTACCGGGAAAGAGCTGGTCGCCCATGCCATCCATTACAATAGTCCCAGGGCGACGAAGCCATTCATCAAGGTCAGCTGCGCTGCTCTTCCTGAAGGGTTGCTGGAAAGCGAGCTCTTCGGACATGAAAAGGGGGCATTCACCGGCGCGATCGAGCAGAAAAAGGGACGTTTCGAGCTGGCCCAGGGAGGCAGCATCTTCCTGGACGAGGTGGGCGAATTCAACCAGACAACTCAGATTAAGCTGCTCCGTGTCCTTCAGGAGCGTGAATTCGAGAGGGTTGGCGGTACCCGAACTATCAAGGCGGATGTTCGCATCATTGCCGCAACCAATAAAGACCTGGAAAAAACGCTCCATGATGGGACATTCCGGGAGGATCTCTATTACCGACTCAACGTCTTCCCCATCTACCTCCCCCCATTGAGGGAACGGAAGACGGACATCCTGTTGCTTACGGAACATTTCATCGCCAAATACGCCCATGAGCACGGCAAGGAAATCAAGAGGC
>Ga0180437_10012216_pt1 | contig 10180 bp, 10 predicted proteins | sample SS_ome_4_FD_132410 | JGI IMG/M metagenome (GOLD analysis project Ga0180437, IMG submission 132410) | Hypersaline lake sediment archaeal communities from the Salton Sea, California, USA - SS_3_D_1 metaG | ecosystem: Environmental > Aquatic > Non-marine Saline and Alkaline > Hypersaline >... | reverse complement strand
TGCCGAAGCGACTGCCAGGCTTTGTTCTTGCCCCACGTGGAGACTGCCGCGGGCGGCCACAGACTGCGCGCTGGACTTCGCTCACCCGCCCGAGAGGATCCGGGGCTGGATGCAGATGAGGACCACTGCACCCACATGGCGCGAAAAGGCGCAACGGCTTAGACGGCCAGCGTCTGCCACGCGGTCTGGAAACGCGCGGACGAACACGCAGATCGACTCCCGTCGCATGCGAGCGGACCGGAGCTGAAGGCGAAGGAATAGCGCGCGCCCTGGCGCCATTCCCATATGTGACATCTCGATGTACTCCATCATATGTTAGAGCCCGTCGTGCAGCGCGGGCTTCACTTGCCCCATCGCCCATGTTCCCGTATCATGGGAATCTCGCGTGCCGTCTGCACTTCCCGCCCGCGAAGTCGAAGAGACGACGCCTTTGAGCAATCTCGAGATTAGCATCCTCGCCGCCGCGCTCGCGATAGACGCGTTTTCCGTCGCAGCGTCGGCCGCGCCAAACTCACTCTCGCGGTGGGCGCCTTTCCGTTTCGCTGCCTCCTTCGGCATCTTCCAGGCCCTCATGCCTTTGCTTGGAGCTGTCCTCGGAGCCTATCTGTTGACTTACGTTCGCGCGTACGACCACTGGGTCGCCTTTGGTCTGCTCGAAGGCGTCGGAATAAAGATGATCGTCGACGCACTGCGTCCTCACCGGGAGCGGAGCCCTGTCGAGGAGTTAGCGTCATTCGACCCCTCCCGCGGGCTGCCGCTGATCGGACTCAGCGTAGCCACCAGCATCGATGCCTTCGGCGCCGGCGTCAGCATGCAGATTGCCGGCGCCAACCTGTGGTTCGCCTGCCCCATCATCGGCCTCGTCGCGGGTTTCCTCAGCTACTTCGGCGCGAACCTCGGGAGAACCGCCCACAGGCACCTGGGGCGCAGAGCCGAGGCCCTCGGCGGAGCAGTCCTCATGCTCCTCGGCATCAACATGCTCCGCATCTGATCGGTGCGCGCGGGCATTGCCGCCCATAGCTTCTGATCGTCTGCGGAGCAGGAGCGCCGCCCTATCCGCCGAAGCCATCCAACGGAGACCCTCCGATGCCCGAGCTCCCCGAAGCCGAGACCATTCGCTGTCAGCTCGAGCGTGAAATCGTCGGCAAGGCCGTCCGGCGCCTCCAGCTACATGACGCGCGCGCAGCGCGAGAGCATGAGTCGCCGGAAGAGCTCGCCTCCCTCGTCGAGGGACGAAAGATACAGGGGGTCGGGCGGCGCGGCAAGGCCCCGCTGCTCTTCCTCGACGGCAAGAAACCGACGACGCTTATCTTCCGGCTGGGCATGACCGGTCTGCTGCGCGTCGTCCCTGCGAAGGAACCGCTCGAGAAGTCCATCGTTGCCACGCTCACGCTCTCGGACGGAAAGCACCTTCGCTTCCTCGATCAGCGAAAGTTCGGCGGCCTCATCGCGCGGCCCGGCCACGACGTGGACGGCACGCCCGAGTTCGACCACTACGGCCCCGAGCCGCTCTCCGACGACTTCACCCCCGAGTATCTCAAGGACGTCTTCTCCCGCCGAAGCGCCAAGCTCGAGATGGTTCTCATGGACCAGCACGTCATCGCCGGCATCGGCAAGATCTACGCCGACGAAATCTGCTTCCAGGCCGGCCTCCGCCCCGGCCGCAGCGCGCGCCGCCTCACGAAACCCATGTGTGAGCGCCTGTGGCGCGCCGCGCGAGAGGTCCTCTCCGAAGGCATCGACTGCCGCGGCTCCTCCGCGCGCGACGAGACCTTCCTCGACATCTACGGCATGCCCGGCGACTTCCAGGATCGCATGTGCGTCTACCAGCGAACCGGCGAGCCCTGCCGCGTCTGCGGTACGCCTATTCGCCGCACTCGCATCGCCGGCGGCCGCGGCATGCACTGGTGTCCCGAATGCCAGAAGTGACGGGTGTCGCCACACCCGGATGACTTGCTGCAGGCGGCGAAGTCGGCCGCAGGAGGCCGAGCCATGATCTACGTGGGCACATCGGGGTTCAAGTTCGACGACTGGAAGGGCACCTTCTACCCGGAGGACCTCAAGCCCAAAGAGTGGCTCAACTACTACGGCTCCCAGTTCAACTGCCTCGAGGTCAACGCAACCTACTACCGGCTGCTCCACCCAGCGACTTTCTTCCACATGGCAAACAAGGTCCCGGACGGCTTCCAGTTTACCGTCAAAGCCTACCGCACCCTCACCCACGAGCCCGGCTCCGACAACGAGGCCGACTTCGCCACCTTCATCGACTCGGTCCAGCCCCTCATCGAAGCCGACAAGTTCGGCTGCCTGCTCGCCCAGTTCCCCACCTCATTCCACAACACTCCCGGCAACCGCCGCTACCTCGCGCACCTCTGCGACCGCTTCGCGGACTACCCCCTCGTCGTCGAGTTCCGCAATCGCCAATGGGCGAAAGACGAGGTCTTCGACTTCCTGCGCGAGCGGCAGGTCGGCTGGTGCGCGGTGGACGAGCCCCAGTTCCGCTCCCTCATGCCGCCCATCGCACTCGCCACCTCGCCCCTCGGCTACGTCCGCTTCCACGGCCGCAACTACAAGAAGTGGTGGAGTGGAGATAGCAAACAGCGCTACGACTACCTCTACAGCCGGGAAGAACTCCAGGAGTGGGTTCCCAAGATCCGCGGCCTCGAGCAGGAAACCGACCGCGTCTACATCTTCATGAACAACTGCTTCCAGGCCCAGGCGGCCAAGAATGCTGTAGAGATGCAGAGTCTCCTGACGGAGCCCTGAGACTTCGGCTCCCGGAGCGCATCGATCACACACCATCACGCGCCGGCGATCACACACCATCACGCGCCGGCGATCACCACTCTGCCAATCGCCTCGCCGCCCTCTCCAGAGCAGAAGCCAACAGCAAGAACGGCAGTACCGCGCATGCGAGCACCTTCGGCAGCACAGTCCCCAGCCCCGGTGGCAGGCAGCTCGGCTCCCCGTCGCAGAATAGAGTCCGCCACATGAACAGCGCCGCCGCTCCCAGCCCAGACGACCAGATGAGCCCATTGGCCCACCGCGGCGAGCGCTGCGTCAGGTCCCGGCCTCCGGCCATTCTTCCCACTCCTCAGGAAGAGAAATCGCCGGGGCAATCGCTGAAAAGGGCTGCCCCGCAGCCACGAAATACCTCGCGCGGGACAGCCATTCTCATCGTCGCATTCCCGTCACCTAGTCGGCGAGCGCCTCTCGTTCTCGCTCGTGCGCTTCTCTCCGCACCTCTCGATAGAGCCGGTCGGCAATCTCCTCGATCGGCGCCCGGTCGTCCGTCAGGGGCGCGCCCAGACCCGCCATCACCGACATATGTGGAGGTCCGGCGCCCGCCACCTCTTCCGCAATCGCCATCAGGCCCTCATGCCCCACCATCTCTGCATTGCCGACGATGTTCTCGAGCGAGGCGTCCTCTCCGGCGGCGAGCAGCACCGCCCCCGATCCCGGCGAGACCTCCGTCACCACGTATACCGACGGGAACACCGTCTCCACCGTCGCAACCACTCGCCGCAGCAGCTCCGCATCGTCCGGACGCCACCACGCCACATTAACCGAGACCACGCCTCCCGGCCTCATGTGCTCTCGCAGCGTCTCGAAGAACTCCCGCGTCACGAGGTGAAACGGGATATCCGACCCCTGGTAGGCATCGACCGCCACCCAGTCGTACTGCCGCTTCGAGCCGGCCAGAAACGCACGCCCGTCGGTGACGTGTACCTGGAGGTTCGGTTCATCCATGTCGAAAAACCGCCGCCCCAGCTCCACGATCGCCGGATCTATCTCCACCCCGTCGATCATCACCCGCCCGTATGACTGCGTGATCTGCTTCGACACCGTGCCTGCCCCGAGGCCTATGATCAGCACGCTGCGAAGCCACTCCCCGGGCGGCCTCGCTCGCAGCAGCGGTCCCAGCAGCAGATAGTCGAAGTACTCGTGCGTCCGGAACTCGCCCGGTGCATAGCACGAGAAGGCGCCCCAGTCCACCACCAGCACCCGCGCATGCCCCGTGTCCACGACCTGCAGGTAGTTGTACGCCGACTCCTCCCTCGCAATCGCTCCCTCCGCCAAGGCAATCGGCGGAAGGGGCACCGCCAGCACCAGTCCGGCCAGCACAGCCACCGGCAGGAATCGCAGCCTCCCCAGCAGCAGCGTCGCCGCCACCACCAGCAGGATCCCGAACACCATGATCGACCGCCTCACCCCCACCGTCGGGATCGTCACCAAGGCCGGCAGAAATGTCCCCACAACGCTCCCAATCGCCGACACCGCGTAGATCCGCGCCGACACCCGTCCCGTTCGTCCCAGGTCCGCGATGCTCAGCTTCATGGCGTACGGACACACGCACCCCAGCAGCACGGTCGGAATCGAGAAGAGCGCAAAGGTCCCGAGAAGAGATGCGAACAGCAGACCCGCCCTCGGCGTCAGGCTCCAGGCCGCCTCCAGGATCGGCTTGCTGGCCACGGGCACCAGCAGCGTCACCACCCCCGCCGCCATCACCAGGCCGCCCAACAAGTGCACGGAGGCGTAGCGGTCGGCGAGCCCCCCACCCACGTAGTAGCCAGCCGTCAGGAAGATCAACACAAGACCGATGAGGCTGGTCCACACCGACAGCGTGCTCCCGAAATAGGGCGCGATCAGCCGCGACGCAGACATCTCCAGCCCCATCACGGCCACGCCGCTCGAGAAGACCAGCCAGATCAGAGCCGCCCTCAGAAAGCGATCTCCAACCCGACGCCTGCTCGCCTCGCCCTCTCCTCGCGGATGCACAGCACGGGCCCCCTCTGCCCGCCCGGCACTACATCGCCCTCCCGGGCCGAGCAGTCGAATTTCGGTTGAGCCGCATATAGAATCGCCCGACCCCGGCGATCCGGGCCGGGCGAAAAGGTCTCTTACTCGACCGTCACACTCTTCGCGAGGTTTCGAGGCTGGTCGATCTCCCGGTTCCACAGGTCCGCAACGTAGTACGCATAGAGCTGCATCGGGATGCCCGCCAACACCGGCGACAGCACCTCCTCGGTCTTCGGGATCTGTATCACGTCGTCGGCGTACTTGACGATCTCCTCGTCGTCCTCGTTCGCCACCACGATCACCTTGCCGCCTCGCGCGCGGATCTCCTGAAGGTTCCCCAGCGCCTTATCGTAGTGCGAACCCTCCACCACTGCCGACAGCACGGCGACCTCTTCGGTCACCAACGCCAGCGGACCGTGCTTCATCTCCCCCGCCGCATATCCCTCCGCGTCGAGATAGGCGATCTCTTTGATCTTCAGAGCGCCCTCCATAGCGGAGCAGTAGTGCGCACCGCGGCCCAGGTAGAGATACCGCATGATGTGCTTGTACTTCCTGGCGAGCTTCTTGATGTGGTCTGCCTGCTCCAGCGTCCGCTCCGCCAGCTCCGGCAGCTCCTTGATTCCTCTCAACAGGCGCCTCGCCGCGCGCGGTGTGATCGTCTCTCGCACCTGGCCCAGGTGAACGCAGAACAGCAGCACCGCCAGAATCTGGCTTGTGTACGCCTTCGTCGAAGCCACCCCGATCTCCGGCCCCGCGTGGATGTACAGCAGTCCGTCCGACTCTCGCGCCACCGAGCTTCCGATCACGTTCGTGATCGCGAGCAGCTTCGCCCCCTGCCGGTGCGCCATCCGCATCGCCTGGAGCGTGTCCGCCGTCTCTCCCGACTGGCTGATCGCCACTCCCAGCGTGGCCTTGTCGAACACGCACTCGCGGTGCTGAAGCTCCGACGCCACGTCCACGATCACCGGCACGCCGCACACCTTCTCGATCGCGTACTGCCCCGCCATCCCCGCGTAGGATGCCGTCCCGCAGGCGACAACGGCGACCTTCTTGACCCGGCGCAGATACGAATCGCTCAGGCCCAGCCCATCCAGGTTCAACACCATCTCGCGTCCCACGATCCGGTCCCCGATCGTCTCGCGCAGTGCATGCGGCTGCTCGAAGATCTCTTTGATCATGAAGTGCTTGTGCCCGCCCTTCTCCGCCATCTCCGCGTTCCACTCGATCTGGAACACCGGCTTTTTCACGGGCTTGCCGGAGAGGGTCTTCACCGCCACGCCGTCGGCCGTCAGCACCACCATCTCTCCGTTGTCGATCAAGTAGGCCTTCCGCGTATATGCGAGAATCGCCGAGGGGTCGGAGGCCACGAAGTTCTCGCCCTTCTTCTCCCCAAGGCCAACGATCAGCGGGCTGTACTGTCGCGCCGCAACCAGAAGGCCGGGCTCGCGGTCCGACATCGCCACCACCGCGTACGAGCCCTTCACCTCCTTCAGCCCCCGGCGCACCGCCTTCTCTAGATCGCCGTCGTAGTACTTCTCGAACAGATGCGCCAGCGTCTCCGTGTCCGTCTCCGAGCGAAACGTGTGGCCCTCGGTCTCGAGCTGCTCCCGGAGCTCCAGGTAGTTCTCGATGATACCGTTGTGTACCACTGCGATGTGCCCTTCGCAGTCCGGGTGCGGATGCGCGTTCTTCGTCGACGGCGGGCCGTGCGTCGCCCACCTTGTATGTGCGATGCCCGATGGCCCCTCGGGCTTATCCCCCTCCAGCAAAGCCGCCAGCTCCGCGATCTTCCCCTTCGACTTCACCAGCTCGATCTTCCCATCCACCGACACGGCCACTCCGGCCGAGTCGTACCCTCGGTACTCCAGCCGCCGCAGCCCCTCCAGCAGCACATCCACCGTGTCGCGGCTGCCGACATACGCCATAATCCCACACATGAATTCGAGACCTCCTGCAGGCCGGTGATTCCCGTCGCACCCCGCCCCCGCGCGAGCTTAGACAACTCTCTCGTACACCTCCACCACGCGCGCCGCCATGCGGCCCGCGGAGAAATGTTCGGCACGCGCTTGCGCTCGACCTGCCAGGCGCGCGCGCAATTCACCCGATTCCAACACTCGCACCAGGCCCTCGGCCAGCGACTCCGCGTTCGGCTCCACCAGCAACCCATCCGCGTCGTCCTCTATCACGTCATCCACCGCGCCCGACCGCACCGCCACCGGAGGACACCCCAACGCCATTGCCTCCAGCACCGCCACTCCCTGCGTGTCCGTCAGCGAGGCAAACGCGAACACGTCCGCCTCCGCCAGACAGTCGAAGACCTGCTCCCGCTCCACATATCCGGTGACGTGGACCCGCTCGCCGACGCCCAGAGAGTCCGCCAGCTCGCGGCACGGCTCGTACCACGGGCCCCCTCCGATCAGCAGCAGATGCGCCTCCCGCTGCCGCGACGACACTCGCACCAGGGCCTCGATCAACACATCGATGCTCTTTTCCCGCGCGATCCGGCCCGAGTACGCGATCAACGGCACGTCCCGCGGCACGCCGAACTTCTCGCGCGCAGGCCGCCGCTCCCGCCTGCGGATCAGATCCAGGTCGATCCCCGTCGGAATCGCCTCCATGGGCCGGCGCACCCCGTAGCTGCGCAGCACCTCCGCAATCGCCCGCGTCGGCACGATCACGTAATCCGCCGAGTTCGAGAAATCCCGGCTCACCCATACCGCCGCGGCCCGCACCAGCGGCCGCGGCAGGGGCACGTAGTGCGCGTAAGAGCGGATCAAGGTGTGGTATGTAAATACTAGGGGGCATTGGAGCCGCCGCGCCCAGCGGCGCCCCTCGCGCCCGGTGATGAAGGGGTGCTGCACGTGGATGACGCCCGGCGGGTCGGCGGCGAAGACGCTCCTCAAGCGTCTGCTGCTGAACGGGAGGGCAATCGGATAACGGGGACGGGTCGGCGGACAGACCGAGGGCAGCCGATGCACGTTGGGCTCCGACTCCCGGTGGCCGGGAAAGGCCGGCGCGACTATGAGCACGTCGTGGCCTTGCTTGGTCAGTTCCCCAGCCAGTGTCGACACCGAGACCACGACGCCGTTCACGATCGGCCGGTAGCACTCGGTGAACACAGCGATCCGCATCAATGCGCCTGCTGCCGGCGCTCTGTGTGAAGGCCACAACCCGACCGGCGGCGGTAGGGTAACACGGAGCAACCAGCCCAGTCAACCGTCGTGAGCCGTCCGCGAGGCGTATAGGGAGGGTCAGCAATATGTCCGGCGTTCGCCAACCTGCGGTTGCCGGCCGCTTCTATGAGGGAACACGGGGAACACTGGCCAGGTCTCTCCGCGAGTGCTTCCTCCACCCCCCGGGGCCCGGCTCCCTTCCCGAGGCCGACCCCGAAGGCCCCGGCCTCATCGACGCGGTCGTGTCCCCTCACGCCGGTCATATGTTCTCCGGCCCCGCAGCCGCCCACGGCTTCGCAGCGCTCGCAGCCGACGGAGTTCCCGACATCGCCATCATCCTCGGCCCCAGCCACTACGCGGCCGAGCGCAGTGCCGCCGTCTCCGGCGCCGACGCCTGGCTCACCCCGCTCGGTCAGGTCCCCGTAGACGCGGAGCTCTGCCGGGAGCTCGTCGCCGCCTCGCCCCTGCTCGAGGCCGACGACCACGCCCACCGCCTCGAGCACTCCCTGGAAGTCCAGGTTCCTTTCCTCCAGTTCATCTACCCCGACCGCGTCCCGCCGCTCTGTCCAATCTGCCTGCGCTCTCATCCCATGAGCAACGTCGATCAAGTCGTTGAGGACGCGCGCGATCTCGGCCGCACCATCGCCCAGGCCGTGGGCTCTCGGCGCGCCGTCGTCGTCGCCAGCACGGACTTTTCCCATCAGATCCCCGACGACGTCGCCCGGCGCCAGGACCGGCTCGCGCTCGACGCCATCCTCGCCCAGGACCCGGAGCGGCTGCTGCGAACCGTCTACGAGAACGAGATTTCCATGTGCGGTCCCGTCCCCGTCGCGGCCGCGCTCTCATTCTGCCTCGCCCGGGGCCCACACGAAGCCAAGCTTCTTACTTACTACACCTCTGGCGACATCATCGGCGACCGCCGCGCTGTCGTCGGCTATGCTTCGCTCGTGATCAAGAGAACCGGAGGTGACGCCCCATGACCTGGTTCGACGTCGTCGTCGTTCTTCTCGTCGTTGTCATCGCGTGGCTCGAGAGCATCCGGGGGTTCGGCAGGGCGCTGTTCGACTTTGTCGGCACCCTCATCTCCGTCAAGATGGCCGTTTTCCTCGGCCCGCGCCTCGCCGAGGCCGCACCGATACTGGCCTCCCCCGCGAGTGCCGAGGCCGCCTGGACCGTTCTCACCTTCGTCACACTGGCCGCCCTCACTGTCATTGCGACCAAGTTCATCTACGACACGACCCTCCTCTCGCTCGACGTGCTCGATCCCGTCGTCGGGGGGATCCTGGGCGTGAGCGCCGGCCTCCTCGTGTCCCACATCTTCCTGCGCGTCCTGCTCACAGCCTATGGCGCCACAGACTTGGCCAACGTGGTCAACAACAGCTTTACCGGACAGGAGCTGATCCACCTACGCACCTACCACCGCGTCGTTGCCGGGCTCCAGGGCATCGGCAAGTGGTAGCAATCAGCCGTCGCAGAGGCCCTTGATTCGGTCGATCAGCTCGCTCGTTGACACGCCGGCCACGCGCTCCCCCAGCGCCACCCGCCCCCCATAGCCCTCGACGAACGCTCGCTCCTCCTGGTTGAGCGTCGCCAGGCTCCAGTCGCCGCCCTTCACCCACACATCCGGCCGCACTGTCTCCAGCACCTTCAGCGATGTCACCTCAGGAAAGATCACCACAAGGTCCACACATGCCAGCGCCGCCACCAGCTCCGCCCGCTCCCTCTCCCCGAGAATCGGCCTGCCCTCGCCCTTGAGTTGCCGCACCGACTCGTCGGCGTTCACGCCCACGATCAGCACCTCCCCCTTCTCTCGCGCCGACTCCAGCGTCCGCACGTGGCCCCCGTGCAGAAGATCGAAACACCCGTTGGTGTACACCACCGTCTTGCCCTCGGCCCGCCACTCCTCCGCGCGCGACCGCGCCTCCTCGCGCGACACGATCTTCCCCGCCGTCGGCTCGAACTCAGCGCCCGATCCCACGCGCCGCCTTCCTCACTGGCCTCCGCCCCCGCCCGGACCACTTGTTCCCGTAGGCACGGGCGCCTCCACGGTCGCCGCTTGCTGGGCTCCCCGTTCCGCGGCATCGGCGCTCAGCCTGCCCTCAGCGCCGAGCCCCCGCGCCCACCCGACCAGTTCCTCCGTTGCCCTCCCCACCGTATAGTCCGGGCACGGCTCCACCCGGAGCCGGCCCTCCCGCCACCGGTCATAG
>Ga0180437_10012215_pt1 | contig 10180 bp, 7 predicted proteins | sample SS_ome_4_FD_132410 | JGI IMG/M metagenome (GOLD analysis project Ga0180437, IMG submission 132410) | Hypersaline lake sediment archaeal communities from the Salton Sea, California, USA - SS_3_D_1 metaG | ecosystem: Environmental > Aquatic > Non-marine Saline and Alkaline > Hypersaline > Sediment... | reverse complement strand
CATGTCCGTAGGCAGGGAAATATCTCCCCCACAGCACTCGAGGGTGAAAAGATCTTGAGCTGGTTGGGGAATATAAGAGGACAGATCATCCTGAAAGGAATTAATGCTAATAGAGCTCTGTTGGCCGTCCGAACAGACATCACACCGGCAGATCACCTGGAACTTAACCTTGACTATAATCCCATTCTGCGCAGATGGAATATTAGTACCACTACCTGAATACCCTCCGATCCGGACTTGCCCCGGATTGATTTCATTCCCGTCCAACATACTCCAATCCGCAGTCAAACAGTTCAGTGTATCCAATCCAATATAGGAAAACATGGATGCGTCATAAAACAAATCAAATCCCAGGGAACTCATGACACACTGATTGTTGGATATGGTGATATGGGCTTCTATCACGTCATTATAGGTTGCCGTGGACGGAGTAATCGCAACATCCACATTCCCGCATGTGCTCTGACTCGTCAAATTCATACTTTCAGTCTCAGCGTGGATGAGCAGAGCAGGGAATAATCCCAAAAAGAAAATAAAACCCAAAGTCAGTTTTGATTGGATAATTCTTTTCATGATAATTTTCCTCTTATTTGAATTGGTTTCCTGACTGACGCTGCGGTAGGAACAGGTTGTTTTGGTCGATAACATATTCGATGATATGATTTGTTTTTCTATCCGTTATAAGAATTTAGTCGGATGAGAGTCTCGAGGGAGAACCCGTAGCTGATCACATTCCGCCCAATAGCCAAATCCTTCAACGGCAAATTGTGAAAATTGGAAGAATGTAATACCAAACCTCCTGATTTTCTTACTTTACGATCATAAAATTCTTCAAATCATCATCGACTTTTACTATCTCTACCTCTCCTCCAGGTTCTTTTACCTCGAATATGAGATTTAACAGAATCCCGTTGTAAAAATCTTGGATGCCGCTCAAGCCAAATCCTCCAACCCTGGCCACCTCAGCCTCGATCTGATTCCAATCAACCGATATAAAATCTCTTGTCAAGGGCGTTCGCTTCACACCTAATAAATTCAGCTTGTCTGCAGGGAATTTAAGCTCGAGTCCAAAAGCTTTCAAATCACAGGCATTGGTCACCAGTACCGGGACAATCAGCATCTTGTCCTTTTCTCTCCCTTCTCCTAAATTCAGGCTCTTATTTAAGGTCGGGAAGTGTTCAATCCTTACAATGCCACGACCCGTCTCAGCCCCAGAAATATCACCATTTAGGTTAAATAATTCAATGGGAACGTCTCCGCTTATTCCTTCTCTGACGTGGAAAACAGCCACACACAATGAGCCGGCCTCTTTGGTTGGTATCCCCTCTTCTCCGAATCCTTCAATCGTCACGATACCGGGGACCAGTTCTTCTGATCGTACACGCATATATTTGTGCGTCAGAGGCGATGCCAATAGCCCTGTGTATTCCAACACTTCATGGGGATAGACCAGATCCAGACCAAAATTGCGGATACCTTCCGGATTATTGATCATCACCGGTATTTTCGCCTGTTCCCCCGGCTTGTATGTGGCCGGGAGAGGGAATACCCGTTGCTCCTTAAAGTGAGGATTGAATACCCTTGATATGATCGAGCTAGAGATCTCAGGACAGGTATATTCTGCGGCGCACATAGGGAGAATCCTTTTTGATAGGTAGTGTTCAAAAATCCACTGTGCATCGCCCGGTGTTATGCAGTTGTTTTCCTCACTATGCTCCATGCCGTCGCAGGGACATCCGCAGTTGGCATCCGCAGTCGTTAATTGAGCGAAAGTCGGTGTTCTAGTTCCCAAATAAATCTCAAAGGCCTTTTGAGCATCCCCGGCGGTCACAATCCCATCGCCGTTCACATCGCCTAATCTGGGGCATGCTTTGTACAGAAAATCCACCTCAAATGCTCTTGGACAGAGACTGGCAATTCCGTTTTTATAGAACTCGATTTTGATCGGTGTGTAGGTATCCGATGGATACCCGACACACCTTACCATCACCTGCAATTTGACCAGAACAGCATTACTTAGCGCTGGAATACACGTTCCCAATCCCACTGAACCACTGACTCTTATCTTCCCGGCCACAACGGGACTCCAGGTCAAGGTTGTCCAATCCTGGATGGCTGCGGATTTTATTAAGCCTCTAAATTCAAGCATTGTGGGATCGAAGACAAAATCAAACTCAAAGTCACAAATCTGATCATAGTTGTTGGCCACATTGACAGGGATATGGATGAGGCTTCCCCAGACTCCAGCCATGTCCGTAGGCAGGGAAATATCTCCCCCACAGCACTCGAGGGTAAAGACGCCTTGCGCGGGTTGAGGTAAATAAGATTCCAAGTCATCGATATAGGAATCTATCCGAATGGTGCTTTGTTGACCGTCCGTGCAGACATTACACGGGCAGTTCACTCTGAGCCTGATCCTTACCAGAGATCCATTCTGGTTCGGTTGAATTGTGGTACCGCTGCCTGCATACCCTCCAATCCGCAGGTGGCCGGGAGAGACTTCATAGCCATCCAGAGTGCTCCAATCTGCGGTCAAGCAGTTTTGTGTCTCTACACCCAGAAAGGAAAACAGGGAAGTTTCGTATAATAGGTCAAATCCAAGGTAAATCATCTCGCATTGGTTATTGGATATATTGATTGAGACTTCAATTTCCTCATCATAAGTTGCTGTCGGCGGAGTCAGCACAACCGCAACATTCCCACAGACTGCGGGTGTAGAACATAAGGGGGTGGTATCGTTGTCTACGTTAGAATAATCTGAAGTCCCGCTTTGATTATATGCCCGTATTCGATACCAGTAGGCCGTGTTCTCAGAAAGGCCGGTTTCGGTGTACGTGTTCTCATTAGCCCCATTTATTGCAATTTGAGTGAAGCTGACTCCATCTTCACTCCTCTCGATCTTAAAGCCATCCTCGTTAGTTGAATTATCCACCCAACTTAAATTTATCTGATCACAGGCCGTGGCCGCTGCCGAGACATTACTCGGAGCGGCCGGTGGTTCCGTTGTTTGAGTTGAAGTTCGGGCACGGATACAGATATCTCTATTGTAGTTGACTCCCATATCCACCCAGGAGCCCGGGGATCCATCGGGGCTTATATAGCATTTCCCGGTCTCGATCGGGTAATACGTGTCGGTCGAATCTGCGGTAACCGGGTATTCGTAGCTTGTGCCGTACTTGACCACCACAACGAAATCATCGCTTTTCGATACCTGCACGGGCGAGTCGAGCGGTATGGAATTGTATCCGGGAGACATGCTCAAAGTTCCGGATTGACTGTTTAATAAATTGGACACTTCAGAGCCGTTGAAATCGTCATAGATGTAGATCGTATAATTAAGGTTATAGACCACTTGCCACAAGTCCACGGCGTGAATGTAACCGTCCTGGGTGGGAGTAAATTTTACCAATCCCCAGGCCGTTGTGCTGGGGGGGAAACCGTAGCTGTCGATCCATCCGCCTTCATCATAGTGATATAGAATCTCCGACGCGTCATGCTCTTTGTAACTGTCGTAATGGTTTGACATGCTGCCGATTTTGGCGGAACCATATGCGATATAAAAAAAGCCGTTATCTCCCCAACCCGTTCCCCAGCTGTTTTTACAGATCCACGCGCCGGTGCCTCCGTCATGCAACATGCTGTCATCCCAGCCTATGATCATGACGGCATGATCCGTGCCTTCGGTCCCCGGGTAATACATCACATAGGAGCCGTCGTAGTTCACAAATCCTGGAAAGCCGGAATACATCGATGTATTGACCGGCCCGTAGTTGTAGATGGCATTCTTGATGGCAGTGATGTCATTGCCTAGCAGTTTCCATCCCGTGACCTGAATGATCTTCGAGCAGGAGGAGTTGCATGTCCCGGTGGTATCCGGGACATAGGGATCGCAGGTTTCTAATACCGTGCCGTGTCGGGTGAAATAGCTGGTAGCTGTGAAAGCGGTGCCTCCGTTGCAGCCGCGGAGCCAGTCATTGCATTCTTTTACGTTCTGTTCGGAAAAATCATACGTCTGGCCGGAATCTATCAGAACGAGGGACTCGAGAATACCTGTGGAAGCAAAGGCCCAGCAAACATTACAGCTGGATTGATTCTTCGCCGGAGTAACCCCGTTATGATTCCGCCAGTCCCATGCAGAGGGCAGATCGGCAAACACGGTGGCTGCTTTTGCTTCTCTTTCAAGATGACTGAGATCCATGGGAGGAGGCAACAATCCTGATCGACTCCTGGCCGGATCCAAATAATCCGGATTCATCGGACATTGCTGGGGTGTTTTCTTTGTTTCCGTTTGCGGATTGAAGGAATAACCCGCGCTAAAAATGACGATAGAGAAAAAAAATATCCGAACACAGATGCTCTGCTTCATCCAGGCCTCCCTAGCCTCATTAAATTAGTCAGTAAATGGTATTCAACATTGAACATAAAAATATGTTTGTCTATAGACAATATGCGGCGGGTTTATCAAGGGAAATTATCGATGTTACCTTTAGTCAAGTGGATGGACGGCAATGCGTTCTTCAAATTTGAGTATTGCTTACTCCGACCGGGGCAATCATCGACACTGCCCGCTCTTTCCCATGCAGGGAGTTCGTATGCTCTATGATTCCATGTAGGCTTCAATGAGCGGTCTCTGGAATCTGCTCTTTCCTTTCCAATGAAAACCAGCGGGAGACTGATGTTGTCTGGCAGTCAGCCTTGCACAGCCAATACATACGAGCTATAATCGGGTTTCACCGACTTCATGATGGTTACCTTCTTCCACCCGTTGGGTATCATGAATTTGAAAGTGTTGTGTGTAAATCGAGGAAAAAGCGGTAAGTCAATGGATCTATCGAATATGGATTAGATCCAGCCTTGGTGGAAGACGTATTTGATAGGAAAGGAGGGGAAAGGGCATGTCGAAAAAACATCGTTCCAACAAATCGTGTCTCAGCCGTCGAGATTTTATGAAAGACAGCGCCTGCGGTTTGTTTGGCTTTGCATTGGGAGCAAGTCGGAATGATCGGTCGGTTAGGAGTCTGATTCCAATGGGAAGTCCTCAAGAAAACCAAAGCCGTGTCGTTCTTGTTCGAGACCGCTCAGCGGTGGATGACGCGCACAAAATCAATACTAACATTGTTGCAAATATGATAGATGCCGCGGTCAAGGCTTTGGTTGAAACTGACGATTCGCGGGATGCATGGAGATATTTTGTTAAGGCAGATGATCACGTCGGAATAAAATATACCAAATGCAGCTGGATGCGGGTTCATACCGACATGTCTCTCGTCGACTCGATTAAATCCAGACTGCTTGATATCGGATTAACGAAGGATAAGATCGAAGCCAAAGATGCAGGAATGAATGTTAAAACCTGTAGCGCGCTCATCAATGTGCCTTCTGTTAAGGTCCATTCTTTGACCGGCATTGCCGCCTCGATCAAAAACTATATAAATTTTGTGTCGAATCCTAGTGACTATCACCTGGACCTGAGCGGAAAATTGGGTGAAATTTGGCAGCGGGCCGAAATCAAAGACAAAACCCGTCTCATAATCGTAGATGCCCTGCGGCCTTATTTCGGGCCGGGCCCACAGATTGATCCGCGTCATCGCTGGGATTATAAGGGAATCTTGGCCGGCACGGATCCGGTTGCCCTTGACACCGTCTGTTTAGAAATCTGCCAGAAAAAAAGAAACCTTTTCAGAAATGAAGAATGGACGATCGCGCCTCCTCCGATTCACATCAAGGAAGCCGATACGAAATACCACCTGGGAACAAGCGACAGATCAAGAATAAACCTAACGAAGCTGGGGTGGGAGCAGGATCTTCTTATATAAAACCGTTTCAAAATCATCCATCGTTTTTATTGCTTCCCATGAGAAATTTTCCTAAAATTGACTTTCTATGTAAATCGGGAACACGTGTCGCATGTTCGATAAGCCGAAAGACAGCTCAAAAGACCGGAAGACCTTTCTCATCGAGCAGGACGATTTGTTCGCTGACCTGGAGGAGAAGCGGGGATCCAGCCTGTTTTTGGGGAAATACACTTTCCGTGAAGCCGGGCGGGTCATGCATAAGCGAAGCTTCGTCAAGGAGGCTCAGAAGCGCAGTCTTTGGCCCATAAAGGTCGTTGTAGACTCCACGGAATTCCCTCCTCTGCAGCGCCTTCAGTTCTTCCACAACATCCCGGCGCCGGAGAACCTGGTCGTTGATCTTAAGATCCGTGAAGGCCGCTATTTGCCCCATTGCGAGCTTCCGTTTGAGTTCAGCTACGGCGAGTACACATTTCTGGTCCTCGAGTGGCTGACACTCCAGAATCCGCTGCTTGAGTTTTCCAAAGATTATACCCCGCTCCCAGGGCAAAAATACCCCGGTTTAGGATTGGGGAGGAAGTTTTTCGATCTCTTCGAATATCTCGCCCGTCTGAACAACAATGACGGAATCCTTGCCTTTCCGGCCTATTTCCACAACGCTATCCTTTTTCTGCGGGACTTTTACTTTCTGAATCCGGTAAAGAGAGGGGAGATCCAGGCCATACGCGATGCATTCCCTGATATCTCATTCAAACAGCTGGCCTGGATTGTCAATCTCGGCTGTTTATACGACGAAAACGGTAAGATGTATGAATGGAAATCAGGAGAGATGGTGTCTCCGGTCAGGAGAGAACTGAGGTCATTCTTGGAATCTAAACTCTATTGGGACAAGGTCGAGGATAGCCAGACCGGACTTCGATACTCTGTGGATTGGGACAAATTTCGCCGCAAAGTCAGGGAAAAGAATTTGTTCATAGAAACCTGAATAAGGATCTAGGGCAGTCAGTTTGGCTAAGGCAAAAAAGCGCAGCCCGTTCCTGTACGTGTATCTGTATGCGATAGTGATTCTGCTGGGCCATTCCATTCCTGCCGCCCAGTTTGCAAAACTCGCCCGCATGAACAAGTTGTTTCGATACGTCTTCTCTGACAAAGCCTTTCATTTTTTGTTGTTCGGCTTTTTTGCCTGGTTGTTGTGTTTCGGCTATCATATGGTCGGAAGAGGAAAAATCCCTTACTTCCGGATTTTCGTTCTCTCCGCAGGCTACGGCGGCCTCATCGAGGCATGGCAGGCGCTTCTGCCCTATCGTCACTTTGACAAGCGCGACATGATGTTTGATTTTTTGGGGATCTTTGTATTCATGATGGGCTTTTGGGTGATGCGGAGACGGGGAATTCTGTTGCGGCCGAAGACCAGAGTGTCTTCTAAAGATACGTGAGCCTTATCGATCTTCCCAGGACTACAAATTCGTTCCTAATTCTGCTATAATACCCCGGTATTCAAGGAGTTACAGAGATGAAAGAAGGTATCCATCCCGAATACCTGGAGTGCCAGGTGAACTGTGCCTGCGGCAACACCTTCAAGACCCGCTCTACCAAAAAGGAGATCCGGGTCGAGATCTGCTCCCAGTGCCACCCCTTCTTCACCGGGAAACAGAAGTTCGTCGACAGTGCCGGCAGAGTGGAAAAGTTCAGGAAAAAATACGGTGATCCCAATAGTGATAAAAAGTAGCTGCCATGCTGCAAAAGCTGGAGGATATAAAGGAGAAGTATAACAAGCTCCTTACCTCTCTATCCGATCCCGGCATAACCTCCGATCCCAAAAAGCTCCGTGACATCTCCAAGGAAAAGGCGGAGCTGGACCCTATCGTCCAGAAATACGACGACTACGTCAAGACACAGAAGCACATCCAAGAGTCGAGAGAGATCCTGGATGACCCCGAGGCTGAGGATGACCTCAAGGAGCTGGCGGAGGCCGAGCTGGAGGAGCTGGAGCAGACGGAAGGACGCATCGAGGAGGAGCTTCGGGTCCTGCTCCTGCCCAAAGATCCCCATGATACCAAGGATGTCTTCCTCGAGATAAGGGCCGGGGCCGGAGGGGATGAGGCCTCTCTTTTTGCCCAGGATCTCTTCCGCATGTACTCCCGCTACGCCGAGCGTAAAGGCTGGCGCATGGACGTCATGAGCACCAGCCACTCTCCCATTAAGGGCTTTAAAGAAATCATCGTCAACATCAAGGGGGAGAGAGTTTATTCGCAGCTTAAGTATGAGAGCGGGGTCCACCGCGTGCAGCGTGTGCCCCAGACCGAGGCCTCAGGCCGCATCCACACCTCGACCGTGACCGTGGCGGTTTTGCCCGAGGCCGACGATGTCGATGTCCAGCTCGATGCCAAGGATCTGCGGATCGAGGCCTTCGGAGCGTCGGGGCCGGGGGGGCAGAACGTAAACCGCAACTACACCGCCATCCGTGTGACCCACATCCCGACAGGTATGGTGGTCTCCTGCCAGGATGAAAAGAGCCAGCACAGGAATAAGGAGAAAGCGCTTCGTATCCTGCGCACGCGGCTCCTGGACATCGCCATAGAGGAACAGGAGGATGCCATCTCCAAGGACCGCAGGTCCCAGGTGGGGACCGGGGAGCGGTCGGAAAAGATCCGCACCTACAACTTCCCCCAGTCGCGGGTGACCGATCACCGCCTGCACATGACCAGCCATCAACTGGAGAGCATCCTGGATGGCGAGCTGGATGAATTCGTCGATGCCATGATCCTTCATTCCCAGGCTAAGTTTATGGCTGAGACTGAAGGGGCATCGGCTTAGACGCTTTGGAAATTGCCTGAGCCTAGCTTGAAGACTCTGCATGAGATTTATCTTGAGGGCCGATCTCGGCTCGCTACGCTTCCTGAGGGTGAATTAGAGGCCCGTCTTTTGCTATATAAGGTTCTCTCGATTGGGGAAGAGAGATTCTATGCCGATCCAGGTTTGTCGATACCCAAGCGGCAGGAAGACGCCTATTTCAAACTCATACGGAAGCGTCTTTCAGGAATACCGACCGCCTATCTCACAGGGAGGCGGGAGTTCTGGTCATTGAGCTTCGAGGTAGGTCCGGGAGTCTTGATCCCGCGGCCTGAGACAGAGCTGGTGGTAGAGAAGGTTTTGGAGCTGGCGCGTGCGAAAAGTAGGAAAGAAAGTGGAGGCGGTAACGGTTCGGGATTGTTGATCGCCGATATTGGAACCGGATGTGGATGCATTGCCATATCGCTGGCCAAAGAGCTGCCGGGATCACGGGTGATTGCAACGGATGCTTCCGAGGCAGCCTTGAGGTATGCGAGACGAAACGCTTCGGCCTTGGGAATAAAAAATATTGAATTTCTCCAGGGTGATCTTTTCGAGCCGTTTAGGGATAAACGGGTGCAGGAAGGGTTTGCGCGGATACAAGGCACAAACGCGCGGATAGAAGGTAATACCGATCAGCTGGCAAACAGATTCGATTTCATCGTCTCCAACCCGCCCTATGTGTCTGCGGCTGAGTGGGAGACCTTGGAGAGGGAGGTTCGGGAGCATGAACCCCGCGAGGCATTAGTGGCAGGGGATAAGGGAACCGAGGTGATCGAGCGGCTTATTCCTGAATCATCCTTGTTTTTAAAGCCGGGCGGGCACCTTATTTTCGAGATCGGATTTGGTCAGAAGGAATCCGTCTTATCGTTTTTCGAAGCGGAGTGGGGGAGTGTGGCCGGCTTCGATGATCTAGGCGGTGTCCCGCGGGTCATAGTAGCTCGGAAGTAACAAAAAGGGGACTGTCCCCATTTCCTCAAAATGGGGACAGTCCCCTTTTTGTTTGCACAAAACCCAATATTTTCTATTTTGCTTGCCTCACACCCCCAAATATTGTATAAATATCCAGGAAAAGGAGGCCACCATGGCGGCGCCCCCGAAGATACTCATCATAGACGAAGACTTGAATAAACGCTCCAACCTGGTCAAATTCCTCAAGCGCAAGGACTTTGAGACCGAAGAGGCCGCAACCTTCAACGAGGCCGCCAACAAGCTCCTTAACGACGACAGCTTTTCAGCCGCGCTCATACGTTTTGTGCCGTTCGACAGCCAGTCGCTCTCCATCCTGCACTCGGCCAAGTCCTTCAATCCCCAGCTGGGGATCCTCATGCTCTCGGATATCGCCACCCCGGACATGGCCATCCAGCTCCTGGAGAAGGGCACCGTCGACCAGGTCGCAGCCCCGGATAATCTGGCAACCGTCTTCTCGGCCATAATGAACGAGCTCAGTAAAAGGAAACTCATGCAGAAGAACAAGGACTATCTCAAGCGACTAAACCTCTATCGGTCCGAACAGAAAGAACACCTGAGGAAGGCTTTGGACCTGGAAGAGGCCT
>Ga0180437_10012213_pt1 | contig 10182 bp, 14 predicted proteins | sample SS_ome_4_FD_132410 | JGI IMG/M metagenome (GOLD analysis project Ga0180437, IMG submission 132410) | Hypersaline lake sediment archaeal communities from the Salton Sea, California, USA - SS_3_D_1 metaG | ecosystem: Environmental > Aquatic > Non-marine Saline and Alkaline > Hypersaline >... | reverse complement strand
GAGCGGATGAGCTGCAGATCCATCGGCGCGACGAAGAACATCGAGCGCGCCGTTCCGCCCTCGTCATTCTCCACCCACTCGGACACGAACAGATGGCTCCCGCCTGCGCTGAAGTCTGTACCCATGTCAGGTCTCCGACCAGGGCCGGGGGCCCGAAGGCCCCCGACCGGTCAGTTAGCCGCCGGCTTACGAGCCGTCGGTGAGGTCGCGAACGATGCCGCTCGCCTTCTCGTTCTTCGAGCAGAGGGCCGCCTCGGCGATGAGCAGCCGGTTCTCGGCGTCTCCCGTCTTGGCGAGGCTCTCCTGCATGAACGGCCGGAGGTACGAGACCGCCCAGTAGTTCATGTCGAGGACGAAGGCCGACGTGCCGTCCGTGGCCGTGGTGCCGTTCTGCTTGATGAAGCGGTCCGGCACGACCATGTGCTCACCGAAGTCCGAGACGTAGACGTCGATCGCCGTGACGAGGCGCTTGTCCTCGCTCGTGTCGAACTTCGTCGTTCCGCCCGTGAACCCGGAGACGGCCTGCTTGTTGAAGGGGTCGACCAGGATGTAGTCCGGGTTGCCGCCTTCGATGTAGGCCTTGCGGATGGTCTCCTTGAGGAACGACTCGGTGAAGGCGCGCGCGACGCCCGCCTCGACCACGTCGTTCTCCGGGATCTGGTTGTTCGTCGGCGCCGCGAGCTCGGTGCCCACGGAGTTGACGTTCGTGAAGATCCAGGTTCCGACGCCACCCGTGACGCGCTCGGTCGTCGAGGAGCCAGCGTGGATCGGGACCGTGCCGCCGTCGACACCGTTGGCCGCCGCCGGAAGGGCCGCGACCTCCGCCGCACTCAGGCCCGACAGGAACTGGTATTCCATGTCGCGCCGGATCTCGAGACCCATCTTCGCGATCTGGTAGGCCAGCTCGCTCTGGCGACCGGCATGCTCGATCGCCTCCTGGGTACCCGTGACCGAGAGCGGCTTCGCCCAGATCTGGGTGTAGTTGTGGAGACGGTCGGGCTCGGGCCGGACCGCGCCGGTGTAGTCCGCACCTTCGACGTTGATGTTCAGCGTCTCGGTGACGAGCTCGTCGACCTGCCATTCGTGCTTCTTGTTCGACGCAGAGCCTCTCTCTGCGCCGCTGACGAACGGAGTCTCGGTCGGGTCGATCATGTAGATGACGTCCGACAGGTCCTCTCGGTTCGACAGGTTGAACGTGTACGACTCGACCTGAGCCATGACTTGCCCCCTAGTTCTTGGTGAAGAAGGTCTCCAGGAGCTTGCCGGCGTCCTTCACCGAGCGAGACTTCCCGAAGTGCTTCATGCGGTCCTTCCGGACCGTCACGTTGGGATCTCCCTGATCGACGCGCGCCGTGGCACGCTTCGCCAGGTTGGGCTTCCTCAAGCCCTTCTGCTTCCGAAGCGCCTCGAGGGTCTTCCCCTTGGCCTTCTTCTGCGACGCACGCCACTTCGCCGCCTCGTTCAAGGCGATGATGTGGCGATGGTCCGTGACCGCAGCGATGGACGCGTCGTCGAACCCGAGACTACGCATGTAGTCCGTGTTCTCCTTCACGACCTCCTGGATCGTCTTCTGATCCTTGAACCAGTGGGGCATCTTCTGGCGCAAGAGTCCTGCTTCACGCTGGTGGACCTGCTCGACGGTCGCGCCGGAGCGCTCCTGCCGCAGGCCAGCGTTGAAGTCCATCGTCGAAACAGCCGCCTTGATCAGCTCGGCGCGTCGCTGGCGCTTCTCGATCATGTCGGCGTACTGGAGTGGGTCGCGAGCCTTCAGCTCGGCCAGGTCGACGTTCTCGAACTCCGCCGTCATCTCCTGCACCATCGCTTGCGCGAGGCCGGCGATCTTGGCGATCTCCGATTCGGTCTGCTGGTCTACGGCTGCGACCCGCTCCTGGAACTTCTCTTCGTACTGCTGCTGCAGCTCGAGGTTCTGGTTGCGGGATTCGCGGAAGCCATTCAACGCCTCACCGAGAGGGACCACGTTCCCCCAGCCGTCGTCGATACCGATGCCTTCGAGGATCTCGTCGGGCTCGACCTCGAACTCGGCCGCGAGGGCCTCGATCGAGTCGATGGACGCCTCGTCTTCGGACGCAGCTTCGCCGTCGGCGTCGTCCTCGTCGCCCGCCTGGGCTTCGAGTTCGTCGTCGTCGGTTACGTCTTCGTCCTGGTCGGTGGTGGTGGCGTCTTCCGCCTGGAGATCCGCGACGTTGCGCTGATCTTCGGTGGTACGCTCACTGTCTTCGTCGGGGCTGGGGGAGTCCGTGTCCTCGGTGCTCTTGGCGAGGAGGGCTTCGATCTGGCTCTTGGCCTCATTGATCGAGAGCTCTGCGCTCATTAGGACTGTCGAACTCCATTCGGGACTCTGAGGCGGAGTGCAAAGCCTCCTCCTCCTGCTTGATGCGAGCCAGGGTACCGCTCTCCGCGATGTGTGCCAATCGGCCGTGAATTCGCTGCAGCGCGCGGACCATCATGTGCGCGTCGTCGCGCTCACCAGAATCCTCTGGCGCCGACATCAGGAAGCGGTTCTTCTGCTCGTTGAGCAGCTCCTCCATCACGGCTTGGAACTCGGTGTTGTCGAGGATCGCCTGCGCCTCATGGCCGCGGCGGATCTCTTCTTCAGGACTCGGAGGTGTCAGGTCGCTCACGCTGCATCGCCTTCTGCGCTTCCGCCTGCATCTCGGCAACCTTGATGCGGGTCTCGGCGTCGCGCTTGTTCATCTGGTCCTTCAAGGACAGGTCAGCGAACCGCCACTCCACCATCTTCTCGCGCTCGATCGCTTCGGACTGGGCCGTTAGGCGATCGATCTCGTTCTTCATCTGATCCTCGCGCACGCGTCGTTCGTGCTCGAGGACCTTCGTGTCCGGGGGCGGTTCGGGCCACTCTGCACCAGGCTCCGGCTTGGCGAAGAAGAGATCCTCCTTCGAGAAGCCCATCGTCCTGGTTAGTTCGGAGAGCGAGTTGTAGACGTGGCGCGGCGAGACGAAGCCGCTCGCGCCCATCTGCAGAGCCTGCTGCTGGAGCTGGATCATCCCCATCAGGTAGGAGATGCGCTCGGCCGCGGCGCCGACGCCCAGGCCGATCTTCACCTTCACGTCGATGTCGTCCTGCCACTGGCTGGGATCGACGTCGACCCACTTCCCGCGCAGCCGGATCGTCATCGGCTTGTTGTTGTTCTGCTTGAACGTCCGGTAGAGCAGGTGGAAGAGCTGCTTCACGCCGGTCTCGGCGAAGATGCGGCCGATCAGCTCGACGCGCGCGAGCGCGGCAGCCGTGTGCGCGGCCACGCCGGTGGCGCCGCCCTTCAGCGACGCGGCGTCGATGCCCGAGTGGTTCGGCGAGACGCCGGTCCGGACCTCGCGCGTGTTGTCGATCTCGTTCAGCAGCGAGAGCGTCAGCGGCTGGAGGGGCGTGACGTCGAGCGGCTTCACGGCGTCGAGCGTCGACGCGCGGATCAGGCCACCAGGCCGCGAGACCAACATGTCGTTGACCTCGACCGCGCCCTCGAGGATGACGTGCCGCTGGTTGTTCTGGAGGTAGATGTTGTCGAGCATCTGCCGCCAGAGCGTGGACTTGATCTTCTGCAGGTCGCCGACGATGTCGCCGAGGCCGAGGCCGTGGAACTTGAACGGCACGGGCCACGCGGTCAGCGACGCGTAGGGGATGAAGTTGGCGTACTCGTTCGACATCAGGACCGAGGCTTCGTCGCCCACGACCATGATGTTGCGGAGCTCGGCGTAGCCGTCGCCGTCCGCGTCCATGCGGATGTAGCAGTCGTTGATCCAGTGCTCGCGCGACGCCTGGTCGCGGCGGCTCGACGTGCGGGACGGGAAGTCCTGCTCGTCGTGGAGGCGCTCGATCCGGCTGAGCTGGAACTCGGAGTCCTCGTCGGCCGGCAGGTCGCGGACGAAGTCGGCCGGGAATCCCATCGCGATCAGGTCGGACGAGTAGAGGCGCCGGCGCTCGCCGACGAACCACGAGTCATCGTCGAGCTTCGACTCACGGCGGCCGACCAGCATCTCCTCGGGCGGGATGCCGCGGACCTTGATCTGCGAGACGACGTCGACCTGCTTCACGGTCACGTCGACGACGGGGATCTCTTCGCCCCCGAAATTCTCCATGCGCTCGTCGTAGGCCAGGACCTGGAGGCCGCGGCCATCGTCCATCAGCGACTGGTACTCGCGCTCGGTCAGGCCGACGTAGGTCTCGATCTTCGGCTCGACCCGCTCGTCCTGCCAGACCTTCACGAACCCGCGGCGCTCCAGCATCGCGGTGAAGAACCACTCGTAGAGGATCTCGAAGCCGTTGCAGTCGTCCATGAACAGCTTGTTGATGACTTCGGTCGCCTGCTCGGCGGCCTCGTCAGCGCGCTGCTGCTCCTCGGGGCCCATGCCGGCCTTCGCTCGAGGCTCGTACTCGACCACCTGGCTGCCGCCGGTGAACATCCGCATCAGGGACGGGAGGATCCAGTGCAGCGTGTCCGCGACCTCGGTCATGACGACCTGGCTGCGGCCCTTCTGCTCGTTGCCGAACGGCTTGCCGAAGAAGAGGCGGAGCGCCTGCCGGCGGGCCTCTGCGACCTCGGAGCCGGAGGCGATGGACCCGATCGAGTCGGTGATCTCCCCGCCGACGATGCTCTTGATCTCGTTGTCGTCGAGGACGCGGAATCCGCTCTTCGTCTGCCCCGGGAGAGGGGAGCGTTCGAGCGCGTCGAAGGCCTTCTCCGCCTGGGAGAGGCCGCTACCACCGAACACGCGATCAGGCATCGATTACCCCTTCGGACCCTTCTTGGGGTCCTTCCCCACGCCGGCTTCCTTCATGACCGCGGGTCGCGCGGGAATCCGGGCCTTCTTGCCCGCAGGGGCAGGCGGGTCCGGCGTCAGTGTACCCGCCTTGCGGAGCTTCTCCAGCGAGCCCTTCAGCAGCTCGACTTCGCCCACCAGCGTGTCGACCACCTGGCGGAACTCTTTCTCGGTGCGCTCGAGGTTCCGTTCGAGCATCGTGATTCGCTTCGTCGACATGTGGGGCTCCTAGACGATGGCGAGCTCGGGGGCGAGAACGTCCTCGCCGCTCGGCTCACCGAAGCGGTGTTCGCGAGAGCCTACCGAACCGGTCTGGAACGCGTCCGCCGGATTCGAGGCCCAGTTGTGGAGGGGGTTCTCGGAGTAGACCGGCTGGTTCCGGTCGTCGAGGATGCCCGGGATCTGCTTCCGCTGGTACTGGCGCAGCGCTTCGAGACCGCGCTCGCAATTCACCTCGTGGAACTGCATCTTGCCGATCATCGAGCGCGCGGCCTGGATCTGGTCGGCCTTGCTGATCTTCGTGACGACGCGGACGTTGCGGTAGCCGGACTCGTAGAAGCGCTCGACGCGCGTCTGGCCCGTGCCCCACTCGGTGACCTTCGCATCGTGCGGCAGCAGGTGCTCCGAGTAGTTGTAGTTCAGCTCGTCCCGCTTCTTGTTCAGGATCGAGATCCACTCTGGGAAGCTCTTCATCGCGTGGCTCTCGAAGTCGACCGCGCGGTACTGGCCGTAGTGCTTCTGGACGAACCAGACACTCGTGTCGTCGGAGTGGCCGATGTCCCACCACGTCTCGACCGGCTTCGTATCGTCGTGCGGGAAGTGGCCGATGCGCCCCTCCTCCTGCGCGCGCACCATCGCCTCGCCGAAGTAGGCGTTCTCGAGCTGCGCGTCGAACGAGCACTCGAACTCCTGGGCAGCCATCGCTTCCGACATGCCCTCGGCGATCGCGTCGCGCACCGCCTCCTCGGAGATCGCCTTCGTGTCCTTGTACGAGAGGACCTCGGTGAACCACTTCGGGTCTTCGATGTGGTCGCGGTACATCTGGTAGGCGAAGTTGCGGCCACGAGGGGTCGTGATGAACACGGCCCAGCCGTCGTTCTCCGCGAGAATCGGCTGCAGGCGGTTCCAGATCTCCGGCGACTCGTAGAGCGCCCACTCCGAGAAGACGATGCCGATCGGGTTCGTGCCGACCTGGCTGTCGGGGTTGTCGGCGCCGATCACGGAGTAGGTCGAGCCGGGCTGGCTGTCGTCGTAGGGATTGATGAAGTCGAGCGTCAGCTCCTGGTCGCGCTTGCGCTCGATCAGGGCCGGATGGAAGTGGTCGCGGAACGGGCGCCCGTCGCGGGTCTTGCCCTCCCAGGCGATCTTCTTCCCCTGGCGATACGTCGGGAAGACGTGCCAGTAGGCGCCGACTCGCTCCATCGCCGCGCACTGGATGATGTTGACGAGGGAGAGGTCCTTGCCCGCGCGCCGGTGCCAGAAGACGCACGCGCGCTTGCCGCCGGAGCGCATGAAGGTCCAGAGCGGCGCCTGGTAGTCGCGCGGCTCCCAGTTGTACGGGAGCCTGATCTCTACCGGCTTCTCGGGCACGCTAGAACGCGAAGCTCATCGACACCGCGAACGCGCCGAGCAGCCATGCCCACGAATCGATGTGGCTATCCACGATGTCGTTCGTCGCCGGGTCGTCGCGGAAGTTCTGAAGAATCTCCCTCAGCGATCCGGCGGAGCCACCCAAGAAGGTCCCAAGGATCTGCATGAACGGGCCGATGAGCTCGGGATCGACGAGCGCGATCAGGTTGACGGCGGTCGAGATCGCCCCTCCAGCGATGGCATGGAGGACCTGATCGAACCACCATTGCCAGTCGTCAACCTTCTCGCGGATGCTTCTCGGCATGCTTGAACTCCTGGATCGTGACGGCCGTGTGATCGCCGCCTTCCGCGATCGCTTCGACGGGGGGCTTCGTCGCCTGGACGGGGATGGACTTCTCGTGGTGCTTGTCGGGGGCTTCGATGATGATCGTGACGCCGCCGCGCTCGGACTCTTCACCCTTGCGGATGCCGGGCTTGCCCTGGGCGCGATCGAGGACCTGGGTCGCCGCGGCGAGCATCTCGTTCGGCTTCGCGCGCTGCTTGCCGGGGAGCTGGCGGCCTCGGGCGATCTTCTCGACCACCTTCAGCATGTCGGGCGCGATCTCCTCCGCCCGCGCCGTCACGGCGTCCTTCTGGATCTCTTCGGCCTTCTCGATGGCGGCCTTGTTCGCTGCGACGATGTCTTTCGCCATGCAGTGAACCTACCTCACCGGCGGCCCTTGGGCTTGCTCGTGTAGCCGAGGGCCTCGAGCTGCTTCCGCTGGTTGCGGTTCACCAGGCCGACTCCCGCCTTCGCGGGCGACTTCTTCTTCGCGGGCTTCTTCGAGGCGGACTTCTTCTTGGCAGGCATGTTAGGCCTCCTTCTTCGTGTCGGGATGTGAGGGCCGGCGGGGGTGTTTCTGGGCGAACAGCCACTCGTAGACGTCGACGCCAGGGCAGATGGTCGGCAACAGGCCGACGTCACGGTGGCCCATGATCTCCAGGCGCGGGGCGATGCACTTCCACGCGCCGATGAGCTGGAAGAGCGTCTCGTACTGCTCCCAGGTCCAATGCTCACCCTCGCGCGTCATGTCCCCAACCAGGCAGATGCCGATCGAGTTGAAGTTCGCGCCCTTCGTGTGCGCGCCCCTCAGCGGCAACGGCCGGCCGTAGCGGATCAGGCCGTTGCTCTCGATGACGTAGTGGTACCCGATGTCGGAGAAACCCCGCTCGAGGTGCCACTTCTTGATGTCTTCGAGCGTCGTGCTCAGCGAGCTCGCGCTGTGGTGGATGACGATTCGGGCGATCGCGTCGAGGGGCTCCATAGCGACTCCTGAAGCTCGGGGAAGTAGTCGTCGAGCAGGTCGAGCGCCTGGTCGACCGCGTAGTGAGGGTCCTCGGACGCCAGATCGAGCAGCTTTGCGCGGTACGCGCGCAGCTTCGTGATCGTTCGCGGCAATCCGGACCCCACAGCAGCGCCAGATTGGGCCATGTTAGGCCGCAGCCGGCGGATCGGGCGCCTCGGGAGCCGGTTCGGGCTCGCCGATGGCCTCGCGGATGCGCGCGGCGTTCTCGACCGGGTCGACACGGGCCGGAGGCGCCGGATCGACGGCCGGAGAGACCTCATCGCCGGTGTCGGGGCGCTCGTGAGCACTCACGACGACGAGAATTCGGGCCGAATCGGGGACTCCGACGCCATCGAGGCCGTCTCCGGAGGCGATCGCGGCCTTCACGGCGACGGAATCGAACCCGAGAAGGTTCTTCACGGCCGTCTGGAACGCGCGGCCGGTCGGCGCGTCGAGAATCAGGGTCTGCTTCGCGTCCTGGTCCTCGTCGAGGAGGAAATACGCGCGGCTGCAGCCGTCCATCGCGCTCTCTTCGAGGGCTTCACGCGGGACGGTGTCGTTCTTCGGGTTCAAGCGGATCATGCGAGAGTCTCCTTCGGGGCTCAGATCGCAGAATAGGCGCCGGTACCGACCGCCGCGACTGCCACTGGGCCCACGATCTTGAGGATCCTCCAAATCTGGGAGAATCGCTGGTTGTCGTGTTCGACGTGGCTCTCGAACGAAGCCTTCAGGCCGGCGTGATCCGAGTGAAGACTCGACAGGCCAGTGGCCGTGTCCTCCTTCAGCTCATTGATCCGCGTGTGGATCTTCTCGCGATGGTCAGAAGCACGGTCGCGCTCCCGTACCTGCTCATCCTTGATCTCGACCATCGTGCTCGAGATGTGCGTGAGAGTTGCCTCGATCCGGCCTGCCTGCGTCTCGTCCACTTTCCAGCCTCCGCCAACCCCGGGGACCGTACCAGAACGAGAAACCCCCCGCCGGTTTTGACACCGACGGGGGGCTGAACGGAGGCTCTCGAACCTGCGAAGGAGACGAGGAACCCGACTCTTCCGAGCCAGCCCCACGATAGGCGTGCTTGACGATGGGCGCAAGGCGCGGCAGCATGGCCGTCCAGCGAAGGAGAATCCAATGGCATCCAGACCCCGACAGGACGTGATCTTCGAGCGACGCTGCATGACGCTGTCGCTCGCCTTCTGGGCCTTCTGCGCGTGGAAGCTCTTCAACTGATGGCCGGCCGAGGGTCCAAGCACCGCTCGCGCTACGGCGCCAACGTCCGGCGAGCTCGGCGTATCGAGATCTCCATGGTCTCCGCCGACGGCAAGCGGCTCGACCCTGCCCCGCTGAAGAAGGGCGGCGGCATGAAGACCTTCCATTCACCGCGAGAGATCGCGCGTCGTGCCGGTGTCTCCGTCTCCGTCCACCTGCGGAACCTCGAGTGGGCCCGCCATGCCATGGGAGGGCCCAAGCCGGCGACGAAGTCGTCCTGAGCGGGAACCACCGCGTGGGGGACGACCAGCCACGAATTCTGCGGAACCACGGGGGAGCCCTCGATGCCGCAGAGCCCCAGAGCTAGAGCTGGAGGGGGCGAGGGAGATCCGAGGGTCATCGGGTCCAAGCTGCCAGCAGAACCAGGAGACCACGGCCGGGATACGCGCCGCCTGGGTGAGACGCCAACAGGCCTCTCCGCGCTCCGAAACCTGGGTCTCGAGCACCCTGCCCGGACAGAGACGGGTAGCAGCGTGTGTCGAGTCGGCCCCAGGGAGTAGGAGAGCTTCGTCTGGAGATCCCCTGCCCGAGATCTGGACCTTCTCCCCCTCCGAGGCGACGTCAGCTCCGCCCCCCTCACCTCCTCTGCCGGTCACATCACCCACAAGCTAGGTCGTTCCATGTGGAACCCCCCAGGGTGACTGGGCTGCAGATCGAGTTCTGATTCTCAGATTCTGAGATTCTCAGATGTGGAGAGAGGGGTCCCATGATGATGGGACCCGCGCGATCGAGGGACCCTCGAGCCCCCCGCCCCCGGCCGGGGAGGACCCGCTCCCTTCGGCCTCGCCGTACCGCTTCTCCGGGAAACCGGTACACCTGGCGGCTCCGCCGCTGCGCGCTCGCACGCCCGCCGCGTCCACGCATGACGGGCCTCTCGCCTCCCTCCCCCTAGCGCTCCCGCTCGTCCTGGCGCACGCTGCGGTCATGGGCGACGCCACCCGATCAGGACGCAAGCGCACACCTGCCCCGCTGCAACGCACCGAACGCCTGCAGGTCACGGTCACCCGGCGCGACCTGGCAGACCTCGAACGCATTGGGAAGGCATGGGAAGTGCCGGCCTCGACTGCGCTCGCCTTCCTGTGCATGGGGACGCTGGCGGACCTTCGGGGCGAGCCCCTGCAGGCAGCCGGCGGCGACCTGGCGAAAGCGGTGGGCCGCTACCTGGCGGGCCTCGGATCCGATGGCGACGGATAGCCCCCGGCTG
>Ga0180437_10012212_pt1 | contig 10182 bp, 20 predicted proteins | sample SS_ome_4_FD_132410 | JGI IMG/M metagenome (GOLD analysis project Ga0180437, IMG submission 132410) | Hypersaline lake sediment archaeal communities from the Salton Sea, California, USA - SS_3_D_1 metaG | ecosystem: Environmental > Aquatic > Non-marine Saline and Alkaline > Hypersaline >... | reverse complement strand
TCTTTTATTGATTTTGCTACTGTAACGCCATCTTTTGTAACTAGAGGCTTAAGTGGACTTCCATATGGTGTATTTCCATGCCTATATATAATAATTGGTTGACCCCCAGGCCCTAATGTCTTTTTTACTATACCTGATACTTTACCTATTCCACTTTCAACCTTTTTAAAAAGTTGTTCTCCCATTAAAATATCTGTGTATTTTGTCATTTTTACTCCTACTATTTAATATTTTTAAAAATATGTGATATTACATCGATAGTCCAACCATTGCCAATGCATTTATATCTTTGAGAATTAGATACATAATTGGTATAATTATCTGGTATAGTCTGCAATCTTTCACATTCTATAGGTGTTAAATTTCTATGAATACCATTAATATATACACCAGTTCCAGATAATGTTGTCATACTATAGCAACGTGTAGTTAAACATTTTGATTTATCATCTAATCCTGTAACATGATTGACTCTATACTTATTAGATAAAGTTTTTATTTTTTTACATGTTAAATCAACTACATTTCCCCCTTCACCTATAAATTCATTAATTCCTTGCAATGCCATATAATCATTAAATATTAATTGCCTTCTATGTTTTTTAAAATATTGAAATAAATTACCGCCTTTATAATAATTAACATCAATACAAAAACTCTTATCTCTATCCACTATGCCATCCTGAATAATATCTTTCAATAAAACACCTTTATCTTCTGGTAGTCTAATATTTGATATATTTGTCCAATACAATCTTCTTCTATTTTGAGCCGATACTAAAGATGAATTAATTTCTATAGGCTCAATGCCAAGACAATCACTAATTACCTCTATCCATTTTTTTTTCATTTTAACATTTTCTAAAAGAAAATATTTTGGCTTATAATATTTTAAAATATCTACAAATTTAAAAAATAATTTACTCCTACAATCTTCAAAGTTTAATTGTTTTCCGGCAAATGAAAAACCTTGACATGGGCTCCCACCAATAATTAAATCAAATTTTGGTAAATTCCATTCTTTCCAATTATTTATATCTCCCAATTGAATAGTATTAGGATAATTTTTTTGTGTAATTTTAATTGCATACTTATCTATTTCAGATGCAAAATATTTATTATATTTAATATTTGCCCTTTCTAATGCTATTTGCCCACAACTTATTCCATCAAATAATGATAATATATTCATTTGTATACACCTATATTATATTTCAAAATTTTCTTATAATGATTTATAATTGCTTTATGATATCTGTTCCTATATTTTGGTGTATAGGAATGGTATGCAGAAGCCCAATATATATTATCATTATTATTACTTTCTAATTTATAATGATTCATAATTTTAGCCATAATCTCTATATTAAATCTCCAATCCCACAATGCTCCATGTTGATAATTAAATTTTTTAGACCATAATGGTTCTATCTGTCCCAATCCTATGCCTTGATTATTTACAGCCATAGGATTAAATTTACTTTCTTGATACATTATAGATGTCATTAACATCCAATCCAAATTATATTTTGCACATTCTTTTATAATTTTAACAGATAACGATTTGGCAAAATTTGGGTCTATATTGTTATTTAAATGTATTATAGTTTTATAAATAACATTTTTATGACGTCTTTCTTCAATAATTTCTTCACCAATCCAATCAGAAATTGTTGCAATCGCACCATTTATGATATTATTTTTATTTATATATTTCAAAGGCACATCATTTATTACTTTATTAGATAAATTTAATTCATTATAATTGATATTATTACATTTATACAAGCAAATAAATAATCCAATACAGCCCATTAATAATAAAATTAAAAAACTTTTATACATTAATTGTATTTATCCTATGATTTATTATAATATTATGGATGCATTTAATCTTCAATTGATACGCCAGCATTACCAATACATTCAAAAAATTCTGTTTGTATTTTTTCTATGAGTTCATATTCTTTATCTGTCAAAGAATCATCATATTTTAAACGTTTGCGGATGCTATCCTGATGAAAATCCCAAAGTATTGCTTTAAAAGTGCTGCCATTAATGGCGTCTTTATGCTCAATTGTTTCTTCTGGTAAATTAAATTCAAGAGTTGCTTTCATACTTCCCCCTATAAAATTTCTTTTTATAATTGTAATTTTCATATAAATTTTTATAAAATTTTTTACGTTTATCTTCAGTTTTTATAATATGAATACCCAAAATTATCCATAAACAAATCATAAACATAAAAAAAATAAAAAATAAATATAAAGATATATTACCCATTATTAATTCCTATTCAAAATTCTCTATCTATCTCTATAAAAGAAATACCATATTCAACATAACCAATCTTATCATGTAATTTTATAGCATAATCTATGGCTTTCTTTTTACTTTTAAAATATTTAAAATCAATCCACATTTCTCTTGCATTTTTAATCATAACATCGTCATCAAATGTTTCTTTTTTAATTTTATCATCCCAATATATATTATCAACCGCTTGAAGATGTGCAACCCGATATTCTATTGAATCATCTTTTAAAGTAGTTAAAATATATATGCCATTATCTGCACTCATATTTTTTCATTAAAACTTTCACTAATTTTTAATATGATTTACACATCATCTGGAATAAATTTAACATCAAGAAATCCATCCTTATTAACAATATATCTACATCTATCATTTGAGCCATAACCAGATAATTCAATACAACTTTCATTTAAATTATCTTTATTTTCACAATGGGGACAATATGTACTATTAAATAATGCTTTTAACTTAGAATAACACTTAGGACATTTTCCATAATTATCTATAGATATTATTCCTCCTTTTAAAAAATTTAGCGATATATGAAATAAATACCGCTTCCTGTAGTAGCAGGCTCCTGATTTGTTATACTATACTCTACTATGCATAGCCTTTTGTCAGGACTTTTATAAATCTTCAACATTATAAAGATTATAAATAAAATTATCTATTCATCACATACGGCCAAAAGAACACTTCATGTTCCTATTCTACGTAATTATTTTACACTCACATTTAATGTAATTTATCTTTTTTAATTTTACCAGTCTTAAATGATAACACACCTCCTTGTATTTGTCCACCACATTCAAGAATACTAGTTTCAAGCCATTTTGCATAAGTTCTAACAACAATAAGTTCATTTGCAATTATTTGATTTTGTTCTTTTAATTTTTTCTCATTTTCTTTTAATAAAGTAATTTCACTTGATGCATTTTTTAATAATTCTATGGCATCTCCTATTTCTTTTTTTATTTCTTTATCTGATTTTCTATCTTTAAAAAAATTAAACATTCCAACAAATCTAACCCCTCTTTTTAATAATATATTGACCTTTACCAACACACCATAAAAATACTAAGGGTACATCCATACATAATTTAATTATTGACCACATCCACAACAAAAAAAATACACTAAAAAACTTTATATCTGGCATATGATAAAATATACCGCCACCAGCTATAATAAAAACCAAATCTCCAATGCATTTTACTAAAGACCACCAACTTAATGTGTTTCTAACGTCTACTAATCCTCTTTTATTTATTAAAACTCCATTTTTTCTTTTTTTTCTCTTACTTTTCTTTTTTCTTTTTCGCATTCTTATATTTTTGCTTTAATACCCACAATTTAAATCTTATACTATACCATAACCTTTTAAAAATATTATGATTTTCAGGATTATTATATTTTTTCATGCATTTTGGGCATAATGTTACTATCCAACCCTTTGTCTGTTTTACATTATCAGTAGAGCCACAATTCTCACAAACAGAACATGACATAAATTCAACTAAATCTATTGCACCTCTTATATATTCTGAACCAGCATTATTATAAAAACACAAGCCGCCAAATTTTTCTTTTACTTGAGTAGCATTAGGAATTACAACTTCTGTATTTGCTTTAATTTTATCATAAATCTCATCTGCTAGTATTTGATTTTTATCTTTTAAGGCTATAGACCACTCTTTATGTAATTTATCATCTAAATCTTTATCAATTATTTCAGGATTATTTTTACAATGTTGAGTTATAAAATAACAGAGATTATCTATTAAATTATACCAACCATCACCACAACAAATCCCCCATGGCATACAGCTTTGTTGAATTGTCCAATCTTTTTGAATAAAAATTTCAGGATATTTCTCAAATAATTTATTTTGTAATTTTGTATTCATATCTTCTCCTATTAAATTTTATAAATGCATTATGAAATTATATATAAAAATGCAACTACAACTATTATAATAAATAATATAACATCTTTCATTTTTTTCTCCTCAGTTCTATTATTTTCTTTACTTGCTGGTATGATAACGGTGTAAAATTATTGCAGTCTACTCCAACATCGAAACTTAATGATTTTCCGTCATCGGGCAAATTGCCATGGCTGTGACCATATAAATGCCATGACCCAAAATGTGACCTTTTCCATACCTTAAACGCATAATGACATAGCACAATTAATTGCTTGTCTTCTTGCACCGTTAATTCATGATAATCTTTTATCCACTCAAATCTTTCTCTAAATCCTTCCTTTAAAACTCTTTTATCATGGTTTCCTTTAATTAAATATATTTTACCATTTAATCTTTTTAATATTCTACTTGTATTAATCCTATCACAAAAGCATATGTCACCCAAATGATAGACATGGTCATTTTGTTGAACAACCGAATTCCACTGAGTAATCATAACCTCATTCATATGGTTTACATCTTTAAATGGGCGATTACAATACTTAATCGCATTTTTATGCCCAAAATGATTATCGGCAGTAAAAAAAATTTTACCCATGTTATTTATAAAGGTCATGGCTATCGATACCAGTAACCCTCTTAACTAATTGTCTAATCTCTTTACCTACAGCTACTACCATTTTAATTCTTTTATTAATTGGCATATTATCCAATTCCTGTTTATCCCACATTCTTTCCATTAACGCCGACATAAATATTTTAATAGAAGACCTAAATCCTACTTTAGTATATTTAGGTTTTTTATCTGGGCAATAATATTCAAATTCCCATAACGCATCTTCTATTTCTTCTAGTATTGGGGATAATTTTTTACCTATCATTTTTTTATCTTTCTATTATTTATTTTTTAAAAATTTCTTTGCATTTCTTTGTAATAATTTTAATTAATTTCTTATTTCTATAATCATAATCATCATCAATATCTAAATCATGAAATATTTGATTTTCATGGACATTAAAATTATCTTTTATAAAATTAATTTGCCAACCATCCATACACACTATTTCATCAGCCCATTCAATTAAGGCATCATCAACTGGAATTAAAGCAAATTCTTTATCATATCCAACAGCCCTTGTATTGAAGTTAAATGGTGGATTTCCTAATATAAGAGCTGTGGTAGGACTACGCAAAATTCCGGCACTACAGACACATAAAACTCTTTTATGCTTATCAATTTTTTGATAGGGATTATGTACATTGCCCATTCTATTTCTATTTATTGCCATTATTCTTCATCCCCACTATCTAATATTGAAAATAAATCTTCATCTGATTCTGGTAAAAATAACCATCCCGCACACATACTTTCAGAATACTCTTTCCACATTTTTTCACATTCCCACAATGAAGCATCGCATCCATGGTCTAATAAAACTCTTTTAATTCTAATACAATCCTCTGGATATTCAATTTTAGGCAATTTAATCATTTTAACAACTCCTCTAAAAGTTCAATCATTTCTTTTTTTTCCATTATAACTTCTTCTAATAATACATTCTTTCCAGTAAGCAATCTCCAGGCTTTTTTAATACGATGACATAAAGGGAACTTTGCGTATGATGCTTCAATCCATACCTCATATTGGCTTTCTGGTATATCTTCATCTATTCTTGCCATTGTAATTGCAGCATCACATCCGCAACTACAAACAAGTTTTATACCATCAACATGACTAAATCCTATTACTTTCATAATTTATTTTAACTCCGAGTAATGTATTCCCTAAGAAGCATATAAAATACATTTCTTGCAAGTGCCCCGAGATCAATAAAATCATAATCAGGTTTAATTTTATTATATCTACTACAAAAATTAATAGTTCGGCCTGCATTTATTTTAGGATGATTTAATTTTTCAATTTCAGGAATTTGTGTAAAAACATCCTCATTTATAAATTCACTTAATTCATCATAGGTAAATTTTTCAGGTATGCCGTCCTTAATTTTTTTTGATACATATGAAGAAAATGCTTCAAGTGCTTTTGTTATATCTGGAGAATCATATGGACTTTGAGAGACGGCCCAATAAGCAAAGGCACCCATAAAATCACTACGCATAAAATAATATTCTCGATCTCGATAATGTGTTGAAATATCAAGATTCGTTAATTTATCAAATCGTTCATTTGTTGTTATTTCCATTGTATTCAATCCTACTCATATTCTTCTTTATATACCGCCATACAATCCTTACATAACCATCTTTTTTTATTAGGTGTTCTACTTGTTTTTTTAGGCTGCTCACAAGCATCACAAAATAAATCAGCCATATTTCTATTTTTAACTCTATGATAAATTTCAATAAATATTTCAGCTATAAACACAGCAACAGTAATAACTACAATATCTATAAAATAATGCATAATGTTATTGCTTTTGTTTTAATAACTTAGAAGCAACTTCTCCTCTAAATTTACATGTTTCAAAGATATTTAATAAATTGTCCGGTGCCGCAGACCAAAACCCATCACCATACCAATCATCAATAATTTTTTGTATATTTTTTACCACATGTGCAACATTTACATCAACAACAGAATCTATTATTCTTTCATTATCAACTGTAACGCTATCTAAATTTTGTTTATTACATTTTAATACATCTAATGCTATTTTTGTAATTTTAACATTATCTCTTAATTTAAAATATGCAGTAACAACATAAGCTAATAATATAACAACTACCGCTAAAACAGCAGCAATAATTAAAGCATTAACCTCAACTGTAAATAGAAAGGCTACGTTAAGATAATTAACTACACCAATAAGATATTCCATCTTCCCCCCTTTTTCATTTGATATTAATTCAATATACCATAAATAGCACTATTTAGCAAATTCATTTTCCCTTTTTCTTATACTTTCTTTTTTTATTTATTTTTCTTTTATATAATATATTTTTAAATTCTATAATTGGTTTGCTTTTTTTAAATAATTCTATATCTTTTTTATCACTATATGCTGGACTATAAGGTAAAAGCGGAAAAACACTTTTCATAAACCGTGCCCCTAATTTATCAGCATGTTTTTCAGCACGCAATGCAGTTCTCATATAATTTCTAATTGTTTTGGTATTACTATTTTTATTAATATCCTCAACCATAAATGATTTCCACATTTTATTTTGTAATTGATGGAAGTGAGCATACTCATGAAATATTGTAGACAGTATATATATTACATTCTCCCATTCATCTTTACCTAACCTTTTGGTTCCAATTTCAATATTATTTGGATGCCAAAATGAACCCTCTAATGATTTAGGTCTAGTAATATATTCAATACCGCATCTCTTTAACCATTTCAATGCGATTTTAATATATTTATTTTGGGTTACATACTTATTTTTTGACTTTCTTATTTCTTTTTTTATATCTTTTAACTTTACATCCATATTCTTTTTCCAACTTTTTTATTTCACTATCTGAAAAATCGCCATTACTTAATGTTTTAACTTTATTAATATTTTTTAGATTTTTTAATTCAGGTATTATAATATTATGTAGTAATTGTTCATGTAAGTCAAATGAAATATGATATACATCTGAAATTGAAATTTTAGACATTTTTATTCCTCAAGATAAAAAAAATAAATGATTCATTTTTTATGCGGTAATTAATTTAAAGATTATTTCTGAATTAATTTATATTTATCTTTATATTTATTTTATTATATTATTTATAAAAATTATATTTAAATTGAAATTTGAAAATAATCTTAAGATTAACTAAGAGATTATTTATAATTATATAGTTTAATATAATTATTTAAATTATTATTTTTTTTAAAATTATAACTATATAATTTTGTTATATAAAAAAATTAAATAGTAAATACTTTAGTTTTAGTAAAATTTAAGTTTATATTTTTTTAAAATATTAATATAATATATTATAAATTAAAACTTGACAAAATTTCTTAATTATGACATTATATAAGATATAAATGTCCATTATCATTGAAATTAATAATAGTCTATCTAAAGTACTATCTTCAAATTATGAAATAAAAAAACAATTAAAAGATATTCTCTCTTATCAGAATAAAAATATATTTTATTTATTAACCCAAGCCAAAAAAAAATTAACTAAATTATCATATTTTACCTCAGTATCACAAAAATTATTGCAAAATACCCAAAGACAAATTAAAATATTAGAAAAAAAATTAATTGTATATTTATTCAATTTAAAAACATCCAAATTTCCTACGGGATTACTTAATTTAGTTATACAATTTTTTAATGAAAATAATATTAAATACAAATTAAATGATAAAAGAATTAAACCTGAAAAATATCTATATTTAGTAGATAAATATAAAGAACCAAAACTGAGATATTATCAAAAAGAAGCTTTAGATATATGTTTAAAATTAGATAGAGCTACAATTGAGTCTGCTACAGCATCAGGTAAAACCTTAATTATGACCACACTTATTAAAGAATTAGGTGTAAATACTATTATTATTGTACCGACTATCAATATTTTATCACAAACGGCAAAAATATTAAAAAGAAGATTTGGCTCTAAATATATAGGTATTATAGGCGATACAAAAAAAAATATAGATAAAAATATTATTGTTGCATCAGTTCAATCTCTAATAAATTTAGAACCAGAATATTTTGATAAATTTGATTGTTTAATAATTGATGAGAGCCATCATAGTAGTGCCGATACATATACAAAATTAAATAAAAAATACTTTACAAATATATATTATAGATTTTTCTTTTCTGGTACACAATTTAGGAATGATGGTTCAGATTTATCTCTATTGGGGGTTATATCTACTATTGATTATCGATATAGTGCTAAACAAGGTATTAAAGATGGGTTTTTATCTGCCCCTATATTTTTTATAGTTAGAAATCAATTATCACATAAACCCATTAAAACATCTAATTATGCCACTACTTATAGAGAATATATTGTAAAAAATACAATTAGAAATAATATAATTGCCAAACATGCTCATAATTTAGCACAAAATAATAAAAAAGTACTTATATTGGTTGACCAAATCAAGCATGGTGATATACTATATAAATTAATGCCTAAATCTACGTTTATAAATTCTAATACACGAAATAATGACAGAATAATTGATGAATTTAATTTAGGTAATATACCTATTTTAATAGGTACTGATGTAATAGGTGAAGGTGTAGATACTGTAGGCGCAGATGCATTGATTATGGGATGTGGCGGTAAAGCAAAAAGTAATATTATTCAAAAGGTTGGTCGTGTCCTCCGGTTAAAGGGTGGGAGGGGCTATGCCACAGTTATTGATTTTTTGGATAGTGGCGTAGCCCCCCTTGATAGGCATGGCGCACAGAGGATATCTATTTATAATATGTATGAAAGTAGAATTGAATATATTTAAAGTTAAAAATTAATTTTTTTAGTTATTTAACTTTAAGGATTTTTCATTTTTTTTATGATGAACAATATTACCTATAATAAAAAATTTAAATTTTATATATAGGCCTTCATTAAATCATCATTTTTTAATTTTTTTATTATTCATAAACACGATAGCTTTTTGAAAGGCATTTTCAAATTTTTGTAATTTTTCAATAGGAATATTTAAAATATCAAAATATTTAAAATTACTTATTGTTAAATCTTTACTTTTATCATATATTTCTTTACGGTCTTTACCTACATGTAGTGTATCATAAACTATTCCATTAGAATATTTAAACACATTATATAATATAGTATTTTCTTTTATTAATTTTTTAATTTTATTATCCATATATTAATATCTTTGTTATATTGACTGATTGAGTAATACTATTATCCCTGCACCGGGGTCATCACCCCCAGTAGCTAAATCAATATCCCCATCACCATCAAAATCGGCAG
>Ga0180437_10012211_pt1 | contig 10186 bp, 7 predicted proteins | sample SS_ome_4_FD_132410 | JGI IMG/M metagenome (GOLD analysis project Ga0180437, IMG submission 132410) | Hypersaline lake sediment archaeal communities from the Salton Sea, California, USA - SS_3_D_1 metaG | ecosystem: Environmental > Aquatic > Non-marine Saline and Alkaline > Hypersaline > Sediment... | reverse complement strand
TGGGTTCGACCTCCTGGAGTTGGGCTTTGAAGCCGTTGTCCGACATCCAGTTGGCGAGGAACTCGGCGGCCTCTTGCTCTTGGCCGGAGAAGCTGTGGTAGGACTGCAGGTTCTTGGTGAGCGTGATGAGCTCATCCAGATTGATCTCTGCCAGTACTTTCTCACCTGGTCCTGTCATGCGGTCGTCCCCTCCAAATTGATTGGCCTCGGTTGCCAGTTTCTGAAACATGAAGAACAAGAAGCGTGATTTCAGGGAGCAACGTCGAAGGCAGATCTCACTAGGTCGCCCCGTCGCATCCCGGGAGCCCAACAGGGGGTTCCGTGCGTCGTAGCCGTTGTCTATCAGCTCAGCGCTGAGCTCATACCAGTTCGGGCTAGCTGTGCTTCGAGCGAGAGCGCCACTTGGTCCGTTCTCGTGGGCGAAAACGACCTTGGCTACGATGCCAGGCAATTGCGATTTCTTCGGCCAGTCGGTTCAGTAGTCCGCGGCGTAGGTCCGCTTGATGATCTTCGAAATGGGGGTGACTTGCAGGCTACGCACACCAGGCAATTGGCTCACATCGTGGAACGCAATGCGGCGCAAGTCCTCGACTGAGCGAGCCAACACTTCTGCCGTCAGTTGGAAGCTGGCTACACAATAGGCAACGTAGCTGATCTGTTCCATGTTCGCCAGTGCCTTCGCTATCTCGGCAAGGTGTGTCAGATCAACCTCGATGTCCAAGCGGGCAACTATCGGATAGCCGACCACCATGGGATTGGGCACGGCCACGATCTGGATGACGTCGTCAGCGATCAGGTTCTCTATGCGCCGACGCACTGAACCATCGCTCAGCCCAACCTTGCGGGCAATATGGTTGTAGGGGATGCGGCCGTCTTTGCGCAGTATTTGAATGATCTGCAGGTCCAAATCGTCCATATGCGAAAACCGCCATTTGGCTGCGAATTCTATAATGCCAGTATAGCATCGTATTCGGAAATTGTCAATACGCGTGCCAAGACCAGCCTAGTCCTTCGTCAAGGTGCGATTTCCTTATCTCCAGACTTCTGATCTAGAGCGACCGCCGTGAGCTCTCTGTTCTGATGATTGCGGGCAGACTGGTCGCTCCAGATGCTCGCCGCACCTCAGCCGCTGAGTGGAGCACAAGGCGGAGTACATGGCGTCTGGTGCGTCGGCGGGGTCCCGTCGGCGAACAAGCTGGACATCCTGAACAAGCCTGCAGACCGCATCCTTGCCACCCAGACTAAGGAAGAATGAGCGCCTCTGGTATTGCCCGTGCAGTGGACTGCAAGCAGCCCGCTTTCTGTTGACGACCGCAAATTCGGTAGCAGCTCGGTGCGCATCTGCATGGCCCTGCAGGAGGGTTCAGCAGTGAGATTGCCGGTGTCCTCGCCGAGGGCAGCCTAGACAGATGTGCTGGCGATAGACCATGTGCGTGCCGTTCTCTACTGCCGTGCAACTGGGTCCCCTACCTCTCATGACCAGTCTCGGGCTAGGTCGACTATTGCCCAGGAGAGTGAGAAGCCATGACCTGCGAAGCCGTCCTTGTTCCAGACACTCGGATCGAGGTTGCCGCCGGCTGTCCTGCGTGCGACTGGTCACCGCACCCAGAAGCTTTGGTGGCCATTGACTGAAGGGCTATAATGAACAGCGGACTGACACCTTGAACAGGTGCTAATGGCCTACTACATCACTTGAAGAAAGGGAATCATGACTCGAAAACCGATAGCCGTAACGAGCTGGAAGATGTCCATGACCATTGCGGAGAGCCTGGCCTGGACAGAGAAGTTCACAGGTTTGGTCGATGGCCTGCTCGAGGCGGTCGATGTTGTGGTCTGTCCGCCCTTTACAGCGCTGTGGGCGATGCACCAGGCGCTGAACGGGCGCCGCATCCAGCTCGGCGCACAGAACATGGCTCCGGCGAAGGATCTGGCCCGCACGGGCGAGATCTCTGCAGCACTGCTGAAGGATGTTGGCTGCGAGCGCGTGTTGTTGGGACACTGGGAGGTCCGCCGTCACCTGTGCGACGACGACGACTCGATCAACCGCAAGGTGCGCCTGGCTGTTGAGACTGGACTGGCGCCCATCTTGCTCGTCGGCGAGGCGCGTGATGAAGAGATGTTGTGTCTGGACGTGCTGAGGGGCCGGCTGGAGCGGCTTCTGGACGGCTGCCAAGCTCAGGATGTCGAAAAGATGATCCTGGTGTATGAGCCGGAGGAAGCCATCGGCAAGCCGGCGCCAGTGTCGCCGCAGCAGGCTGCGGCGGGCTGCACTTTCGTGCGGCGCTGGGTTGGCCAACAATGGGGAGAGGAGACAGCCGACCGCGTTCGTGTGATGTACGGCGGAAGTGTTGCACCCCAGTTTGCCGACGGCCTGCTGGACAGCCCTGAGATTGATGGGCTGGGCGGCACGAGGCGCGGGCGCGATGCTCAAACGTTTGCGGCGATTGTCAAGGAAGTTGCACGGGCAAGGGCCGGCTTGACTGACTAGGCGTCTGCGAGTGAACCGCTGGGCGTAGGGTCCTCCTCTAGTGACTACAAATCGTCAGACAGGAGCTAGGCCATGTTCCCCTTGCCCTATGAAGCGCCGCTAGATCAGATCCTCTATGCGCTCTTTGTCTTGGAGTGGGTGCTGCTGAGCGGTGGGTTGCTTCTGGGCAAGCTGAACGCCGAGCAGACCGGGCGTCTGCCCAGGCCGCTGCGAATGCTGCTCTCAGTGCTGCTGGTGGTAGCGGCCTTTCTACAGTGGCACTACGGAGGCGGCGCAAGCGTTGCACGGTCATATGCCCTGTTGGTGTTTCTTGGTATGTGCGCCAGCTTTGTCGGCGATTTAATCATGGCCCGCCTCATCCCGGTGTCGAACCGCTTGATCTTTGGCATGGCGGCCTTTGCGGTTGGGCATGCGCTCTACCTCTCTGCCTTTGTGCACCTTCTGCGCAGCTCATCGCCACTGAGGCTGCCGCTGGCGGGCATTGTGTTGGTAGCTGTGTTGGCCTTTGGGATTTGCGCTTGGTACCGTTGGGTGCGCAATCCCGATCGCGGCAGGGCCATCAACGTGGGCAGCCTGTTCTACGGGCTGCTTTTCGGGCTCTCGACTTCGCTGGCCATCCTGCTTGCCGTTGCGGACTCGCACTATGTTGGTCTTGCCGCGGGCAGTCTGTTGTTCATGCTGTCCGATTTAGTACTTGGCAACTGGGTGATCCGCGGCCACATCTGGACGTCAGTCAATGACGTGATCTGGTTGACCTACGTCAACGGCCAACTGCTGGTTGTCTACTCGGTCGCTGCTGCGTTCAGTGTTTGGCGCTGACCTCGACATCCCATCTACTTGGCCAGCCTGGTCACCCAGACGCTGACCTCGAACAGAACGATCAGCGGCGCCATCACCAACATCATGTTGAACGGGTCGGGCGTCGGTGTGATTACCGCTGCCACGATCGCACTCACGAGCAGGGCGTACTTGCGGTTGCTGGACAGCATCTCGGATGTGATAATGCCTAGCTTGGCCAGGAAAAAGGCCAGCAGTGGCGCCTCAAAGATGACGCCGGTCCAGAACATGAGGTTGGTGACGAAGGTGATGTATTCGCCGATGGCCCAAGTGGCCTCGGCGATTTCACTGCCAAAGCTGAGCAGGAAGCGCAAGGATGGCGGCAGCATCACGAAGTAGGCAAATGCTGCACCCGCCACAAAGGAAACGACCGCGCCTGGCAGCAGCAACATGAGGAATCGCTTCTCGTTGGGCCTCAGGCCGGGCAGCACAAATCGGGCAATTTGATAAGTGATGGCTGGAAGCGCAAGCGCTACACCCGCAAGAAGAGCCACTCTGAAGTAGGTCAGAACCCCTTCCGTAGGTCGCAGGAACACCGGCCGCACGTTGCCGGCAGGCGCTAGGATGATTCTGATCAACTGAGTACTGAAGAGCAGGCTGAACATGGTGGTGGCCAGAAGGGCGACGGCACTCTTGATCAGTCTCTCGCGAAGCTCCTCGAGGTGTTCGAAGAGGCTCATTTCCTTCTCATCCGTCATCGTAGCGCTTCCTTCGACAACGACCTGTGATCACATCTTGACACGAATGCCTGTCAATCTAGGGTCAGGTCTTTCGGGGCCCTGCAACGCCCGCACGCGGATGCCACAACCGCGCGGACGAGGTATGCCTCGCGGCCCTATTGTATGGCCGACGCCCAACGCCGCCAAACCAAGCCCCCTGTTGCGGTGGCCGGTTGTAGGCAGGCACCTCTGGGTTTGCCCGCAGTTTCCCTCGATCCTATAATGCGGCTCGATTGACAACGACCCCTCAGTTACTACATACGGAACGGGCGGCATACCATGGCATACGGCTACCACAACCAAATCTTGCGGGTGGATTTGACCAAGCAGGAGATCAGCATCGACGAGCCGGGGGAGGCCTTCTTCCGGACCTACTTGGGCGGCTGGGGTGTCATCGCACACTATCTGCTCAAAGAACTGAGCCCTCAAGTCGACCCTCTGGCTCCACAGAACTTGTTGATCTTTGCTCCTGGCGTTGTCACGGGGGCTCCCCTGGGTGGCAGTGGCCGGCATGCGGTGGGCGCCAAGTCCCCTCTGACAGGCGGCTTCGGTGCGGCAGAGGCTGGCGGGTTCTGGGGCGCCGAACTGAAGCGGGCTGGGTGGGATGGAATCGTGATCTCCGGGCGTGCCGACAAGCCAGTCTATGTTTCAATTGCGGATGGTGATGTGCAGATTCGCGACGCTGCTCACCTGTGGGGCAGAGCCACAGCGGATGTGGAAGCGATGATCCGCGACGAATGGGACGACCAGAGGGTGCGAGTGGCGCAATGTGGCGTAGCTGGAGAGAAGGGTGTGCGCTTTGCCTGCGTGATGCATGATGTCACTCGCGCTGCGGGTCGAACCGGGCTCGGTGCGGTGATGGGTTCCAAGCGGCTCAAGGCTGTGGCCGTGCGCGGCTGCGGCCGCGTCGAAGTAGCCGATCCCGACCGAGTGAAGGCGGTGGCACGCTGGCTGCGCGATCGCTTCATGGAAGATGGATACACGCAGATGCTGCATGAACATGGCACCGACGGGCTGCTCTTATCTCTGGATGCAATCGGCGGGCTTCCGACTCGTAATTTTCAACAGGGTTCCTTCGAGGGTGCGGAGAAGATCGGCGGTGAGACCATGACCGCATGCATGCTGCTCGAACGGGCCAGCTGTTTTGCTTGTCCTGTCTTCTGCAAGCGGTGTGTGCAGGCAGAGGGACACTATAAGGTGGACCCGGTCTATGGTGGCCCGGAGTACGAGACAGCGGCAGCGCTCGGTTCGCTGTGTGGCATCGATGATCTAGAGGCGATCGCCTACGGCAATCAACTGTGCAATGCCTACGGCTTGGATACCATCTCCACCGGAGTGGTCATTGCCTGGGCGATGGAGTGCTTCGAGCGCGGCCTGCTGACTGAACAGGACACGGGAGGCCTGCAGCTGTCCTTTGGAAATACGCAGGCGATGATAACTCTGATTGAACAGACTGCCCGCAGACAAAGCTTGGGGGACCTGTTGGCCGAAGGCTCTCTGCGTGCCGCACAGGCCATCGGCCGTGGCACAGAACGCTACGCGATGCAGGTCAAGGGTCAAGAGATCCCAATGCATGAGCCGCGGGTCAAGTTCGGGCTGAACATCGGCTACGCCACGTCGCCGACCGGTGCTGACCACATGCACAACATCCACGACACGGCACTGGCCCGAGAAGGTCTCCCGATCCAAAACATGCGCAGCCTGGGCATTCCGGGGCCCGTCCCCGCGGATGACCTGGGGCCGGAAAAAGTCCGCCTGTTCAAATATCGCCAGGCCTGGAGGACACTGTGCAACTGCCTGGTAACGTGCATGATACTGCGTGATATCTACGGTCCGGACCAAATCCGTGATATGGTTGAGGGGGTGACTGGTTGGAGCACGACGCTGTACGAGCTGATGAAGGTCAGCGAACGAGCTCTGGCCATGGCACGGGCCTTCAACTATCGGGAAGGGTTCGGGCCCCGGGACGATGTGGCCCACTGGCGCTTTGCCACGCCTTTTGAGGATGGGCCAGCCAAGGGTGTGCGTGTACCGGCTAAGGCGATGGAGCAAGCTCTAGAACTGCACTGTGAGATCAGTGGGTGGGACAAGGAGACCGGCGCACCGAGCGCTGGCACCTTGCACGAACTGGGGCTCCATTGGCTAGCCGAGCTACTTTATGGGCCAGACGATTCTGGCCGGTCAGGAGGAGGGCACTTTGAAGATTGAGGTCAGGCAGGGCGCGATTCAAGAGCTAAGGGCCGAGCTGATCGTGGTCAATCTGTTTGAGGGCGTTGCCGAACCGGGGGGTGCAACACATGCGGTTGATCGGGCACTTGCTGGCCGCATTCGCGAGATCCTGTCGTGGGGTGATTTTCGAGGGAAGCTGAACGAAACCACACTGCTCTATCCTAGTGAGGGCTTTCCCGCTAGACGTGTGCTGATCGTTGGCCTGGGCAAGCAGGATGAGTTCGATCTGGACAAGGTTCGTCAGGTTTCGGCAACCGCAGCGCGCAAAGCGCGTTCACTTGGGGTAACAGAATACGCCACGATTGTTCATGGCGCTGGCGCTGCAGGTCTCGACGCTGCGGAGGCTGCACAGGCACTGGTCGAGGGTACCTGGCTTTCACAGTACCGCTTCACCCAGCACCGTACCGAAACCGGTACGCTGGATGATGAGAAGGAGCTCGAGTCGGTACGTGTGGTCGTGTTCAGCACCGAGCTTGTGGAGACGACAGAGCAAGGTGTGCGGACCGGCGAAGCCATTGCTGCGGCGGTCAATTGGGTTCGCGATCTGGTCAACCAGCCCGCCAATTATGCAACGCCAAGCATCCTGGCCGAGGAAGCACGACGCATGGCAGAAAGCGTAGGTCTCAGCTTCCAGGCTTTGGGCCCGGCGAAGATGCGCCAGCTGGGCATGGGAGCACTTCTGGGAGTGGCGCAAGGCAGCGTGCAGGAGCCGCGGCTGATCATTCTGGAACACAATCCGGGCAAGAAACAGGATTCCCCTATCGTGCTGGTGGGCAAGGGAATCACTTTCGACAGCGGCGGTATCTCGCTCAAGCGGAGCGAGAATATGGAGGCGATGAAGGGTGACATGGCAGGCGCTGCAGTGACGATGGGCATCATGCGTGCCATCTCAACACTGGGCATTTCCCAGCGCGTTGTTGGCTTGATGCCAGCTACCGAGAACCTGCCCAGCGGCAGTGCGTACAAGCCCGGCGACGTGGTAAAAACCATCGTTGGCAAGACCATCGAGGTCACCAACACCGATGCCGAGGGCCGCCTCATCCTTGCGGATGCGCTTGGCTACGCTCAGCGCTATGAGCCTGCGGCAGTGATTGACCTGGCGACCCTGACGGGCGCTTGCGTCGTTGCTCTGGGCCAGGTGGCTGCCGGCCTGTTCTCGAACGACGATGCACTGGTGGCCAGGATCGAGGCTGCTTCGCAAGCCACCGGTGAGAAGGTATGGCGTATGCCACTGTGGCCTGAGTATGGCGAACAGATCAAGAGCGAAGTAGCGGATATGAAGAACACCGGAGGCCGTCCCGCCGGTGCTATCACGGCTGCCATGCTGTTGAGCAGGTTCGTCGCGGACGTGCCTTGGGCACACCTCGATATTGCCGGCGTTTCCGGCAGCGACAAAGACGTGCCCTACCAGCCCAAGGGAGCCACGGGCTATGGCGTGCGACTACTGGTGCAGATGCTGCGAAACTTTGACGCGCCCATACCAGCCGCCATATAATGCCTGCAGCTCCGTTCCGAGCATATGTGGGCGGTTTTGGATTGCCCATGGCAAGACCCCACCTTGGCCAGGCTGAAATGGCTTGGGGATGCCCTCACATCGGCTTGCTCCTACATGCCATTGTTCTGGCATGGTGAGAATCGGATCAGGGGCCCATTGAGATGAGTTAGCCAGCGGACTACTGGGAAAGGAGGTGATCAGCGTGGCCGATGCATGTGAAATCAAGCGTCTGACGCAGATGACTTCGGCGGCTGGTTGAGCGGCCAAGCGCGGCCCAGCGGCCCTGGCGCAGGTTCTGCGCCACTTGAAAGACATGTTCACCCAGTCCGAATATCCCAATCTGCTGGTCGGGCTAGAGGTCAGCGACGATGCTGCCGTCTACCAGATCAGTGCTGAGCTGGCAGTGGTTAAGACGCTGGACTTTTTCACCCCCATCGTGGATGATCCCTACACTTACGGTGCAATCGCAGCAGCAAATGCCATGAGCGACGTCTACGCTATGGGTGGAGAGGTTGCGCTAGCGCTGAACATCGCCTGCTTTCCTCCCCACCTGCCGCCTGACACGATCGCCGAGATACTGCGCGGCGGTGCGGAGAAGATTCGTGAAGCAGGAGGGGTCATCGCTGGCGGCCATACCGTGGATGACGAGGAACCCAAGTACGGGCTGGCAGTGATGGGTTTTGTGCACCCTCAACACATTGCCACCAAGTCTGGGGCGCGTCCCGGCGACGCGCTGTTGCTCACCAAGCCTTTGGGGGTGGGGGTCATTACTACCGCAGCTAAGGGCGACGCTGCCGCACCGGAACACCTGGATGCGGCGGTCGAAGTCATGTTGCAGCTTAATCGCATCGGGGCCCAGCTGATTCCACGGTTTGGGCTGAAGGCCATGACCGATGTCACTGGCTTTGCCTTGCTTGGGCACGGCTGTGAGATGGCAGAGCGCAGCGGTGTCTGCCTGCGCATAGAGGTTGAGAAGCTGCCTTTCCTTCCCGGCGCGCGCGACTATGCGGAGAGGTGGTTGTTCCCGGGTGGGAGCAACCGCAACCGTGACCACTTTGGCCAGTGGGTCAGCGCTGCTGCGCACATCCCGGAGGAGTTGCTGATGCTGCTCTTCACGCCCGAGACGTCCGGCGGGTTGCTGATCGCGGTACCACAGAAGACCCTCCCGCGCGCAGAGGCCTTCTTGCGCGAGGCAGGCCAGACATACTGGGTTATTGGTCAAGTAGAGGATGGAGCCGGCATCAGGCTGGTCTGACGTTGTCCAGCCGCACAGCTTCTGACATCCCTAGGGTCTGTTCTTTGCTGACAGTTGGCCGTCTGCGCCATAGGGTCTCGTTGCCTAGGGAATGAAGCCGAGGCCCAATTGGGGCTCGCAAGGTGGCGGGCCAATCCAGGGCGCAGAATGCTTGACAGGAAGCCGGTTTGACCATACACTGTGGACCACAGTTGCCATCAGACGGCTCTACCCATGCAGTGTTCGCTGGCCATCACCACAAACCCACGCTTCTAGGAGGCACTGTCCGGTGATAAGAGACGCTCCCAGTAGACTGCCCCGGCATCTCAGGCTGACCTTCTGCGCGTCTTTGTTGTTGCTCGCCTTCTGCACTGCTGTGGTCTTCCTGCTTACATCGTGTGGCACCGAGGAGCCCATCGCCTCACCTACACTCGTGCCTGCTGAGCCAGAACCGCCCCTCCTCTCGGGTGCTGCAGAGACCTCCCCGGCAAACATGCCTCCGGTCATCTTCGTCATGCTCGACTGGATGAATGGCGATTGGGGCAACCCCGAGTATTTCTTCTCCTACGTGGACAAGTGGGGCTATCGCCAGGAGTATCGTGGCCACCCTGAGTATGGGGCGCTGGGTGGCTGGACGTTCTTCAGATGGAACGAGCTGAACCCTGGCAAGGGTGCCTACAACTGGGCCAGGACGGATAAGTACATCAAGGATGCGCAGTCGATGCGCGTCACGCTCCCCGATGGCACGGTGATCGCCAAGCCGGTCGGCATCTCAATCGAGACCTGGGCCATGGAGGAGACCGACACATCCATCGGCATCAACTTCACCCCGGGCTGGGTGGCGGCCGAAGTGGGTGGCAGCGTGACCAGTTGCCACGACCCTGATGGCGCGGCGGGCCCCTGCAAGCCGTTCTGCACACCGCGCTTTGGCGACCTGACGTGGCAGTACTGGTTCGATCAGTTCATCCTGGCCATGGGCCAGCACTATGACAACAACCCAGAGTTCTACAACCTGGCCTTTGTGCTCATCGCGACCGGCGCCGATGAAGAGACCAACGAGCGCAAGAACTTTGGAGACTGCAACTACTACTCCGGCAACACTCGCGCTTTTGACGATTGGGTGCTGCGCGTGATGGAGACTCACAACTTGGCTTTCCCCAACACGCCGCAGTTCACGCAGTCTA
>Ga0180437_10012207_pt1 | contig 10188 bp, 9 predicted proteins | sample SS_ome_4_FD_132410 | JGI IMG/M metagenome (GOLD analysis project Ga0180437, IMG submission 132410) | Hypersaline lake sediment archaeal communities from the Salton Sea, California, USA - SS_3_D_1 metaG | ecosystem: Environmental > Aquatic > Non-marine Saline and Alkaline > Hypersaline > Sediment... | reverse complement strand
TCCAGTGAAAGGAGACGGCCCGCAATTGGAGCAGGTGTTTCTCAATATTATTAACAATGCCGTGTCAGCCATGGAAGGCGGGGGGCTGCTGACGATCTCTGCCCACCGTTCCAACGGTATTGTCAATATCACGTTTACAGATACGGGCCATGGCATCTCACGGGAGAATATGGCCAAGGTCTTTGAACCCTTCTTTACCAGCAAGAAGGTCGGAGAGGGAACAGGACTGGGCCTTTCTGTGAGTTATGGGATAGTGAAGAAGTTTGGGGGAGATATTCGAGTCGCGAGCCAAACCATGGCTGAAGGGAAGGATCCTGGGACCACTTTTAACATATCACTTCCTGTGGCCAATGCTAGAAATGGTGATCCAACAGTAAACCACAAAGGAGAAGATCATGCCTGAAAGGATTTTAGTCGTTGACGACGAACTCGACATGCTGATGCTGCTGAGGATGATCATTGAAGACAATACGGACTATGAGGTTGAAACGACCAATAACCCTTCCGAAGCCCTGAAAATGTTTTCAGAAAAGGATTATGATCTGGTTATTTCCGACCTCAAGATGCCTGGCATGGATGGAGTGGAGCTCTTCGGTGAATTGATAGAAATGAAGCCCGGCGTTCCTGTCATCATCATTACGGCCTATGGCTCCCTTGAGACAGCCGATGAGGCCATGAAAAGGGGCGTGTCTGATTTTATCACCAAACCCTTTAGGAAGGACAGCATCCTTTTTACCATCAAAAGGGTCCTGGAACTTGCCCGCGTGCAACAGGAAAATATTGAGCTGAAGAAAAAGTTGGATTCATAGGGGGAAGGGATACCATAGGACAGATGACAGGGGGAGGGCGCCATTGGGCGCCCTCCCCCTGTCTTTTTGCGTGCCCGCCAATATGTAGGGTCGGTTAGTGTTCCAGCCTCATACCCCAGCCCTCAAACATAAACATGATGGCAAAGCCGTACCACAATGTATAGATCACGTAAAAAACCAAAGAGAAGAGAACGATGCCAATCTTGTCACCGATCTTCTGTGGATCAACGGTGTAGTAATTATAGCTCAACTCCACCGCCTTTTTTGTCACTACAGAAATGACCTTGGCCTCCTTGAACTTCTTCTGATCCTTGAGCGCTTTTTCCATGTGATGAAGGGCTACCCACCAATTGAGAAGAACTTTCTTCTCGTCGTAGCCGTATTTTCGAGAGATCTCGTCTCCCCTGTTGTAATACATGGCATCTGCATCGTCGAGACCGTTTTGCAGGATCTTGCCCAAATCGCCCGAAATTTTCAGCTCTTTGCCGGACACGTTCACCATGGCACCACCCTTCATAAGGAGCGGAGCCGTCCGTTGGGCCCTGTTATTGTCCAGCACATGTAGGGTCACATTTATCACATTGCCCGCGAACTGGTCTGTCTCTTCCTTCACGGCTGGGATGTAATAGGCCGAGCCCTTTGATATGGAGTTATACAGGCCATCTAGGTATTCTAAACCGTTTTGGCCCTTGAAGATAGGTGAAAAGACAAGGACCAATACGACTGCGAAGGCCACGAGCATAAAGAAACCGCCGTAAAACTCTTTCTTGTGCGCAATCATGCTGTCACCTCCCCTCCCTTTAGGGTCTTGATGTTCTTAAGGAACGTGCCGATTACCCAGACGCCAAATCCTCCGATGACGATGAAAAAGGCCCAGACCCCAATGGTGTCCAAGGCAGAGCCCACGCCCGGTGATATGGGAATAACACCCATGTGTCCCAATTTGGCCGGCAGGGCAAAGGCGCGGTTTACGAAGCCCGCCAGCACCGCCATGGCGTAGAAGCCGCGTATGGTGATACCTGGCACGACCTTGGTGACCATGGCCCCTACTTGGATGCCCAGCAAGGACCCCAACAGCATGCCCATGGCCAGGGTATAGAAGATGAACCCATAGACAGCATACTGACTGATGGCGGCATAGCCTGCCGTGAAGATGATCTGGAAGATGTCTGTCCCCACAGTGGTCATGGAAGAGACCCCCAAGATATAGACAAAGATGGGGAAGGTGAGAAAGCCGCCACCAACGCCCATGATGCCTGCTGCCATACCCACCAGGGCACCGCTGGCTACGAGAAAGACCCAGGAGATACCGCGTCCGCCGGGGGTGAAGTCGAAATCGAATTTGACCATAGGGGGGATCTTCATGGATTGAAGCTTCTTGGGGAGGTTTCCCATCTCTGCCCCTTCTACTTTTCCGTGGGCCCCTTCTTCTTCTCCCCCTCCATGGGGGGAGGCAGCGCCTCCGGCCTTCCTGGCCTTGAGGAAGTCGATCATGGCGTAGAGCCCCAGAAAACCCAACATGCCGGCGTAGACCGTTGTGATGAAGGCATCGCTGAGCACCGGATTGATTTCATAAAGGATGCGATTGATCAGTCCCCCCACGGTAGCCCCTATGATGGCGCCGATCAAGAAGACCACTGCCAGGGGCACGGACACGTTACCCAATTTCCGGTGGATCACGCTTCCCATGATGGCCTTGGCAAAGATGTGGAAAAGGTCCGTACCTACTGCCAGGATGCCTTTGATTCCTGCACTCATCAGGGCAGGGGCGATGACAAACCCGCCGCCAGCGCCAATGCAGCCTGTGATGAGCCCTGCGCCTAGGCCTATGAGGATCGATACGACAAAGATCGCCGTATTGTAAAAGGCCGGGCTGTAAGCCTTGTGGCCGCCCAAGACTTCCGGCATGACATCGCTGAGGGGTTCAACAAAATGTTCTGCAAAAGCCACCCCCCCGATGATAATGGGAACAAGCAACAAGCCGAGTATGGCGAGCCGCCTGCGATCGCCAAGGATGGTGTTGGAGTTGTTGATTTCCCATTTGGCAAGGGCCCTTGCCCCCATCATCATAAACTCACCCCACTGTCTAAAGAAATTCATGACACGTCTCTCCTTTTCTATACGGTTATGGTCTATTGGTTTGGTATCGTTGGGAAAGAATGCCTGCCAAATCGTTTACATCTGTTTACACCCCCCTTCATGCCCCGTGTGGTCTCTTTACTCTAGCCCCTTGTGCTGGTGTACCATTTTTCTTCGCTGCACTTGAGACTGTCATCCTCAGTGTTTCCTACTCACCCTCGTTGTTCACGGTGATCTTGTGGCCCTGTACAACAAGACTGCGCTTCTTCTTGGATGTTGGGCCCCCTTCCAGTCCGATCTGTTTGAATGCATCCTGAAGTCTGATCATTCCCATGAGTTTGTTTCCCCTTGTGACGGCAATCCGCTTGACGTCGTTTTTCAGCATGACCTCTATGGCCTCTGTGATCCGGTCTTCAGGGTCAACAGAGGGCTCCAGTGCCATGCCTTCTTCCATGGGTATGATGATTGCTTCAACAGCCAGCTTCTTCATGCCTGATCTTTCTAAAAGGGAGGTTACACCCCAGATGGGAACAGGGACTTTCAGGGGGAAGAGCAAGACACGTACCAACTGTGTTGTTGACCCATGCATTGTTTTTAAGAAATTGAAATAATGAGGTTTTAGATGGAAAGGTCCGGGCCCTTTACCGGGCCAAGGGGGGGGCGTGTAAACGAATAGGTTACAGTCGGCAGGGAAGATGATCGACAAGGAGTGTGTAACAGCTTAAAAAAGATAGATATTATAGGGTGTAACCTCTAGGTTACACTGTTTTGAATCCCTCGGCATCGATCCTTTCGTGTTTTATGATCCGATGGAGGTATTGCCGCTGCAAGCCGGCCTGTTCAGCGGCCCTGGAAATGTTGCCCCTGGTCTGCTGAAGGACGGCCTGAATATACTGTCGATGAAAGGCCTTGATGACGGCCTCCTTGGCCTCCTTAAAGGGGAGGCTGAAGATGGTCTCGTCAAGATAGGGGATGGGCCGTGTATGCGTTGCTTCGGGCATGAGATCTTCAATCCCCACCTGATCAGACCGACACAGGATCACCCCCCGTTCTATGACGTTTTCCAGTTGTCTCACATTTCCGGGCCACTGCCGGGACATGAGCATGGACATCGCCGCCGGCTTGATATCACGGATCTCCTTATGGTTCACCCTGCTGTATTCTTGCACAAAATGATGGACCAGAAGGGGGATGTCGTCCCGTCGTTCCCGGAGAGGAGGGAGGCGAAAGCAAATCACGTTCAGGCGATAGAAGAGATCTTCTCGAAATCGTCTTTCTCCTACCAGTTTCCTAAGGTCGTGATTTGTGGCTGCCACGAATCGAAGATCGGCACGCCTGGTATTCAAGCCCCCTACGGGTTTGTACTGCCCGTCCTGGAGAAGGCGCAGAAGCTTGGACTGCATCACCGTGTTGAGCTCTCCAATTTCGTCCAGAAACAGAGTCCCTTGGTCGGCCTCCTCCACCAGGCCCTTCTTGTCTTTCCAGGCCCCGGTGAAGGCCCCTTTTTCATGTCCGAAAAGCTCGCTTTCGATGATCTGTTCCGGGATAGCGGTACAGTCGATTGTCACAAAAGGCTTTTCATGTCGTTCACTGTATGCGTGAATCGCCTTGGCCACGAGTTCTTTTCCAGTTCCGCTTTCTCCTTGAATCAAGATGGTTGCCATGGAGTTGGCTACCTGCCTGATCCGGTTCAAGATAGACTGGATGCCCTCACTGGAGCCGATAATGGAGGGAAATGCCTTTTCTCGCGCAATGGACTTGCGCAGGGTCACATTCTCACGCTTCAGGGCCTGCCAGTCCAGGGCCCTGCGAATGGTGAGCAGGATGCGTTCCTTGCGAAAGGGTTTGCTGATGTAGTCCAGGGCCCCCTTCCGGGTAGCCTCCACGGCTGTCTCTATGGTGGCATAGGCGGTCATCATGACGACCGCCGCAGAAGGTTGGATCCTTTTGGCGTGATCCAGCAAGGCGATTCCATCCATCTTGGGCATCTTTAAATCCGTGATCACCACGTCGAAAGGCTCTTGCTCCAGGAGCTCAACGGCTTTCACGGGGTCATTCTCTGCGATGACGTCGTGCTCCGTTTTTTCCGTGATAATCCGCATGAGAAGGGCCAACATGTCCTTTTCGTCATCCACCACCAGGATTCTGGACTTCATGATACATCCTTTTCTTTGGGCTTTAGCGTTACCGTGAAGGCTGTCCCCTTGGGCTTCCTCCCCCTGTCTTCGGTGCTGCTCTCGCAGGTAATGGTGCCCTCGTATTTGGTGACAATCCCATGACTGACAAAGAGACCCAAGCCTGTGCCTTCACCTTCTCTCTTGGTGGTGAAGAAGGGGTCGAAAATGTTTTCCATGTGTTCTTCCTTGATCCCCTCTCCATTGTCGCGAACGACGATGCGCACCTTGTCTTGACTTTTGTCAAAGGAGGTCCGAATCTCCAGAATCCCTCTTTCTTTCATGGCTGCTGCCGCGTTGTTGATGAGGTTCAAAAGGACCTGCTGCATCTGGCGGGCGTCTCCCTTCACCTTAGGAAGACCAGGGCCCATGTCAAGTCGGAGCTCAATGTTGTTCATGTCAAGGGAATGTTTAACCACACCGATGATTTCGTGAATGGCGTCGTAGATGTCGCAATATTCAGAGGCTCCTTCCCCTTGCCGGGCGAAACTCAAAAGGTTTTCCACCACTTGCTTGCAATGAAGGCTGTGCCGTTCTATGGTTCTCAAGTCTTCAAAATCCTGACTTCCCTCATCAGACTTCTCCAACAGGAGATCCGTAAAGCCGAGGATGACACCCAGTGGATTGTTCAGCTCGTGGGCCACTCCGGCAGCAAGGGTCCCCATGGAAGCCATCTTTTCCGTGTTTACAAGCTGGCTTTCAAGCTTCTTGTTTTCCGTCACGTCTCTGGCAATACATAGAACAGACACCACACGCTCTTGTTCATTTTTCAGTGGCATGAAGTTGGCGCTGAACCAGGCCTGATGCTCGCCCGTCGTCACTACAAACTCGTCCCGGACGCTCTTGCCGAACTGGAACACCACGTGGACAAGCTTGAGTTGTTGGGCTACCACCTCTTCTGAAAAAAGGACAGACAGGGGCTGTCCGATAAACTGAGAAGCCGTACCTCCGAAGAAATTGGCCGTAAAGCTGTTTAACGATTTGAAGCGGCCCTTTTCGTCCACCGTGAAGATGAAGTCTTCCGTACTCTCCACCAAGCTGCGGTAATTCTCTTCGGCCTTTTTCAGTTCCTCCGTCTTTAGGGTAACCTGTTCCTTGAGATTGCGGACCCGCTTCTCCTCATTGAGCACAACAGCCGCTATCCCCACTAAGATGCAGGCAATGGTAACACACCAGAACCAGAACAGCTGCCTCGACCCGGTCTCGCCCAACAGGTCGCTCACCGTGAGCCCCACAGTCAGGCACAAGATGCAGACGATAGAGACACCTATCAGACGGGTTTTGTGGGTGTTTGGCAGCACTTTTCGTAAGTTCTCAGTAAGTTCGGCAAAGCTCCCAAGATTGAGTCGGCCGGCCGGTAATTGAACCGGATAAGCGAGCGCATTCCCCGCAGCTTGACTTCGACGAGCGCCATTCGGCCCGAGCCATTCGGTCATGAACTCTGGGTGGAATGACTCACGGCCGAGGGCAGTCGTGTCGCCGCGGGGAGGGTTCAATTTGAAAACGTCTGAAACGCGCCTATCAGTGAGCCTAAAGAAAAAAGAGTGTTGATGATGTCAAGGGCCCCTCCTTCGACATGGATGTGACGTGCGCTAACAAAACGATCAGCAAGCTATCCCTTTTTTCTCAAGGCCCACTAATGGGCTCAAACAGTTGACATCACCGATCTTCCGCTTCGCCAAGAGTGGTTGACAAAAAACACTTCAATAAGCGCTCAAGCGGATTTTGGTCTGGGCCACAGCCCGTTGAGAAGTTACCACTTTTCTGTCCACTTTCTGATGCCTTAAACGGTCCCGGTCCGACTCCCTTAAACACCACTGTTAATGCAACAAAACGGCCAAAGAGTCAACACGCGAAACCCCTGTCGTGAATGCCCGCCACAGTGTTTTAGCACCCCAATGGCTCAGTGCCTTACACCTGACTGAGAAAAGGAGACGCGCTGATGGTCCAGATCAGGGCAGGGGATAGTCCAAGGTATTGAAAGGACCGAAGCTGGGCGACTCATTGCCTCAGAGAGCAGACGGCTCTTACGTAGTAATAACAAGTGAAATCCTGCCAGGAGATGTATCCCATATCTGCACTCACATACCACGCTGCCGCAAAGGACCTTCGGTCCGAACTCCACAGCCACCGTTCATGGTTGTCAAATATGGGCTCCACGCAAAGATCGCCGGCCCTGGGGACTTGTGTGAGTATAGAGACGAGCTCATTGACTGTGGGGAGCCTCCAGTCTGTGCGGCCGGCAAATCCATCTCGGTTCAATCCTTCAATGTACTCGTGGGCCTCATGCCAGGTCACTGGATAGTCCGAGCCTGCTTGCTGCCAGACCAACCCGGTGGCCTTGTCTGTGACCGTACCCGTCGTTTCGACCTGAAAGTCATTGGTCAGGTATTGGACAGGACGCCACCGGGAGTCTGCACCGAAGATCTCTCGTGCTTCAGAGGGTCTGACCTTCACTCCCCTGCTCCGAATCTTGAGACCAGAAGCGACGGATGCGCCCTTTTTTGCCAAGCCCAAGTCCGGCATGAGGCACACCTTCTCTTTTTTCTTTTCCCAGGCCCCTTGCAGCGTTTCAAAGGCCTCAAGCATCTCTTTGGCGCTGGGAAATCGGCTTTCTCTCTCCTCGGCCATGGCTTGGAGCAGAAAGGTGTCCCAAGAAGGGTCCATGTCGGCGTTAAATTCGCTTAGTCTCCTGACGGAATCAATGGGGAGTTCGCCCGTCAACATGCGGTAGACCATGACCCCTACAGGAAAAAGATCTGCCCGCACATCTACATTGTTCGGGTCTTCTTCCTGCTCCGGGGCTGCATAGTAGGGGGAGCCCACCATCAGGTTGTCGGGGCCGCGAAAGATCTCACCATGGAGTTTGGACAGACCGAAATCGGTGATCTTTACCTGGTCCTGGTCTGTGACCAGGATGTTGAAAGGTTTCATGTCCCGATGAATGATACCGGCCTGGTGAAGACGGCAGAGGCCTTCAAGGATCTGACGGGTATAATGCAGCGTCTTGTCAACGCTCAGCACACGAGATGGCGCTTCAACCCGGTACGTTTCACCAATGATGACACCGAGGTTGTTACAGAAATACTCCATGACAAAAAAGGTGAGGTCTTCGTCGTCATGGAAATCCCAGATGGCCACGATATGGGGATGTCTGAGCCTTGCCATGGTAAGGGCCTCGGTTAGGAAACGCGTCCTCACCTCCTCCTTACCCAGAAGGGCCACAAGGTTGGGATGGGGCGCCAAGAGCTTCAAGGCCACGACCTTGCCTACCACCGGCATGCGGACCTTATAAACCTTGCCCATGCCACCTGCTCCCAGTAATCCGCAAACTTCATACTTGCCGATCTTTTTCATCTTATCCCTCCACCAACACTACCAGAGACGCCTGGCATTGAACTCGGGAAAGCCAAGGGTCAAAATTTTGTCTGCCGTAGCTTCAATATCGTAGGGGATGAACCTTACCTCTATGGTACGGGAGGCAGGATCCCAGATCACGTACTTTGCATGGTTGTTGCCATCCCTGGGTTGCCCGATGCTGCCCACGTTCACCATATACTGCAGGTCCTTGTCCAAGGAGACGACCCCTTGTCCAAGGCGATTCCAGGTGACCTTGTCGCCGTCAAAGCTAATGATATTTAGGTCGTGGGTGTGCCCCACAAAGCATATCCTTTCCTTCATGGCCAGAAAGCTCTTTCTCAATTCGGTTTCTGAAACCTGAAACAGGTAGGTGGTGACAGAGTCGGGCGGGTAGCCGTGAACGCACAGGCTGCCGTGAAAGACCAGGGACGGTGGCAACGCCTTGATGTAATCAAGGGTCTCTTTGGTGATGAGCCCCTTGGTCAAAGAGAGAGATCTTCTAGCCGAGGGATTCATCTTCATGAGACAGGCCTCATCCACGGCGGCCAGTTCATGGTTGCCCATGACGCAGGCAATGTTTCGCTGGCGAAGGAGTCTCACCACCTCTTCAGGCTCAGGACCGTAGCCGATATTATCGCCCAGGCATACCACATCATCCAGCGAAGAGGCATCCATGTCCTTCAGGACTTGCCTGAAGGCCTCAAGGTTGCCGTGGATGTCAGAGATAATGGCCAGTCTCATATTGAACCGAATAAGCGAGCGCATTCCCCGTAGCTTGCCGCGGGGAGGGTTCAATTGCCAAGGATGACGAAGTCGTAAAAAGCCATCAAGTGTGACTTATGAATCTAAGGCAAAGAGCTTGCCCAAAGAAATGAGGAGCTTCTCGCTGCCCTCTTCCTGTCGCGATTCTACAATGGTCCTCGTGGCAATGGCAAATCCCGCGCCAGGGCCTTGTGAGAATAGAGGCGTGTTGGCCAAACGTTTCAAGGACTGATCCAACTTTTTGACGTTGTCAGGGGTATATTCAAGGCGCAATGCTCTTAAGAGCTCAAACCGGGACGTCTTGATGGTCATGGTGTCGGACTGATTTGCTCTTAACGCATCCAAGGCAAAGAGGACCTTGCGGTCAAAGGGGTCGAGGTCCTTGATGAGTTCAGCAAATAGGGTCTCTTCCGTCATGACGTTTCTTACCTCTTTAAATACGCCTTTAGATACCTCACCGTATGGGAGCCATTGGGACTGGCAAGGAGTTCTATGGGCGAACCCGTTACCACCACCCTGCCCCCATCATCGCCGCCCTCGGGGCCAAGATCGACGATATAGTCCGCCTCCTTGATGATCTCCATGCTGTGCTCTATCATGATAACGGTGTTTCCCTGATCCACCAGGGCCTGAAGCACATGCAAGAGCCTTTTCACATCGGCCATGTGGAGACCTGTGGTGGGTTCATCCAGAATGTACAGTGTGGAGCCCCGGGAGGGTTTGGCCAGTTCCTGGGCAAGCTTGATGCGCTGGGCCTCACCTCCTGAAAGGGTGGGGCTTGGTTGCCCCAGTCTGAGATAGCCGAGCCCGATATTGGAAACGAACTGCACGGCTCGGCGGATAGGCGGCACAGGGGCGAAGAAATGGGTCGCTTCTTCAAAAGTAAGTTCCAGGATGTCAGAGATGTTTCTGCCCTTGTACACCACATCGAGGGTCTCCTGATTGAACCGCCGGCCTTGACAGACCTCGCAGTGAACATAGACATGGGGGAGAAAGCTCATGGC
>Ga0180437_10012206_pt1 | contig 10188 bp, 5 predicted proteins | sample SS_ome_4_FD_132410 | JGI IMG/M metagenome (GOLD analysis project Ga0180437, IMG submission 132410) | Hypersaline lake sediment archaeal communities from the Salton Sea, California, USA - SS_3_D_1 metaG | ecosystem: Environmental > Aquatic > Non-marine Saline and Alkaline > Hypersaline > Sediment... | reverse complement strand
GATTTTCTGTTGCGTGTCGGTCGAGCAGGTGTAGAGGTTTTCTTCCGCAAAGACCACTGCGGGCAGGGATTGGGCGTACGAGACCACGTCGTCCACGCCCACCACTCGGGCGATGTTCGTGCCGCAACGGCAAATGAAGACGCCAATCCGCGGCTCTTCACCGGTGATATCGCGCTCCTCGGGATAGGTCTTCTGGCGGATTTTGGTGCCGCGGACTTCCTTGAGCGCTTCGCCGGCCAAAGCCGAGGCCCCGCTGGCGGTCATCACGGTTTCAGGAATATCGATCGGGGCGGCGAAGGTTCCCGCCACCACGATTCCCTCACGGCTGGTCTGACTGGGCGCCAGGGCGTCGGTCTGGCAGAACCCGAACCGATCTCGCTCGATACCCAACGTCTCGGCCAACTGCACGGTGCTGGCCGAGGGCCGCAGCCCCACACTGAGCACGACCAGGTCGAATTCCTCCTCGGTGATCTTGCCGCCCTCGGAGACGTAGGTAATCACGAGGTCCTTGGTCTGCTGCCGCTGCTTGACCGAAGAGACGATGCCGCGTTTGTACTGCACGCCGTAGTTCTTCTTCGAGCCCTCGTAATAGGCCTCGAATCCCTTGCCGTAGGCGCGGATGTCGTTGTAGAAGATCGTGGCTTGAAGCCCCGGCACATGGTCGATTGCCATGATCGCCTCTTTGATGGCGTACATGCAACAGACGCCGCTGCAATACTCGTTGCCCGAGACCATGTCGCGCGAGCCGACGCACTGGATCCAGGCCACCCGTTTCGGCTCCTTGCGATCGGAGGGCCGCAGCACGTGCCCCTGATACGGGCCGGAAGCGCTGAGGATCCGCTCGAATTCGAGGCTGGTGATCACGTTCTCACAAACCTCGTAGCCGTATTCGCCGCGTCCGACCGGGTTGAAGGGCTCGAAACCGGGGGCCAGCAGGATCGAGCCCACTTCCAGCGTCACGTCCTCGGGCCGCATCTCGTGGCAGATCGCCCCGGCACTGCACGCGGCCACGCACTGCATACACTCGCTGCAGATCCCACAGGCCAGGCAGCGTTGGGCCTCGGCCACCGCCGCCTCTTCGCTCAGCGTCTGCTCGATCTCCACGAAGCCGGTGCGATCCACAACGGGCAGCCGCTCGGGTTTCGCTCGCTCCTGCAAGGGGAACTCTCGCTCGGGCATCGGCGCCGGCGTGAATTCCGGCGGCTCGCGGCCGGTGGCCAGATCCTCGCCGCGGAGGAAGCGGTCGATCGATTCGGCCGCCTCGTGGCCCTGGGCCACCGCCTCGACGACCGACGCCGGGCCGGTGGCCATATCGCCGCCGGCGAAGATCCAGTCGACGTTCGTCTGCAGCGTCAGCTTGTCGGTCTGGACGAATCGCTTCGAGCGGTCCCACAACGGGTCGTCTTCGGCCAGGAAGGAGAAGTCGGACCGCTGTCCGATGGCGATGATCACGTGGTCGGCGTCGACCTCAGAAAAAGCGGCATCGTCGAACTTGGGCGCGAAACGGCCTTCGTCGTCGAACACCGACACGCACTTCTGCAGCTTCACGCCGCCCGCCTTGCCGTTGCTGCCGACAATCTCTTTCGGCCCCCAGGAGGGATTCACCGCGATCCCCTCATCGACGGCATCCTGGATTTCCCATTCGTGGGCCGGCATCTCTTCGCGGGATTCGAGGCAGACGATTTCCACCTTATCGGCGCCCTGGCGGCGGGCCGTCATGGCCACGTCGATCGCCACGTTGCCGCCGCCGATCACCACGACCTTGCCGTCGAGTTGCGGCCCTTGGCCCAGCTTGACGTCGCGGAGGAAGTCGAGCCCGAGCAATACGCCGTCCAGATCGGTGCCCTGCATCGGCGAGCCGTCGGTGCTGCGGGCCAGCGGCGCCGGGGCGGTGCAGCCGATGCCCAGGAAGACGGCCCGATAGCCTCCCTGCTTGAGACTCTTGAGCGTAAAGTCGCGCCCCAGGGCCTTGCCCGTCTGCACTTCAAAACCGGAAGCCACCACGTCGTTGATATCGCGTTGCAGCACGTCCTCGGGCAGCCGGTAGCCGGGCACACCCAGCCACATAGCGCCGCCGAGCTTCTCCTGGGCCTCGAACAGCGTGACCGGATATCCGCGGAGCGCGAGGTCCCGGGCGGTGGTCAATCCGCCGGGTCCGCCGCCGATGACGGCCACGCGGGGCTTGTCGGGATCGATCTGACCCTCTTGCGGCGGAGCCACGTCCTCGCCTTCGGCCCGCTTCTGCGCCACCCAATCGGCGGCAAACCGCTTCAGGTTATTAACCGCCACCGCCCCGTCGAGATCCCGGCGGTTGCACTGCCCTTCGCACGGATGATGGCAGATGCGGCCGCAGGCGGCGGGGAACGGGTTGCGATCGCGAATCAACTCGTAGGCCTCGGCGAAACGGCCGTCGCCGATCAACGCCACGTATCCCTGGCAGTTGACGTGCGCCGGGCAGGTCATCACGCACGGTGGCCTTTCCGTCTTGATGATGGCCATGGCGCCGGGGATGGCCTGCGGATAGCGCTTGAAGATGGCCTTGCGCTGAGCGGTTCCTTCGTCGAATTCACTGGGAACGCGGACGGGGCACTTCTCGATGCAGTCGCCGCAGGCGTTGCACTTCTCCAGGTCGACGAATCGCGGCCGCTTGCGGACCTTCACCCGAAAGTTGCCCGCCTCACCCTCCAGCCCCACCACGTCCGCGTTGGTCACGATGTCGACGTTCAGGTGCTTGTCCACCTCGATCAGCTTCGGCGAGATGGTGCACATCGAGCAGTCATTGGTGGGAAAGGTCTTATCGAGCTGGGCCATCCGGCCGCCGATGGCCGAGGTCTCTTCGACCAGTGTGACGTGGAAGCCCGCGTTGGCCAGATCCAGCGAGGCCTGCATCCCGCCGATGCCCGCACCCACCACGAGAACCGAACCGACCTTCCCGTTGCCGGTTTGCTGTTTCTTCTGCTCAGCCATCGTCGCCTACCGCCATGTTGTTTCGCCGTTTAGCCCCGGCGGCTGTGCCGGAAAATACTCCACGTTGCCGCGGCGGCCAAACGATCCTTCGTATCCAAACCCCGTTCCGATTACAGCAGTCCCTTCTCGCCCAGTAGCGGTGCGGGATTGAAAAAATGCTTCTTCCACCACCGGGACGCCCGACCGTCGCCAAAGGCCAGGGCCATCAGCTCGGTCAGGTAGAACACCGGAAGATTGTACGTTTTGCCCCGTTCGGCCTCGATATCCGCCTGCTGGGTGTCGAGATTCGACTGACACATCGGACAGGCGGTGACCAGGCATTCGGCACCCGCCTCCTGGGCCGCCTCGAACAGATCGCCGCCCAGCTTGCGGACCAAGTCGGGCCGCGTCAACGGCAAGCTGGCCCCGCAGCAATCGGTCTTGTACGACCAGGGACGCACCTCCATCCCGATCGCCCGCATCAGCCGATCCATCGACGTGGGATTCTCAGGCGAGGCAGCGTCGGTCACCTTGGCCGGTCGCTGCGAGAGGCAACCGTAATAGGCCACGCCGGCCAGCCCCTTAAGCGGCCGGGTGACGTTCCGTTTGACCGCCTGCATCCACTCGGGGCGATCGAAAAACTCGTTGACGTGGTAGATCGTTGCCTTGCCCTCGTAGCACCCCTCGATCCATGGGGACGCGTCCTCGCGAAGTTCTTTGTCGGCGTGCTTCAATCGGTGGAAACAGGCGGCACAAGGGATCAGCAACTCCCGGCCTTCGCGCTCGGCGATCGCCAGGTTCCGGGCGGAAAGCCGCACGGCCAGATCGTCATCGAGGAAATGTGCCGAGGACGCCCCGCAGCAGTTCCAATCGGCCAACTCCGCCAGGGAGATGCCGAGCGAACTGCAGACCGCCCGGATGCTCTCGTCGTATTCGCCGGCCATGCCGTGCAGCGAGCAACCGGGAAAATAGGAGACTTCCACGGGCTATTCTCCCTTCTTCTTGTCGAACATCTCACGAACCTCGCGTTTGCCCTGGATGCCCGAGGGCAGGAACTTCAGCTTGCCCTTCTTGACCATCTCCATGCCGATCTTCGCGCCGCCGAAGAAATCGAAGCTGGCCAGCTTGTAGCGGCCGACCATGCCCAACTCGTACAAGCGGCCGTGACGGCGGACCGAATCGAGAAAGGCGTCGTGGAACCTGCCGATGTTCTCTTCCGCCACCGGCACGTCGGCCTCGCGACTCATCTGGCGTAGCGTATCCATCACGTGGGCAATATCGATGTCGTTGGGGCAACGGGCCGTGCAGGTCTGGCACGAGGCACAAATCCAGATCGTCTTCGACCGCAGCAACTCCTCCCATAGGCCAAGCTGGACCATCCGCATGACCTGGTTCGGCATCACGTCCATCGCAAAGCTCAACGGACAGCCGTTCGTGCACTTGCGGCACTGGTAACAGCGGGACACCTTTTCTTCACTACGATCCTCCACACCCGCCAAAAAGGCGGGATCGGGACGGATCGGTGCAGCGTCTGGCACAACGGGTTGCTCGGACATTGAAGACGCTCCCTCATCTGGCTCAAGCGATTCGCCGACGGCTGAAAGCTCGGCGCTCAAGACCGTACCCTGCACCACAACTCTTTTTGGGGGCGTGATGCAACGACGGGCAGCGGACGGCAATAAACGTACGAGTGAATTTTACCTTCGTTGCCCGTCCGGGACCACCGGGGGACAGGAACGCGCCGGTCGGTTCAATCCTTTGCTGCAAATCTCCTCGGGGGGGCGCTACGGATTGGCAAAAATGTCCCCGACCGGGCAGCGAAAACCCGGGACAACATCTTCGCCATCGAGTTGGTCCTTCTCCGTAAGCGTCTTGATGTCAATTGCGCTGCGATAGACCGTCACGTTCCTCCACTGGGGATTGACGACCCAGACCAATGCCGCGCCGGCGTCAAGCCACATCTTCACCTTGTCGTCGATTTCGCCCAGGGTATCGCCGGGAGAAACCACCTCGACCACAAGATCCGGCGCACCGGGCCAAAACGCTTCCTTCGGCAAGTTCTCCGGAAGATGATCCCGGTGGACGAAGGCGATGTCCGGTGCACGCACCGTGTCGGGATCACGCGCCAGCAGAAAGCCCGTCTCGGCGAGAAAAAGCTGCCCCAACTTCTCGTCGAGCACGTGGCGACTTAGCAACGACAGGAGATTACAGCCGCTGGCTCCATGTCTCCAACCGGCAGGTACCATCTTTCGCAGTTCTCCCGCGACCAACTCGTAGCGATACCCGTCATCGGGCATCCGCAAGAGTTGATCGGCTGTGATCGGGGTTGTGGTGCTCATGATTGCACCCTCTCACGTCGGCCATATTTCCCGTATCGGCTGCAAGCGACCTCAACGGCGAACGCCGCACTTTACGGGCAGAACCGCTACCTGTTGATTATACCCTAAAATCCAGGAAAAACCACGCGAATCGACGGCGAGATCCCACGGTCGCTGCGGTCCGTGTTGCCGGCCGTCCTACAACTTCAGCTTCGCCGCCCGAACCGTGTTCTTCAGCAGCATGGTGATCGTCATCGGGCCCACGCCGCCGGGCACCGGCGTGATCTTGCCCGCCACTTCCTTGACCGCCTCGAAATCGACGTCGCCGACCAGCTTGGCCTTGCCCGATTCGGTGAAGCCGATCCGGTTCACGCCCACGTCGATCACCGTGGCGCCCGGCTTGACCATGTCGGCGGTCACCGCGTTTTGCACGCCGGCGGCCACGATCAGGATGTCGGCCCGCTTGGTGTGCGAAGCCATGTCTTTGGTCCGCGTGTGGCAGACGGTCACCGTGGCGTTGGCCCCGGGCTTCTTCTGCACCATCATGACCGAGATCGGCTTGCCCACGATGTTGCTGCGGCCCACGACCACCACCTCGGCCCCTTCGGTGGGCGTGCCGCTGCGGACGATCAGCTCCTGGATGCCCGCGGGGGTACAGGGCGGAAACAGCTCCTCGCCAATCACCAGCCGGCCCACGTTGACCGGGTGGAAGCCGTCGACGTCCTTATTCGGGTCGATGGCGTAGAGCACCTTGTTCTCGTCGATGTGCTTCGGTAAGGGCAGTTGCACCAGGATGCCGTTCACCTCGTCGTCGTGGTTGAGCTGGTCGACCAGCTTCAGCAGGTCCTCTTCGCTGGTGTCGGCCGGCAACTCGTGATGCATCGACTTCATGCCGATCTTCTCGCAGGCCTTGCCCTTGGCCGTCACGTAGGAAACCGACGCCGGATCCTCGCCGACCAGCACGGTGCACAGCCCCGGCACGATGCCGTGCTTCTCTTTCAACTCGGCCACTTCCTGGGTAAGCTCCTCGCGGATGGTCTTGGCCACTTCCTTCCCGCTGATGATTTCCGCTGCCATGGGGGACTCCTTGGGACTCGATGTTTTCAATAACTATAAAGCCGCGACCGGCGGTCGCGCCCCAGTATAAAGCCGCCACCGGCGGTCGCGCCCGATTCTACCAACTCAAAGCCCCTCACGCCCACGGCCACGTTTCGCCGGACGATCGGCGTCCTGCGAGGCGCGACCAGCGGTCGCGGCTTTGTATGCGCGACCCACGGTCGCGGCTTTGTCGACGACACATTCTCGACTCCCTTTGACGGGGCCGCCGTCGACCCCGCCAAACGTGAAATCGAGTTCTCATCCGATTCGGCTGCCTCAGAACAACCCTTTCACCTTGCCGCTGTCGACGTCGATGTCCACCCGGCGATAGGCCGGATTGGAGCACGTCCCCGGCATCAGCGAGATATTGCCGGCCACCGGGCAAATGAACCGGGCCCCGCCGTAGGTGAGGAAGTCGCGAATCGGCAGCGTCCAACCCTTGGGCACGCCCTTGAGCGCGGGATCGTGGGTAAGGCTCAGGTGCGTCTTGACCATCATGGTGGTGTAGTCGTTGAACTTCGAATCGGCCTCGAACCGCTTGGCCTTGGCCTCCGCCTCTGGCGAGTACGAGACGCCGTCGGCACCGTAGACCTCCTTGGCGATCCGCTCGACCCGCTGTCGCAGCGGCGTGTCGAGGTCGTAGAGGAACTTGAAGTCCACCTTGTCCTCGCAGGCGTCGATCACCGCGTCGGCCAGCTCCAACGCTCCTTCGCCGCCGTACTGCCAGTGCTTCGAAACCGCCACCCGCGCGCCCACCGCCTCGGCCATCTTGCGGACCAGGTCGATTTCGGCGTCGGTATCGGTGTGAAAGGCGTTGATCGCGACCACCGGGTTGATGCCCGCCTTCTTGACCGTGTTGATGTGCTGGATCAGGTTGGACACGCCGTCTTCGAGCCAGGCCAGATTCTCCTCGAAGTACTCCTTCGGCAACGGCTTGCCCGGAGGGCACGGCAACGCACCGGCCCCCACCCCGTGGCTCTTCAGCGCCCGGATCGTGGCCGTAATCACCGACACGTTCGGCACGTTGCCGCTGTAGCGGCACTTGACGTTCCAGAACTTCTCGAACCCGATGTCGGCGCCGAAGCCCGACTCGGTCAGGTGGTAGTCGGCCAGTTTCAGACACATCTTATCGGCCACCACCGACGATTGACCTACGGCGATGTTGGCGAACGGGCCCGCATGGACGAAGCACGGCTGCCCTTCCAGCGACTGCAATAGGTTCGGGTTGACCGCCTCGCGCAACCAAGCCGTCATCGCCCCGGCCACTTCGAGGTCTTCGGTCGTGATCGGGTTGCCCTTCTTGTCGTAGGCCACCACGATCCCGCCGATCCGCTCGCGGAGGTCCTTCAGATCGCTGAAGATCGAGAGGATGGCCATCACCTCGGACGAGACGGCGATGCCGAACTTGCTCTGCATCGTAAAGCCGTCCATCTTGCCGCCCAGCCCGATCACGATGTTCCGCAGCGCCTGGGCGCAGTAGTCGATGATCCAGCCCATCTCCACGTTGGTCGGATCGATGTCGAGCCGCTTCAGGCCGATCTTCTCCAGCCGGGCGTCGCTGTAGTTCCGCTCGTGTTGCATCCGGGAGGTCAGGGCGACCATGGCCAGGTTGTGGGCGTTCATGATGGCGTTGATATCGCCGGTCAGGCCCAGGGAGAACTCGGTCAGGGGGATGCACTGCGACAGCCCGCCGCCGGCAGCCGAGCCCTTGATGTTCATCGTCGGCCCGCCCGAGGGCTGCCGGATACAGGCGACCACCTTCTTCTGCCGCTTGCCCATGCCCTGCAGCAGTCCCATGGTAGTAGTCGATTTCCCCTCACCGAGGGGGGTCGGGGTCACCGCGGTGACCTCGATGAACTTGCCGTCCGGCTTGTCTTTGAGCCGCTCGAGCACCTTCATGTAGTCGACTTTGGCCACGTAGTTGCCGTGTGGCAGCAACTCTTCCTTGGTCAGGCCCAACTCGTCGGCGAGCTGGTAACAGGTTTTCATTCGGGATTCCGCCTCTTCGGCGATTTCCCAATCCGCGTGCTTCGTCGGGTCCAGAGTCAAAGAAAGTCCTCCTCGATGGTTGAAGGATACTGCTGTTGATGGGTTGACAACTAAAAACTCGGCGCCCGAAAGACACCGAGGGTCCGGGGGACTGTCCCGATTTTCGCGGAGCGAAAATGGGACTGTCCCCTTACGCACACCGACAGTTGCCCCTCCACGGTTCTCCAGCAAAACACGGTGCGATCGTACGGGTATCAGATTTGCGGTCGACTGTCAAGCGGCCGGGCCAGATGCCGCGAAAAGGCAGGTCCGTTCTCGTCCAATCCGCAGGGGTAATATTCGGTCCTGCGGCCCGTCAGATTCACAGCATTCCGGTTCGGCGCACGTCCCGGTCGACGTGCGCAGACTCGCCCCGGCTCACCTAATTTCCGGAATCGTTGAAGTCGGGAAGTTTTCGCCCCACGATTTGACAATCACTCATGCCGTGGGTAGATTGGGACTTGACCGCCATGCTGGGCCGGATGTTACCGCTCTTTTTGCAGGTAAAGACGCATGAACTCCCGCACTGTGCCCCGTCGTCGTATTAACGTCTCCGGCCGGCTGGTTAATTGCCGTCGCCGAAAGCTGACCGTCGAGCCGCTGGAGCCGCGCCGGCTGCTAGCCGTCTTTTCGGTCGACAACCTCGACGACGCCGGCCCCGGCTCGCTCCGCGCGGCAATCGACGCCGCCAACGCCAACCCAGGCCCAGACACGATCGACTTTACGGTGGCCGGAACGATCGAGGTGCAAAGCCAGTTGCCCGAGCTAAACGACCCGACCGGCGGCACCCTGATCGACGGCACCACGGCACCGGGCTACGTACTTTTCGCATCACCGAAAGTGGTGCTTGACGGTTCTTCAGCGAACGAGGATTTCAATGGGCTGACGGTCACGTCTAACGGCAACGAGATTCGCGGCCTTGCCGTCCATTCGTTCGGCGACCACGGGATCTTGAATACGGGTGAGTTGAATCTGGGAAACTGTACGCTGCGGGCCAACCAGGGAGGGTCGGATGTGATTGACGGGCGACCTTTCCCTTTGGGGGGTGGAATTCACAACAGAGGCACGTTGACGGTAACGAATTCGACGATCGTTGAGAACTCAGCCGGTTGGGGAGGTGGGATTTCCAGCGCCGCAGGCAAGTTAACGGTCACTAATTCCACCATTGCAGGAAACTCGTCCGGGTATGGCGGCGGGATTTCCCGCTTCGGAGGAACATTGACCGTGACTAATTGTACGGTTGTCCAGAATACCGCCAAGGGTTGGCTCAACGGCATTGGTGGCGGTGGCGGGATCTGGGGTGGCTGGTCGTCGCTTGTCAACTCGATCGTTGCTCAAAATGAGTCCGCTACCTACCCGGATGTGGAAGGAGTGTTCGGCCTTGGGGACAACAACAATCTAATTGGCGTATGGAGCGGGGATTCCGACCTGCTGGGCGAGAACAATCTGAGTGGTACGATCGAGGTGCCGTTGGATCCGGGATTGAGTGACTTCACCGACATGGGCGGCGGAGTCTGGGGATATCTTCTGCTGCCCGACAGCCCGGCTTTGAACGCAGGCAGCAATGCCTTGGCTGTGGACCCCGACGGGACTCCCATAGAAACTGACCTATGCGGTAATCCTCGCATCTCCAACGGCACGGTCGATATCGGAGCCGTCGAAGGCTCTACCGATCCCCGCGAGCCCGTAACCTACGTGGTGGAAAGTCTAGACGACACCGTCGCGCAAGATGGCGTGCTCACGTTCCGGGAGGCCTTCCAGGCAGCTAACTCCAATTGGCAGGTCGGCGATGCGCCGG
>Ga0180437_10012205_pt1 | contig 10189 bp, 10 predicted proteins | sample SS_ome_4_FD_132410 | JGI IMG/M metagenome (GOLD analysis project Ga0180437, IMG submission 132410) | Hypersaline lake sediment archaeal communities from the Salton Sea, California, USA - SS_3_D_1 metaG | ecosystem: Environmental > Aquatic > Non-marine Saline and Alkaline > Hypersaline >... | reverse complement strand
CTTCCGAAACGAATTAACGGCGATTACGCACACGTGGTCGCTCCCACGAAAAATCATCAACCTGGCCAAAAGCCTCATGACGCTGGCCGCCTAACCTGACGCCGTTTTCAGAAAGTGCAGAACAAATACTGACTACTGATAACTGACAACTGATAACTTCCTACAATCGCCACGGGGCCCGCATCGGCTGATTGACCAGCCGGTTGGCTTCCTCGTCGCCTACGATCTGCTCGGTGTGGGGGTCGAACTTCAGCGGCCGTCCGCAGCGGAAGGCCACGTTGGCCAGGTGGTAGATCATGGCCACGTGGTGCGATCGCTCGGCGTTTGCGGCGGCCTGCTTTCGCGTGCGGATGGCTTCGGGGAACTTGGGCTCCGGTTCCGGCGTGGGCATGGCCTCGATCTTCGCTTGATCCTCCTCGCTGAGCATCTTCATCAGGCTGCCTTCATCCAGGTTCCTCTGCGGCAGCCGGTCGTACGCCTTATCCCATTCGGCGCTGTCGAGCACCAGGGTAAAGCCGTCGGCATATTTCAGCTCGCACCAACCCCACAGTCCGCAGCACTCGGGATGCGCCGGGGGGGCGTGCGGAATGACTTCGACCGGGGCAGTCAGATCACGGCCGAACTGGTAGGCAGGCCCGTGCAGTTGGTGGTGGGCCATGTCGCTGAGGCCGCCGCCTTCGTAGTCCCAGTAGCCGCGGTGGGTGCCGCCCTGGCGATGCCTTTGATAGGGTCGCAACGGGGCCGGGCCACAGTAGAGATCCCAATCGAGGCTGTCGGGCACTTCCAGGACCTTGTACTGCACCATGCCGCTCCACTGCTTGACCTTCTTGCCGCCGCGCTGGACGTACACCGAGTCGCAGTTCTTCAGCAGCCCGCTGGCGAAGATCTTGCGGACCTTGTCCGCGTGGTAGGGCCCTTTGTTCTCGATCTGGAAGATGCGGCCGTATCGCTTCTCGGCCTCGGCCACGGCGCGGCCTTCCGCGATGAAGCGACACATCGGCTTCTCGCAGACCACGTCCTTGCCGGCCTCCATGGCGGCGATGGAGATCAGGGCGTGCCAGCCGGGGTGGGTGGCGATGGCGACCACGTCGATGTCCTTCCGCTCGAGCAACCGGCGGAAGTCGACGTAGAACGTCTTGTTGTCGCAGCGGTCCTTGTACTTCACGTCGCACGAGGCCAGCCGGCGCACCCCGGGGCCCAGGCATCCGAACGTCCCGCCCCCGCGGCCGCCGCAGCCGATCAAAGCGCCGCCGAATTCCTCGCTGGGCGGCGTCTGGCCTTGGCCCAGCACGTTCCGCGGCACGATGGCCGCCGCGGCGACTCCCGCCACCGAGCTTTGCAGAAAGCGTCGGCGAGTGACTCCTCGTTTCGCGTTTTGCATGAGTAAACCTCCCGGAGATCTGGGTGACCGTTGCACCAGAATGCAACGGGTTTCACGGGGAACTACAGGCGCCAGGGCGCCCGCATGGGTTGGTAAACGAGGCGATTGGCCTCTCCGTCACCGATGATTTGTTCTTGGACCGGGTCGTAGCGAATCTTGCGGCCCATGCGGATGGCGATATTGCACAAGTGTAACAGCGTGGAGCAGCGATGCGATGCTTCGGCGTGCCCGCCGGCCCGCTTCCGCGCGCGGATCGCTTCGGGAAAGCTCACCAGTGGTTCCGGATCGGGCATGGCGTCGAGTTTTTCTTGGCTTTCCTGATCGAGGTCATTGATGCTCACGCCGCGTGCCTGCTTGCGGGCGTACGGTTCGCCCCACTCGCCGCTTTCCAGCACGAAAGTCAGCCCGTCGGCGTACCGCGCCTCGACCCAACCCCAAAGGCCGGCGGCCTCCGGATGCTGCGGCGGCGCATAGGCCTCGATCTCGACGGGGCTGGTATGGTCCTTAGCGTAGGCGTATTGGGGGCCGTCGAACTTGTGCTGTCCGAAGTCGCCCAGGCCGCCGCCTTCGTAGTCCCAGTAATAACGGTGGGTCCCGCCGAATCGCTGGCGATTGAACGGCCGCAGCGGGGCCGGGCCGCAATACATGTTCCAGTCCAGGCTCTCCGGAATGGCCGACGTCTCGTATTGCACCTTGCCGCAATACCTTCGGACGTTGTACCCGCCCCGGGCAATATGCACGGCGTTGCATCGCTTCAACAGCCCACTGGCCATGATCTTGTGGGTCAGCCGGTTGGCTCCGAAACGGCCGTAGGTGCCGATCTGGAAGATGCGGCCGTAGCGTTTTTCGGCGTCGGCCACGGCGCGGCCTTCGGCAATAAACCGGGTCATCGGCTTTTCGCAGAGCACGTCCTTGCCCGACTCCATGGCGGCGATCGACACCAGGGCGTGCCAGTGGGGCGGCGTGGCGATGGCCACGACGTCAATGTCCTGGCGCTCCATCACCCGGCGATAGTCGGCGTAGATCGTTTTGTTATCGGCCTGGCCGAGGAACTTCACGTCGCAGCGGGCGAGCAATCGCACGTTGGGGCCCATGCCCTGGAAGGTGGCCCCCCCGCGGCCGCCGCAACCGACCAGCGCCCCGCCGAACTCTTCGCTGGGCGGGGTTTGGCCCTGTCCCAACACGTTGCGCGGCACGATCGTTGCGGCCGCGATCCCCGCCGTCGAGCCCTGCAAGAAACGCCGGCGAGTCCAACGATACTCCCGCTCGTTCATGGTCACACCTCCTTTGCGTTCGCAATGGGCAAGTGCCCAAGACCACTACATTCATCACGGCCGGAAATCGACGGGCTCGGAGGCCCGTCGTACAAGCCGACTCCTGGCTGGTATGCGTGTCAAAGCACGTTTTTAGGGCGTGACCGGGTCACACGACGTTACTCGAACGTGAACCGGGACTTCAAGCACTTTGGCGGCGGCGAGGTCCGTTTCGATCCGAATCGTCTCGTCCACCTCTCCGTCGGTCTCTCCCGCGGCGAACGTGATCAGGATCAAATACGAGTTGCCCGCCGTCTTCCGCATCGCAGACGTAAATCGTTGATCGTCACAGTGTACGTTGAGGATCTGGAAGGAGGTCCGGGCTTGCACGAACAGCCGCATGCTGGCTGTTTCCCCCGTCGCCGCCGTGCCGGTCAACGGCGACGGCTGGACGGTCACCGCGGGCGCCACGATGCCCTCGACGGCGATCGGGACCCGGGCCGTGCGCTGGTTGGGGTCGTTAGTGATCAGGACTAGGTGATCGCGAACGTATCCGGCCGGGGTCGTGCTTTTCAGCGTGGCGTGCAGGTCGTAGGTCACCCGGCCTCCGAGGCGATGGGTCTCGACCACCTGCCCCTGCAGATGCGGATTGGCGCTTTCGACCTTCACGATCCGCCAATCGGAACGCCCGGCGTAATCGACGGTCACTTTCCTTTGAGAATCGCTGCCCTCCGCAACCGACCCGAAGAGAATCTTCCCCGGTTGCACGACCACGTCGCGGCGGATGTAGGCGTAGACCCGGAGCCGGACCTCTGCGGGAAACTGCCCGCCGAGGACGACCGTCAGGGTGGAGTCTTTTCGCCCGTAGAAAGTGCGCGTATCCAACTCGGCCACGATCTCGGCCTTTTCCCACGTTTTCAGCCTGCGTTTGTTGAGTTTCGGATGAGTGCAGCCGCAGGTCGTGCGAACGGACGAGATGACCATGTCTTCTTCGTAGATATTCTCCAAGACGAACGTATGCTCGGCCTTCGCTCCCCGCGCCACGGTGCCGAAGTCGTGGCTGGTATGGTCGAACATCTTCTTGGCCCACTCCTGGCCGAATCCCGACGAGCCGGCAGACAGCAAGACCATCAAGACCGCCGCATTCGTTCGCATCAAACTTCCGCTTCTCATAAGGATTTCCCTAAGGTGCACGAGTCGGAATCGCCTTCAATTCGTTCCGACGACCTGGCCGACGAACTTGGCGCCGTCGACGGCCGTTTTCCCGTAAAAGTCGCAGCCGGCGTTTTCTTTCAACAACTCGCTGGCCGCCGCGCCGCCGACCATCAGCGAGACCCCGTCGCGCAGGCCGGCTTGCTTGATCGCGCCGGCCGTGGCGATCACCGACTTGAAGCACGTGGTCAGCAACACGCTCATCCCGACCACGGAAGGCTGGTGCTGGCGGATGGCTTCCACGAACTTTTCCGGCGGCACGTCGACACCCAGGTCGACCACTTCGAATCCCATGCCCCGGAGCATCATGACCACGATGTCCTTGCCGATGTCGTGCACGTCGTGCTGGACGGACCCCATCACCACGGTGCCGACGGGCTCGGCTTCGGCCGTTCCTTCCAACAAAGGCGCCAGTTCGGCCATCACGTTCTTCATGATCATGCCGCCGAACATCAGCTCGGGGATGAAGCACTCTCCCTTGGCAAAGCGTTCTCCCAACTCGCCCATACCGCGGTTACACTCGGCGATGATCTGGGCCACCGGAACGTTGGCGTCCATACGCTCCCGGATCAGCGTCTTGACGACGTCTTCCTGACAACCGGCCAGTGCGTCGGCTAAGCGATCATCCTGCGCCATCGATGAAGTCTCCTGTTAGAACGAGACCAAACACTGCCAGATGTACAGATATCCCAGACCGTCCACGTCTTCCCAGACCTGCTTGACGATCCCCTCATCGCCCGAGATCTCGGGCAGCTCCCGGCGTTTTTCTTCCCAGGGGATACAGACCCCCGGTTCGATTTTCGGTTTCTCTTGTTCGGCCATGCTGATGGTTCCCTCTGGTGTGTTGCTCCGGCGGCTTCCGCGCCGGCCGCCGGCGTCGCGGGCTCAATACACCCCGTATTCCCGGGTAAACTCCGTCATCGCCTTAACGTTCTCGATCTTGCTGTCGTCCTGCATGATGGCGCTGGCGTCCATGATGTAGCCGCCGTCGCGGGCCACGCCGTCGATGATCTTCTTGCAGCAGTCGCGGACGTCCTCAGGCGTGCCGAACGCCAGCAGATCGTTGGGAATCCCGCCGCTGAGGCAGAATTTGTGTCCCACCGCCTTGTGGACTTCGAAGATGTCGCCGCGATCGACGTGATACACGATGCTCAAGTCGGGCAATTGGGCAATGTACTTCAGATTCGGGTTCCACTCGCCCTCGGCGTAGAACAGCGTCTGAATGCCGCGCTCCCAAAGTCCCTCGATAATCTGCTTCAGCGTGGGCCAATAGAACCGTTCAAACTGATCGGGCGAAAGGAAGGGTACGCAACCGCGGTGCATCCACAGCCCGACGGGGACGTTCCGGTCGGGATCGGCCCCGCTGGCGGCGACGTGCAGCAGGTGCGGCATCATTGCTTCGCAGGCGGCCAGCACCTTGTCCGGCTGCCGGAACATGTCCATGCAGAGTCCTTTGTAGCCGCGGAGCTTGTCGGCAATGATGTCGAACGGCGCCTTGAGGATCCCCGCCAGCGCCGAGACGGTTCCCGACTCGCGGCGAAGCAAATCGGCCTGCGTGCCGAAGGCGTTGAAATAGTTCATCATCGCCATCCCGCCCTTGACGAAGGACAGGTTGTTGCGATAGGAGGTGGTCTCGCCCATCGGGCTCACCTCGGTGGAGACGCGGGGAAGCCAGACGTTGAACAGGAAGCCGGTGGGGTCCTCGATCAACTGGTCGTATTCGTCCGGCTGCATCCAGGCGTTGTCTTCGGGCGGTTCCAGATACTGGAAGCCGGTGTCCGGCGGCAACTCGATGCCGGGCACGGCGTAGTACTTCAACCCGATCGCCTTGACCAGCCCGGTCCAGACGTAGACCATGTTGCCCACCACCGCGTCCCAGTCGAAATCGGCCGCACATTTCCGCGCAGCGGCAAACGCCTTCTGGTAGTCGTGGGTCACCTCCTGGGCGGTGTAGCCGGCGTATTTGGCGGTGAATTCCGCCACGAAGGGCCGGATGGGAATCTTGTCCGGCTTCTCGTTACGCATCGCCGTCGTATAGCGATCCATCCGCTGGGTATAGAGCTGTTCCATCTCGGCAGACATGGGGGGCTGGATCCTCCCTGATTTGGCTTGCGCAGGATGTTTTTTGCCAAATTAAGCTGTCAACCTCAATCTCCGTTTGCGCTCTAGATTACCCGACCCGTGCGGACAAAACAAGGGGGGCGCACACGGCCGGCGCCTGCCGCATCAACTTCGTTTCCCGGGTTGGGGGTTTGGGTAGTCTGTTCCGCTGATACCCCCTGTGGTTAAGGCAACGCTTACGCGGAACCGATGAGTTTTGAGTGTTAGCGACCATCGGGGGCAAGCGCACGCCGCGCCATAGCTCTGATCCGCGCAGAGCCGACCCATCCTCTGTAAACTACCTGCGACAGACTTCCCATGCCTGATCGATCGGCGCGTCCAAGATTGCTCCCCGGCTGGGCCCTTTGCGTCGGCCTGACTTCCCTTCTCACCGCGTCGTTGCTACCTGCCTTCGCCCAGGGCTCCGACCTGCGCCAGACCCCCCTGGTCAAGGCGGTCCAACGGGCGCGACCCTCGGTGGTGAACATCCGCGGCGAGAAGACGGTCGACGAGAGCGGGCTGCAACTCGCGCAAGCCGGCGGCGGGCGGCGCGTGAACGGGATGGGGACCGGCGTGGTGATCGACTCGCGGGGGTTCATCGTGACCAATCACCACGTGGTCGAAGGGGTCCGACAGATTCAGGTCACCATGGCCGACGGAACCCGGACCATCGCACAGATGGTCGACCACGATCCCGAAACCGACCTGGCCATCATCAAGGTCGACGCCAAGCCCGAACTGCCGGTAATCCCGATCGGCACCTCGTCGGACCTGATGCCGGGCGAGACGGTGGTAGCCGTGGGCAACGCGTACGGCTACGAACACACGGTGACCCGCGGCATTATCAGCGCCTTGCACCGCGCGGTCCAGGTCAGCGATGCCCAGTTCTACGACGATTTGATTCAGACCGACGCCAGCATCAATCCGGGCAACTCGGGCGGGCCGCTGTTGAACGTCGACGGGGAGATGATCGGCATCAACGTGGCGGTACGGGCCGGTGCCCAAGGCATCGGGTTCGCCATCCCCGCCGACAAAGCCATCGCCGTGGTCGCCAGGCTGCTGGTCTCCGCCAAGGCGGCCAACGCGTGGCACGGGGTCGCGCTGGCCGACGACGGCGCAGGCCGGCCGGGAAACCCGCGGGTCGCCTCCGTCGAAAAGGACAGCCCGGCCGCCCGGGCCGGTCTGCGTTCGGGTGATCAAATCGTGGCCGTCGACGACGTCGAAACGGAGCGGGAACTCGACTTCGCCCGAGTGATCTCGCGGCACGCCGCCGGCGACAAGCTCCGGCTTGCCATCCGACGTGCCGGCGAGCCGATGACCCTGCACATGACTCTGGCCGGCTTGCCGGAGAAGGTCGAGGCGGCGCGGGACCCGGTCTGGAAGTTGTTCGGGCTGGAACTGAAGGTGATTCCCGCCAAGCAGTTTCGCGAGGTCTATCAAACCCGATATCGCGGCGGGCTGGCGGTGACCGAGGTGCGTCCCGGCAGTCCCGCGGCCAATCGAGGTATCCGTCGTGGCGACGTGTTGGTGGGGATGCACGTGTGGGAAACCGTGTCGCTGGATAACGTCTCTTACATCGTCAATCGTCCCGACTTCTCCAGCCTCAGTCCCATCAAGTTCTTCATCCTCCGAGGCAACGAAACCCTGTACGGATATCTTCCGGTCACCGTGAAGACGGCCAGCCGATAGCAGCAACGGCGCTCCGGCCCATGGAATCCGAGTTGATCGGCCATCTGCGCAAGCGGCTACCATCGCATCCGCGGCTGCGGCTGGGACCCGGGGACGATGCGGCCGTTGTGGAGATGGCGGCGGTCGATCAGTGCGTGTTGACGGTCGACGCCCTGACCGACCACGTCGATTTCGAGTTGGCGCGGGTCGATCCGCAACGCGTGGGGCGCAAGTGCCTGGCGGTCAACCTCAGCGACCTGGCGGCCATGGCGAGCCGGCCGCTGGTAGGGGTGATCGCGCTGGTCTTGCCGGACCAAGGCGGCATGGAGCTGGCCGTCGCCCTCTACGAAGGCCTGTTGCCGCTGGCCGAACGCTTCGATCTGGCGATCGCCGGCGGCGACACCAACAGTTGGGACGGGCCGCTGGTGGTGAGCGTCACGCTGCTGGGGGCGGTTACCGAACATGGGCCGTTGCGGCGCGACGGTGCGCGACCCGGCGACCGGATCGTGGTCACCGGCGCCTTTGGCGGCAGCATCCTGGGACGGCATCTCGACTTCGAGCCGCGCGTCGCGGAGGCCCTGTTGCTCAACGCGCGCTTTGAACTTCACGCCGGCATCGACGTCAGCGACGGACTCTCGCTCGATCTGGCCCGGGTTGCGGAAGAAAGCGGTTGCGGGGCCGTTCTGCAAACCGGCGCCGTGCCCGTGGCGGCAGATGCACACCGGTTGGCCCGGCAGCTTGCCGACGGTTCGACGCCCCTGCAGCACGCGCTCGTTGACGGCGAAGACTTCGAGTTGATCCTGGCCGCGCCGCCGGAAGAGGCCAAACGCATGATCGCCGAACAGCCGCTGGACGTGCCGCTTGCCGACGTCGGGGAGTTTGTGGCCGAGCCGGGTCTTTGGCAGGTCGACGCGCAAGGCATCCGAAGCACGTTGACGCCTGAAGGCTGGCAACACCAGTTCCGCTGATTTCACTCAAGTGAACTGCTTCACCTACCAATCCGACGACGAATCGGCCACGACCGCACTGGGGACCGCGTTGGCAGAATTGTTGCCCGACGGAGCCACGGTCGCGCTCTGCGGCACGCTGGGCGCCGGCAAGACGCGGCTGGTCCAGGCGATCGCCGAGGGCGCCGGGATCGACCGCCGCGACGTGGTGAGCCCTACATTCGTGCTCGTAAAAGAGTACCGCGGCCGGCGGACCGTCTTCCACCTCGACGCCTATCGGCTCCGCGACGAAGACGAGTTTCTGGAATTGGGGCCCGACGAGTATTTCGAGGGCGACGGCCTCACCCTGGTCGAGTGGGCCGACCGTGTCGAGAGTTGCCTGCCGGTCGATCGGGTCGAGATCCTGATCGAGGTCACCGGGCCGACGTCGCGGCGCTTCGAGATCAAGGCGGTAGGGCCACGATATACCGAGGCCGTCGAAGCGTGTGCCCGCCGGGTTGGGGCTACTTGAAATTCCCCGCCTCGCTCACGATGGCGTGTTCCCCGTGGCAGTCGGTGCAGACCGACTGGTCCAGGACCCAGCGGCCGTTGGGACGGCGACGCCCGTTCCACTCCTCAAGGAACGCTTCGACCTTCTTGGGATACTGATGCTCTTGGTGGCACTGCTTGCAGAAGGCCTCAATTTCCGATCGGCCCCAAATCACGTCCGGGCGGATGATGTTGTACTCGTCCGCGCGGTGCACTTCCGAATCGCCGTGACACGCCATGCAAGTCACGCCGGCTTCGAGGTGGATGGAGGAAATCTCCTCGCGCTCGAAGTCGATGTGACACACCATACACGAATCGTTGTTGTCTTCGTAGCCGGAGTCGTAAAGCACGGGATCCTCCGTCGAGAAAGCGGCCGGCCCGCCCGGCGGGCGAACGTCCACCGGCACCGTGACCTGCGGCGAGACGGTCAGCTGGGGCCAGGCCGTCACGTTCGGCGACGTGGTCGCCCCGGTCGAACTCACATCGCAGTCGGTTCGCGGCGCACACCCAACGATCACCATCGCAGCACTTAGCAACAACAGCGCGGCAGCAGGGCAGCATCGGGGCATGATCGCGGTTCCTCGCGGTCTGGTTGGGAAGGAAGGCACCAAAGGCGCGCATTCCTTCATGATAGCCGAACGTGTCGACGTTTGCAAGGGCCGCGCCTCGCCCGTCAGAACGTGTTCTGGAGTAGGTACGACGGCTCTCCGAAGCCGTCGATGAGCCGGGTGGCTGCTGGAAAGCGACGGGCTCGGAGGCCCGTCGTACGAGCGAATTCCCGCCGGGAATGGATTTCAAAGCACGTCTTCAGACACCCTTGGGAACGGCCCAATGGCCTCCCTGGCGATATTCGCGAGAGAGCATGCGGCCGGCTTCGTCGTCGCCGACGATCTGCTGCCGCTGAGGATCGAACTGCAGCGAGCGTCCCAGCCGGACGGCCAGATTGCCCAGGTTGCACAGCGCGGCCGAGCGGAAGCCCGTCTCGATGTCGGCGTTGGGCCGCCGCCCGGTGCGGATGGCGTCGAGGAAGTCCTTGCGGTGGCACCCGACCCTCACGGGCGGGGCGCCCTTGGGCTTGGCGTCCTTGATGGGCTTGCCCT
>Ga0180437_10012204_pt1 | contig 10190 bp, 16 predicted proteins | sample SS_ome_4_FD_132410 | JGI IMG/M metagenome (GOLD analysis project Ga0180437, IMG submission 132410) | Hypersaline lake sediment archaeal communities from the Salton Sea, California, USA - SS_3_D_1 metaG | ecosystem: Environmental > Aquatic > Non-marine Saline and Alkaline > Hypersaline >... | reverse complement strand
GGTTGGGCTGCTCGCCGTAGTGCTGCCGGTATCACCAGCTATCGTTTCCCACAAGTCCTGAGTAGAACCTGTATCGATCGGTCCCCAAGCGGATCCGTTGTAGAACCGGAATTCGTTGTCAGTGGTATTGTAATAATACATACCATTGATGGGATTCCCAGTTCCATTCCCGTTGGAGTCCCAGTTGTTCGCCTGAATGAAAGCCAGTGCAAGAGCATCGCCTGTCGCTCCTGACCCAGCGTATTCACCCATGTAGTTGTGCTGCCTATATGGTGCAGTCAAGGTCATTTTTTTTCACCTCACATTTTTTTTGAGTCACACGACAAGCCAAACGGTTCCGCTTGGGTTGCTGATGCAACGATATAATACGTCTGTGCTCGTGTCGTGATACGTCTGACCATAAGTTCCCGTGACAACTCCGTTGGGGTTTCCAGCCCCCGAGAGCATGCCGCCCCCAACTACGAATAGTTGCCAGTTTGTATTTGCTATTCCACCCACCAGCTGGTAGGTGTTCTGATTTGACACCACATATGCCATCATGCCCTCCCTCCGCCTCTCCGTTGTGATGGCATCCCGAGCGGCAATATCAGCTACTTCTACATAACCGCCTTTCCCATATATAGATTCATGGGTTGGGTAGGTATCTGCAGTATCGGTTGGGGCTATCTGCCCAGCAACCCTAACCGTGCCCGGAATCTGTGCCATTTTAGCTCACCACAATATCTATGGCTCCTGCCATTGCGTTCGTCGTCCTGTATACATGATAGTTTGTCGTCTGTCCGAATGAATTTGTAACACTGACTGTGTAAGGAGACTCCATTGGAACGTCAAACCCTGTCGCGGAGTCTGTGAATGAAGATGGTGTTCCGAAAGATGTTGGGAAACAAATATACTTATATGTTGGTGCCCCCCCGGTCGCTGGGAAGCTATAGGTTCCAGCATAACCCGGCATCATCGGAGAGTTCACCAGGGCCTCTATCTGAGCCTCTGATAAAGGACCCGCGTTGCTGTCTCCCCCGTAATACGCCCTCCAATACCAGCTATAAGTGAGAAGCCTGCTGAACGTCCCTGGCTTCGTGTTCTGACCCGATATTCGGAATTGCCAGGTCCCAGACGTCGTTCTCATCACCGGACCCGGCATCACTACTGGTTGAGATCCATCATTCGCCAGACCGGTCGCCAGACTTATCGCTCCCGTCACATCGTCTATGTCTATTGAATTAGCAACGATATTCGGATCGTTGGTGGTTGCCCACAAAAACAATACGCTGGCAGGTATGCTATCTCCTACTTCCAGCGGGTTCGACTGGCCAGATATCGTAAACATCGAAAACGTCGGATATTGATATGGATAAAGAAGAGCGTCCCACATCTGCTGCATCGTCTGAGCAGTGAACGTGGACCCGGCTTCAATACCTCCTATAGTATCCGGGGTTGGAGCTGGATTTGTGTATGTTCCGCTCGCACCACTTGCAAACGGTATCCAACCTGTTCCGTTGAATATCTGAGGCTCCCCGAGAGTAAGGTTGAAAATCCAATTTCCGACTCTCAGGACCTCTATGGGAAGATCGTCCCGTTCAGCAGTGGTAAACGCACCGATACAAGCCTTTATCACTCATACCACCGTTGGCCTGGTGAAAATACTATTGACACCTCAACTAATGGTATGCGATATGGTTTTACTGTCTTATAAAGATGACCCCTCATCGGCGTCTATTATCATCAGCTCTCCATTAGCGATCATAGAAATGTCCGGCAGATACGAATCGAACAGCTCAGCGCATTCCCGCTTGACCTTCTCCATGTCAATATCGGGGTTCACTGTTTTTATGAACATCAGCGTGAGCATTGCCTGGTGAGCCTTGGATAGCTGAGCCGTCTTGAAATCCTTTCTCCAAGCCTTCAGTCTTATACTCCCGCTCGGGAATTGCTTATGAACGTTGTTCAGCGAGATCACGATATATTTCGATTCAGGCTTCAAATTAAGCTCTCTCGCAATCTTTTTGTTGATTCCGTATGTTGCCCCCCCTGCCTCCTTGTTAGCGAATCTGCGTAGGAATATGTAAGCCTGACGGACAGGAATCATCGTCACTCGGCCAACCTTCTCAGCTATTGTTGATAAATTGTGGTGGTAGGTCTGGTCCCTCGACACTAAAAGAGCGGACTTGTTCGGATCCAGCGAATGTTTATTTTTGCTCTCCTCGTTCACAAAACGGTATCGGCAGGGCAGGTATATATAGATATTGCTATTTCTCCAAACGCTCTCGCTTCTCCGTGTGTATGCGACCGCCCATAAGCTTTACCAATATCTTGTCTGACGCCCCGTCCGGGATAGAATGCGGAAACGCACATGTTATTATCTCAGAAACGCACCTGCCCGTCACTTCACTGAACATCCTATTGACCGCCTTCTTTGGATCTACCTGGCCGTATCTTGCCATGTGGCCGTAGTAGAACCTATGAAGATCATCTTCCGGCTGATCATTATACCAGGGTCCCATCTCGAGCTCGTATATCGCTATCTTCTCATCCTTCGTCAAACCATCCCAGCCAACTTCCTGAAATCTGTTCCTGAGAGGAACCTTGATGCGACAGTCCTCCCAGTCTTCTATACCGAGCGTCCTCGTATCCCAGAACGCATGACCATAGTTTGGGTCTTCTGTATTGAACGGATCAAGTGGATTGTCATGAGGCCGTGGCGCGTTCCTATGACACAGATGAACGCTATACATCTCCGCCTCTGGGAACTTCTTCTTTATTTCATCGACCATCTGCCTCATCTGCGACGCGCTCGCTACGATGTCGTCGACGATGAATATCTTCTTTATTCGACCGGTTGCGTCCCCGAGCCAGTTCTTCCCCCACCCGCCTTTCAATATCTTATTCTGAACTCTCCTGGGCAGTTTCGACCAGGGGTGTTTTATATATTCCGACGCATCCTCAATTGGAACCCCGAGTTTCTTCAGTGACAATGATTTTTCGTAGCTCGGAAGCCGATCCCAGGCTTCCCGACCGCCTATTATATCGCTTGGTATGTTGTTCTTTGCGATGTTGTTTGCGTATGAAAATATACTCAGCATTTCATGGCCACCCCTTGGCGAAGTCACATAGATAGTATCATCTTGTGATAGAAGACGTGATTTCAGGCCATTCTTGTCGTATATCATCGGTCCTATATTATTCGGTGGAACATCAGCCCATTCCCTGTTTTCAAAACCTGTAGCTCCGATCAAACTGGACCTCTCGTATGGTGTCATATCGCTCCATATACGAGCCGCGATCTTGTCTCCAATTCGCTTGAATGCCCGATACTCCTCGTCCCTATCATAGACCTTGACGTGCTTCAGATAATCCCTGGTATAATCTCTCGCCTGTAGGGGTATCCATCCTCTGTTTGGATCATAGTATCGGTTCAGCCTTCTTGCCCAGCTGATGATATCGGTTGGTGTGTTCGGGAACGGCATGTCCTTGAGCTTTTCAAGATCCCCCTCTGGTAGTGTGGACTTAAGGAAGCTCATTATTTCTTCTTTCAGCTTGACCCCCTTCCCTTCCTTGTCATACCAAAATACTATCTCTGGGTCTCTCTGACCAGGAAGCTTCCCTTCTCTGAACTTCTTCACCTCTTGGTGCATCTCGTCAAATTCTTTCTTGAATCTCAACTCAAAATTATCAAGCTTCCTCTGCCACTCTCTATTGTGTGTTATATCCGGGGCCGACTCCTCCAAGAATTTGTCTATTTCGTCGCAGGTCAATCCCTTTAGGTTCGCGAATGCTGGGCATAGCGGTATCCATCGCTTTTCTTCAGAAGATTCCTCTCCTATACATTCCTCCAGGAGATCTTCCAACTCGTCCTCGTCCACCAACCCAGCTGCAAGCAACCTGTCAAAGTCTTCCAGCATCTTACACGCATTTTTTGGCAGGTGCTCACCTCTCCCCTTTCTTTAGTTCTTTTACACCAGGAATGTCTTTGCGACATCGCAACGTTCCCTTTATCTCGAAGAGTGGGTGCTCCTTGCACTTATCAATATCAAACGCCGGGTATAACTTATCAAACTCCTCCTTTGTAGAAAGACCGGTGTCAACATAGTCCTCCTTGTATCTAACAGCCGTCATACAAGGAGCCACAAACGTGTGCAATAATTCCATTCTCTCTCGTTCGGATAACATCGCAACCCTGTCTGAGTTGTTTAAAAAGAACATTATCGCATCACTCATCAGTCCACACCTCTGACCGTTTCGACGTGGCATTATAGTGCTCACTTCATCATAACCATATATCTCGTCGTTTGTTTCTGGACTGATTCCTTTAACAAAAACCATAGACACTCACCTTTTATGCCAGGGTCTAAAATTCTTGACCTTCTCTGGGATATTGCTCCAATTCCCGTCAAATTCCATGTTCAAATCGTCGAGATATACGGCCGCGATCACCTTATCTGAAGCAGCTGGTATGTCTATCCACGGCGTCTTGTTGATATCATCATATACAATCTTGTTCTCATTCAGGAACTTTCGTAGATGAGAAGAATCCTTTCGGCCCGTGTTTATGACTATCATATACCCGTCTTCTTTGAGCTTCCTGGTAGCCTCGCTCGCTCCTTTTAGAACATCTCCATACTCAAACTCTCCATGAAGCCCAGTCCCCAGGAATTTTGCTACTGTCCCATCAAAGTCTATGGCTATTGTGTTCCTCCAGGGCTCGATTTCACTGCACTTCTTGATTAAGTCCTGCAGATCCTCTTCTGAAACCTCTCCCTTCTCCAATAAGTCGTCAAAGCTGTCCAGGGTCTCACAGGCGTTGCGACTCATAAGACACCTCGCTTCTCTCGTTTTCTAACCCACTCTTTAAAGTCCCTCTCGTGAGCAAAGCGGTCCTTCTTATTTATTATGGCACCGAGCTCCATCATACACTCGGGGCACTTCTCTTCGAAGCGAGCCAGGACCGCCAGCGCGTCCAGAAGCCCTGCCATTTCTTGAGCTGTCATACCGCTGCATCTTTCTTCGAGCTCCCTGCTCTCGGTCGTATGAGTCAACCATTGTGGAAAGCAGCTTCTCAACCACGGCTTCTCTGTTTTTCCATATAGATACCCCACATGGTCTGTCATGTAGGCATCTCTGATTGGGTTTCCAAAAAAATAGCCAGAGCAAGGTTTGTTTACATACCCGATGTTATATCCCCTCGCATAGAACAGCCTCTGACCATCTGGGTTTGTTGAGTCATACAACTCCTCGGTTATCGGCTCGTCTGGTGGGTATCCATATACTTCTCGCAGAAGATCCGCTACGAATGGAGTCAGACACCTTTTCCACTCTTCTTCGGGCAAAACAACACCTCGGCAATCTATATATACTTTTATCCATATATCAGTTTCTATGTTTGAGGTGTTGAACAATTTTTCTAAAGTGCTCAACCAGTTCGCTCCGCACAACGTCCTGAACACCCTTGTCAACGGCGGAGCCCGGACACCGATCTATGACGAATCCTCTTTTATGCGAGCCTCTGGATACCACCCCGAGCTCTCCTTCAACGAGATCGAACCAGGGGTTACCTTTAGTGAACTCTACGTTCCTCGAGAATACGAAGCTCAGCTCGACTCGCGTGAAAAGGGACACTTTACCATCTACAATGACACCGGTCGCCCTAAGAGATTCTACATCGAGTTCTATCAGGACTGGTGTGAAGTCTACAAGACGAACGGCAGCCCACAATGTAAGTATGGGATGTCACATCCCCAATTTGCTCCTCCCAGGGTCGTCGTTATAGGTCCTGGCGGCGCTGAAGAAATTGAATTCTGGTTTAGCACACCCCCATCTCCAAGGCCACACCCTGAATATGGCGACGTCCTGTGGATGAGGATAGTTATTCAGATAACCGATGAGCAGGGAAAGAGAGCCAAGCTCACTAAGAGGACAAAAGCAATAATTCCACCAGCTCCCTGATCACCAGAACTTGGTGGCATATCTTGAAAAAGTTGTATCGCTTAGCACAGCCGGAGTTCTCTCATACTCACCATTCATAATGGTAGTTGTTGGGCGCTGCTTCGCTGGCGATTTCTCCTTGGTGCGCACCTCTTCCTTCTGAGGCTCACCCGCCATATCCATTATGAATTGGCTGAAAGCGTTGTTGATGTTGATCATGAGATTTCCGAGCGGATCTGCCATTCTAATCACTCGCCTGAGAGTAGTATGCCCTTCCCTCTCTTGATACCTTTAATTGCCCCCTTCTTCCAGACCTTCTTCCAGAAATCTTTGGTGCCCTCGTAGGATCCTTTCCGATCTGGTCTATATGCTTTAGCAACCTATCGAGCTCTCCCTGGGTCATTCGCTGATCTTCCAGCGTCTGAGCTCCATAGTGCTTCCCTTCACGATATAGGTCTCGAACAGTGCTCTTCGCGTCAGACTTCAGCGCTTTTAAAAGCCACGACACTGAATTATAATCTTCCGTCAAATCATTGAGAACTTCATAGCCTATACACGGTCCGAGAGAATCTCCAAAATCCTTCTCGAGCATATCTATAGTGTGCTCAACCTCTTGAATGCTATCCGACCTTGTTATGTCCGACCACATGTCATTTATAAAGTTTCCGAGCTGCAGACAAGTAACGGTGGTCTGAACGGTCTTTTCATTGTATACCATAGGTGAGCACCTCAGAAAAACAATGTCTCGATCGGCTTCTTCTCCGATTCTTTCCAATACTGCTCTCCAGATTTGCGATCAGACGCAAAAGGAAGGCCCTGTGGGACCGCTTCAGCCTTTGGTGGGTTAACACCCCTGGGTTCCTCCCCACCCCAGCTATCGACCGTATCTCCAAGCCCGAGGTAAGCAAACCTCTCCGGCCGAGATTCGACATACTGCCCAGAACGCGCGTCTCGCCCCAGAAGGTTCTCGTTGAGCTTCCAGTATGAAGTCAGTCTCGGATCATACTTTCTGTCCGTGACCACCCTTTCTGTGTGTCTCGGAGCTGTCCAGGGCTTCTCCTCATACTGCCTCTGCAGAGCAAGCTCTGCTTCGCTGGGCCCCGCCGGAGCCGCAGCTGGTGCTGGAGGCTTCTGAATAAGAGATTCTTGAATCCTCTGTAGAACTACGTGCGGAGCCAAGCTATTCAGTGCAGACTGAAGCTGCATCAACGGATTCTGGTCGTTTGTATCGGGCATCTGTCCACCTCTATGTAAGAGGGATCTTACATAAAGATGGTGCTGCCTGTCACACTGTATCCAGACTTGATCGACGCGGCCTTGTCAGCAGCCATCTTCGCCTGAAGCTCTTCCATTGTAAGATCGGTCCTCTCGGTCCATCTCTCACGAACACCCGGCATACCGGATCCCTCAGCCATCGCAGCCTCGCCTCCGTTCTGCACGGGGGCCTGCGGGGTCATGCTCGCAAGCATCTTCGGAATCATAGTGTGTGGAGCAATCGCGTTTAGAGTGTTTGCAAGGTTTGCAAATAGACTTCCTATTGGATCTTGGGGCAATATAACACCTCGTTCAACTATATCGTTATGAAGTTATTTAAACTTTCTCCTATACACTAATGTTCAGACTCTCCAGCTGTTCGTATACGCAAGTTCTAATTTCCTCCTCGTTCATCCAATGTGGTATTACTATAAGTTTGACTCCCATCTCTTCACACAACCTCTTCTTTGTCTGATCATCCCGAACCTGCTGCTCAAACGACCGGGATCTTGTGAAATAATCCACTTCCTCATAATGCTGTCTTCCATTAAACTCAAACGCTATCTCAAGCTCTTCGCAGTATCCGTCAAATATTAGTTTGTTCCCACCCACATTCATCAGCCAGTTCGTCCCTCTTCTTGGGAAGCTCCTTTCCGTAACATCTTCCAACAATTCCCGAACGATGCCCTCCCCCCTGCTTTCTCCACGACAATATGGGCACCAATGCCCCCGCTTGATATGAGTCGGCCTTGCTGACCACACATGATCGTTTTCACATCTCCACCTAATTGGTGTAGAATCGTTGATATATTTTTGCGATAAACAAACCCCCCTCATTGTTCTGGCCAAATCTTTCATATCGTGTATCGAAAGACGTTGTGTGCTCCCTCTTCGTGTGTTGTAGCATTCGGGACACCAGTTCCGACTGTCTTTTATTCTATTGAACGACGCTTCCCAAACATGACCGTGCTCGCATTTCCAGACCATCGGTTCCCTGTTGTTGATGTAGACCTCAGAAAGACACATGCCTCCCCGACTCTCGGCGAGTTGTTGTGCGTCTGTTATCGTGTGCTTGCGGGCCTTCTTGCTACGGTTTTCCTCGTAGCATAGTGGACACCCAGATCCCGCGTTCCTTAACGATCCGAAAACAGCTTCCCATACATGACCATGAGAACACTGCCACCACATTTTTGTTCGTCGGTTCTTATACTCCTTTGATAAACACGTTATGCCACGTTTTCTGGTTGTTGCTATCACTTCATCCATCGACAGACGACGCATCAAAAATTGATGGTGGTGTGTGTATATAAAAATTGCTATGCCCAATTGATATGGCGATGCGATTTCTTTCAAAATCAAGGCTATCCAGAAGGGGGAGGAGATAATTCTATACCAGCCGCATCGCCCAGGTTAAAAAACGGGTTCTAAGAATGGGGAGGATTTTAGTTGTATCCACCAGCTCCGAAGATGTTCTTGTCGGTAAGTGTCTTTGTCGACATCTCCTGAACGAGTGCGCCTCGGGGTGAGAATCTCCGAGCAGGCATCGGTCCGCCAGTCCCGGCCCCCTGCAGTGCTGCCACAAACATCGCCAGAGGCGCGAGCGGTGCTGTCAGAGGGTTAGAGAGCATCTTCTCCGCGTTTACCATCATCTCATTCGGCTTTTCAGCCTCGGCCGCTTCTGGGACCTTCTCTCTGGAATCCGCATTGTTTCCATTGCCGGATCCGTAGATAATTGTTTCTCCATAGACCATGTTCATCACCAGTTTAAGGTGGTTAGGCGCCGCCGCTTCCGAATATGTTCCTCTCGTTCAGTCCCTGGGTTCCCATCTTCCCGGAAAACGTCCCGCTGCCCTGGGTCATCTGACCTATGACGTTGTGGGGAGCCATCTGATTAAGAGCCTGTATTCCGCTTGTCATAACTCCCATCATCTGAGCGTTCACCTGAGAGAAGTCCCTGTTGAACTGATTCATCGCACCATTCATCTGCGCGGCCAACATTCCAATAGGATCGTTAGGCATCAATAACACCTCGTCAATGTATATCGTGTTTCCTGTATATAAAAGTTCCTCAAACAACGTGAACTATGATAGGATCTCCAATATTCTCCTGGATGAGCGTGATTTCCTCCATGCTCGCCAGATGAAGCGACGCAACAAACGCATCCAGATATTCCATTCCTATGTCCTGGAGCTCTATGCCGTCTTTTCCGCTAATGTGTTGTCTGAACTCTTCCATCAGTCTATCCAGGTCAAAATCTTCCATCATAGTGTTTGATATCGACTCTCGTCTTAGATGCTCACCTGTTATGCGGACCATTCGTATCGTCTCGTATTCCTCATCATCATCGAGGATGTTCTTCAGGTCCTCATCGTCTGTGTCTCGGCGTCTGTTCAGCTCGTCGACGTCTATTCCGAATATCTCGCCTCCTATCTCGCCCGGCTTCTCGATGACTATTTTGTCCTTGCTCCTCGACAGCATACTGAGCATCGCTTCCTGCAGTGCGAGCTCAACGTCCATGCGGTATATCACTCCCCGCTCCATCAGGAAGCTCATCTGCTGATCTTCGTCGAGATACTTCAGTATCAGCTTTTCAGATTCTATTTTCAAAAGTATGGACCCAAGGTGTATCAAAGGCCCCGCGGTCTTCAGATCAGACTCCTCGAGACATTCTTTTAGTTTGCTGATCACACGATAATAGTTATCCAGCGTGTCGACGTCCTGTATGTTGGTTCTGTTCACCCTGCAGTATTCCTTAAGGACCTCGTATATCGGCAGGTGACTGACGAGCTCGAGATCTATTGGGTCCACAGAACTACTTCCTCTTGAAAAGACTGCACGTCGATATCAACGATACCTTAAACGGGTTCTTCTTGCATCCGAAAGCCCGGTCGTCGATCTTCTCTGGTTTGACCGGAATTGTGACGTTGTGCATGATGTCGTTTCCATCCTCGCCGGTCTTTCCGGTTGGTTTTTGCTCGATAACGTGCTTTGCGATGTGCTTGCACAGACCACATCT
>Ga0180437_10012203_pt1 | contig 10190 bp, 5 predicted proteins | sample SS_ome_4_FD_132410 | JGI IMG/M metagenome (GOLD analysis project Ga0180437, IMG submission 132410) | Hypersaline lake sediment archaeal communities from the Salton Sea, California, USA - SS_3_D_1 metaG | ecosystem: Environmental > Aquatic > Non-marine Saline and Alkaline > Hypersaline > Sediment... | reverse complement strand
TGCTGCCCGTCCAGCAGCAACTCGCAACGGTAATAGGCCTCCATCCGCAGCCGCTCGACCATCTCGGGCAGCGGCTGCAGAGGCTCGACCTGGGTGATCCGGCCGGAGAGCGAGAAGATCTGGCCGCGCGCCGGCTCGGGATTCCGGGCCAGCTCGACCGGATCCGGCTCGTCCTGGGCCCATCGGGCCACGTCGGCGGTGCGGAAATCGCGGACCCAGTACATCACCTTCAGCAAAACCTCGGTCTCGTTGTCGTCGATCGGACGGCCGTCGGTGAGCTTCTCGAAGTGGCTCTGGTCGACGCCGTGCCGCTCGAGCAAATCGCGCGGACCGGCAATCGCGTCCGCCGCCGGTTCGACGTCCACAACTTCCTCCGGTCCGAAGCCGGGTCCTTCGTCGGTTCCGGCCGCCGGTGATTCGGGCCAGGCCGCTTGCTCGAACCCGGGCGCCGATGCCGTGGCATCCTTTTGCCAGTCGACCGTGCGCGCCAAAAGTGTGGGTGTGGTGCGGATCGCGTCCTGGGCCTTGTAGACCCAACGCTTGAAATAGAAACCGGTGATCTCCACTTCCGCCGAGACGTCCATGCCGGTAGGAAAGCCCTGGGGCAACGACAGGCAATAGATTACCATCGGCATCGTGCGGTTGTCGGCCGGTTGCAGCCACGTCTGGTAATACTGATCGATTCCGCGGTCGTTTTTCGGCGCCTTCAGCAGATGGGCCCGGCGGATCGTGCCGCGCACCGTGACCAGCTCGCCGCGATATTCGCTCGACTGATTGTAGAGTTGGGCGAAGGTAACCCGGCCGATCGACGCCTTGCCAAGCGTCGCCTCGTCGGTCTTCTGGAGGATACCGAGCAGATGGAACCAGGCCTCCTGTTCGTCGTGGCGAAAAGGCGCGTCGTCGCGCACCGTTTCGAGGAGCTTCGGCGGGACGTCCGGAAAGCGGCCGGATGTCTGCTGCCGGGCGCCAGCGTCGGCCGGCGAGACGAACGCGCCGGGGACCCCTTCCTCGGCGGTCTCCGGGGCGAGCCGATTATCGATCGCGGGCCCGTCGGCGGGTCCGGCTGCGGCCCCGTTGTCCAGGGCGAAGAACCACTGCCAGTTGGCCGGGTCGCGGGCCTCGCTCATCAACAGCACGATCAGCCCCAGCGACATCACCAGCAGGAGCAATCGCCACTGCTCGCGACGGGAAAGGTAGTTCCGCGGCGGTGGAGTGCGTCGGAAATTGACCACGGCAAGAGACCTGCAAAGCCGGCGGCGACAGAGAACCACGTCGATCGAACACCGCAAAACCAGGCGCTGGTCGACCATAAGGCCGTTCCGCAACTCATCATACGGAATTCTATCCTGCGCCCCGAACGGCTACAAGCTGGCGTTTCGCGATACGACGACTGAGCCTTGTTTTGCCCCTCTATATGTGTGCGTAAAGGCCGCCGGCACGCCGCCGACACCGTTTGGATCGCATGGGATTACACGTTCCGAGCGATTACGGCTACAATAAAGGGGTAGAAAGGGAAGGTACGGGAATACTTGTTGCCTCCCCGGCCGAATCGCAGCATGATGGGATATCATGCGCTGGGAGGCGTGCGCGCAAGGGCCGGGGCTTTTGGTACGGGAAGGAGCAGCCGCCTTGGCGCTGTCGCTGTCCGAATTCAACCGCTTGGTATCCGATCACGGTCCGGTCTTGTACCGGATGGCGTATCGCATGGTGGGCAATCGCCATGAGGCCGAAGATCTGACCCAGGAGACGTTTCGATCGGCTTGGAAGAGCCGCGAGCGATTTCGGCCCGGCGGCGGAGAGCGGGCATGGCTGGCCGCGATCTTGCGGCGACGCGTGGCCGACTACTGGCGACGACCCAGGCCGCCGATGCTGTTGGCCGGCGAGGGGAAGATCGATGTTGGCTACCCGGGCGATGACCCGTTGCGGGACGAATTCACCGACGAGATGCAGCATGCACTGGGGCAACTACCGGACGACTTGCGGGAAACCCTGTTGTTGGTCGTAGTTGCCGAATTGACCCACCAGGAGACGGCCGACATGTTGGGCATCCCCCTGGGGACCGTCCTTTCGCGAGTCAGCCGGGCGAGAAAGCGATTGCGGGAATATTTAATGGCCACCGGGAGTAGTAGTTAATTGGCTTTGGCCGTTTAGCCGACGCACCGAAATGAAAACGACCCCGAACCCTAACCCCTAACCCCCAAATCCTAACCCCTAATCCCTATGCTTCCACCGGACCCCGATTTCGAAGCGCGGCAAGACGCCGAACTGCGGGCCGTACCGATGCCGGCCGGGCTGCTCAGCCGGTTGCGGCAGATCGCGGTGGCCGACGACGAGGGGCTGGATGAAGCGCTCCGCCGCGTGCCCGTGCCGGAAGGGCTCACCGACCGGCTGCAGCGGTCGCTGCTGGCCGACGACGAGGCGTTGGATGAAGCGGTTCGGGACGTCCGGGTGCCGGTCAGCGTGCAGCAGCGATTGCGACGCATCCCGAAGAACTGGCTGAGGTTGACGCGGCTGACACAATGGGCCACCGCCGCTTCGCTGTTGATCGCCATCGGCCTCTCGTACGTGGGGGCCATGGTCGCGCTGCTCTGGGCGACGTATCCGCCGGGCGATGCCTCTGGGCCGAGGCTCTCGAGCGCCGCGGTCGAGCCCTGGGACCCGGCCGGGCAACCCTTGGAATCGGTGGCCACGACGGTCTCGCCCGGCGTCGGCGAGCCGCAAGGCTGGGTACCCGGCCCGCCCAGCACATCGCCACAGTTCGAACTGACCAGGTTCGACGACCTGGGCAGACCGCTGTCGCCGACGTGGCAACCGCTCTATCCGTGGACCGAAGCCGATCCGCTGTTGGACGCCACGGCCTACCGCTGGGGCATCTTGGGCGCCCATGCGCTGTTCCACGAGGAGCCCGAATGGCAGAAGGCCCCGCCGTTTGTGCTGCGTGGGACTCGGACCCCGATGGTGCCGGGTTATCCCCGCGAGTTTGAAACCAAGTACGGCGTTCACGCGTTCGTATCGCCCGGATCGCATTCGGAACTGGTCAACAGCGTCGTGCCCTTGAACGTCGACACCTCCAGCTACGAATTGACGCGGCGGTACCTGGAAGACGGTAAGCTGCCGCCCCGCGGATGGCTGCGGACCGAGGAGTTCTTGGCAGCGGTGGATTACGGTTTCCCGCAGCCGGAGAAGCAAACTATGGGGCTCCACGCGGCCGCCGCGCCCGCGCCGTTTCAGACCGGCGTGGTGCTGTTGCAGTTCGGCGTCCAGGCCAAGGAACTGCCCCGCGTCGATCGATCGCCCGCCCACTTGACGCTGGCCGTCGACACGTCGGCCAGCATGCGGCGGGACGGACGGCTGGCGATGATCCGCCGGGCCTTGGGCAAGCTGGTCGGGCAAATGGGCCCCGAGGATCGCATCTCGCTGGTCACCTTTAGCGAATACGCCCAGATCGTGGTCGAGAACGTCGGCCCCGACGAAGCCGAACACCTCATGGCCGGCATCGCCACGCTCCGACCGCAGAGTTCGACCAACGTGCCGGCCGGATTGAGCCTGGCCTATGCGGTGGCCGAGCGAACGGCCAACGGCCGCAAGGCCTCCAACTCCATCGTCCTGCTCAGCGACGGCCTGGCGGAACTCGACCGCGGTACGTACGATCGCATTGAGCAGCACCTGGCCGAAGCGGCCGACCAGGGGCTGGCGCTGCACGTGATCGACCTGGCTCCGGAGGAAGGGTCCGGCTGGTCCGATTCGCAATGGTCGAGCCTGTCGCTGACCTGGATGGGTGGGGTCCATCGGGCGGAGAGCGCCGATCAGATCGGCTGGGTGCTGAAAGAGATCGCCACCGGCCAGTCGCAACTGCTCGCCACCGAGGCCCGGCTGCAAGTCTCCTTCAACCCGAAAGTCGTGATGGCCTATCGGCTGCTGGGCCACGAAGCCGGCGTGCAAGACGCCCCGCCGGAGGCCGATTTCCACTCGGGCCAATCGGCCACGGCGCTGTATGAAGTGCAACTGAAGCCGGCGGCCTCAGGCGAGATCGCCACCGCCGAACTCGCCTGGAGCGACCCCGACGGCAGCCAGTACCATCGCGCCAACCGGAAAATCCACTCCAAAGAGTTGCCCACCAGCCTGAACGAGGCGGCCCTGTCGCTTCAGGCGGCCGCGGTCGTCTCGGAAACGGCCAAAGTGCTGCGCCACTCGCCGTTCACGCCGGAATGGCCCAAGCCGGGCTCCCTGGCCCGCGTCTTGAAAATGACCGCGCAGCTCGATCCCCGGCTGATGCAGCGGCCTACATTTGTAGAGTTCATTTCCATGGTCGAGCAGGCGGAAAAGGCGAAACCGTAGGATTGCGGGGTGCAACGGGGACCGATCGTCTGCACGGCAGCAGCTCCTTGTCAGGCCGCCAGAGAACAGATACAAATGACTAGAGTCTTGCATCACGGCGATTCACCCTGCCGGGCGGCCCCGGAACCCGTCCGGCGCCGCCATTGTAAATGATCGTGTGTGCCGCCCGGCGGTTGGCTTCGTTGCGTAACCCGGGTGGATGGATCATGGGCCCGATGGACCTGAGGAACCTATCGATGGAACACTCGAGCTGGCGTCGACGGCTGCTGGCGTGCCTCGTCGCGGCCGGTTGGCTGTGCGCCGCCGTGGCCGGAGGCCGGGCGGCCGAAGAAACCCAACGCTTCCTCGACGGGCTCCGCGAGCGCGGGCTCTACGACGTGGCGCTCGACTATCTCCAGCAGATGCGCACCAGCCCCCTGGCCGACCAGGACTTCAAGACGGTGATCGACTACGAGGCGGGCGTGACGTTGATCAGCGCCTCGCAGATCGAGCGGGTGGCCTCGGTCCGGCAACAGCGTCTGGACGAAGCCTACGCGAGCCTGCAGACCTTCATCGACGAACATCCCCAGCATCCGCTGGCCGCCTCCGCCAACACCCGCCTGGCCGACGTGCTGGTCGAACGGGGTCGGATCCAAGCGGAAGAAGCCGACAAGCCCAGCCAGTCGGCGGATGAAAGAGCGCAGCTGAAGGACGAAGCCCGCACGCTCTTCCGCAAAGCCGAAGGCGTGTTGAAGGACCTGGACCAGCGTTTCCTGGAAGAGCATCGTACGTTTCCGAAGGTGATCGATCCGAAAGAGACCGAGAGGATCGAGGCCCGGGAGCAAGTGCGGCGCAACCTGTTGCAGGCCCGATTGGCGCTGGCCACGGTCATCTACGAAATCGCCCATACGTACGCCCCCGACAGTAAAGAGAGCCGGGAGCACCTGACGGCGGCGGCGGCCAAGTACAACGATATGTACAGCACGTACGGCGAGGAACGCGCCATCCTGGGCGGGCTCTACGCGCGGATGTACGAGGGCCGCTGCTACAAGGAACTGGGCGACACGGAAAAAGCACTCAAGGCCTTCGCCGATCTGCTCGTGCAGCCCGACGAGCCGCAGGCCTTCCGCATCATGAAGAACAAGGCGCTGGTCTTCCTGCTGGAAACCGCCCTGGCCGGCGACGATCCGCAATACGACGAGGCCGTCAAGAAGTACCAGGCCTGGGATCAGACCGCCCGGGGAGCCGAAGAATCGAGCGCCGATGGGCTGGCGATCAAGTATCTCTCCGGCGAAGCGTTCTTCGAACGTTCCAAGCAGCAGAAGAAAGCGGACGACCGCAAGGCCGATCTGACGGAGGCCCGCAAGCTGTTCAATTACGTGGCCGATCGGCCGGGTGAGTATCAGAGTCGGGCCAAGGCCATGTTGTGGCGCAAGGAGCTGGCCGGCGAGGACGTGGAGATTCCCGAGCCCACCAACTTCGCCGAAGCCCGCGATCGCGGCAAGGACGCCCTGGACCGCATGCAGGCCCCCAACATCGAGCCGCCGCAGGCCGCCAGGTTCCGCGCCGAGGCGATCAAGTATTTCCGCATGGCCGTCACCATGAAAACGCCCGAGGTGACGGTCGATGAGATGAACGTCATCCGGTACTACCTGGCCTATCTCTACTGGACGGCGGGCGACCTGTACGAGGCGGCGGTGGCCGGTGAGTTTCTGGCCCGACGCTACAGCGACAGCGCCGGCGCGCGGCAGGCGGCCAAGATCGCCATGGCCGCCTACGTGACGCTGTTCAATCAGGCCCCCGAGGATGACCGCGAGTTCGAGTCGCAGCGGATGACCGGCATCGCCGAGTACATCGCCGAGCGCTGGGCGGGCGAACCCGAGGCCGACGACGCCTGGATGATGTTGATCCGCGCCGCGCTGGGCGAGGGCGATCTGGCCCGCGCCCAGCAGTACCTCGCCAAGATCCCGGCCGAATCGGCCCGGCGCGGCGAGGCCGAGCTGTTGACCGGCCAACGACTCTGGGCCAACTACCTGCTGGCCTCGGCCAAGGAGGAAAGCGAGCGCCCGCCCCAGGCCAAGCTCGACGCCATGGTCGCCCAGGCGCAACAGACGCTCGAAGACGGGATCAACCGGATGCGCAAGTCGGTCGACGCCGGCGGCCAGGTGACCTACACGCTGGTGGCTTCGGCGCTCTCGCTGGCCCAGATCAACATCGGCGCCGGCGAGCCGGAGAAAGCCATCCCGTGGCTGGACGACCCCAAGATCGGCGCCCACACGCTGGTCAAGGCCAACGACCCGGCCACCGATCGGGGCAAGTTCCGCGTGGAGACCTACAAGGCGGCGCTGCGGGCCTACGTGGCCACGCAGCGGCTCGACGAGGCCGAGCAGGTGATGCAGGCCCTGGAAACCCTCGTCCAGCAACAGGGCGACGCCGACGCCGGCGGAACGCTCACGCGGATCTATATCAGCCTGGGACGCGAACTGCAGCAGCAGCTCGAGCGGCTTCGCAAGGAAAAGAACACCGAACAAGTGGGCAAGGTCGCCGGGGCGTTCGAGCTGTTCCTCGACCGCATCCGGGGCCGGCAGAAGGGCAACACCTATAACTCGCTAAACTGGGTTGCCGAAACGTTCTTCGGACTGGGAGCCGGTTTCGACCTGGGAGGCGGCGGCGCGTTGTCGCCCAAGGCCGAGAACTACTACGGCAAGGCCGCCGAAACCTATCGCGACATCCTCCATAAGTGCGAGGAGAGCGAGAAAGAGAAGAGCAAGGAGAAGGAAGAGGAGAAGAAAAAGCTGGGTGAGAAAGAGGAGGAGAAACAGAAGCAAGAAGAGTTCAAGTGTCCTCCCGCGGCATGCAACAGTGTCAAGATCCGCTTGGCCCGATGCCTCGGCCGTTTGGGACAACGCAAGGATGCTCGGGGTCTCCTCGTAGAGGTTCTCAAGCAGAACAACCTTTTGCTCGAAGCCCAGTTGGAGGCGGCCTACCTGTATCAGGATTGGGGTGAGGACAACCCGACCGCCTACACGCTGGCCATCCGCGGAAGCACGTCGTATAAGGAGATTTGGGGTTGGGGAGGCATTGCCAACCGCGTGGCCCGAAGCCCCAAGCACCAATCGATCTTCCACGAAGCCCGCTACAACCTGGCCCTGTGCCGCTTCAAGCTGGCGATGAGCAAATCGGGCACGGAGAAGAAGGACCTGCTCGAACAGGCCAAGAAAGACGTGCTGATCATCCAGCGGCTTTACCCGGAAATGGGCGGAAACGAGTGGTTCGCCAAGTACGACGATCTGCTCAAGAAAACCCAGCGGCTTCTCGGCGAAACCCCCGGCGGCCTCAAAGCCGCCGCCAAGCAGAACACGGCGACTGGGAGCACCCGGCCCGGCGCGGCGGGAACTCCCAAGTAAGAGAACAAATAGGGAGATTGCGATGAACCCACGCAACGTCATCCTGGCAATTGGCCTCAGCCTGGCCCTCGGCGGGGCGAGTCGGGCCGTCGATACGGTCAAGGCCGATTCCGGCACCTACACCGGCCGGGTCACCGCCATGACCCGCACCGAAGTCACGCTGGACAGAAGCGGCGTGCCCAGGAAGATTCCCGCCAACGAAATCGTGATGATCTATTTCGACGACGAACCGACCACGCTGAAGACCACGGCCCGGGTCCACCTGTCGGCCGGCCGCTACAACGACGCCCTGGAGGCGCTTCAGAAACTCCAGCCCGCAGACCTCCCCCGCGCGGAAATCCAGCAGGACGTGGCGTTCTACAAGGCGCTGTGTTCCGCCCGCCTGGCGCTGGGGGGAACGGGAACGCTCGAGAGCGCCAAGGACCTGATGAGCGCGTTCGTCCACGGCAACGTCAACAGCTACCACTTCTACGAAGGTTGCGAAGTGTTGGGTAACCTGTACGTGGCCCTGCAGCAGTATGCCGACGCGGAAAAATACTACGTCCAACTGGAAAAATCGCCCTGGCCCGAGTACCAGATGCGCGGCAGCGTGGTGATTGGCCGGGCCCGGCTTGCCCAGGGAAAGACGGCCGAAGCGCTGCAGGCCTTCAACCAGGTGCTGGCGCTGCAGGCCACCACCGACCAGGCCCGCTCGCAGCACCTGGCCGCCAAGCTCGGCATCGCCCGATGCTCGGCCGCCACCGGCGAGCCCGACGAAGCGCTCGAGATGGTCCAGCAGATCATCGCCAACGCCGATCCCGAAGACGTCGAGCTGCACGCGCGAGCCTACAACACGTTGGGGACCACCTTGCGGAAAGCGGGCAAGACCAAGGAAGCCTTGCTGGCCTTCCTCCACGTCGACGTGCTCTACTTCGCCGTGCCCGAAACGCACGCCGAGGCCTTGGCCAACCTGGACGAACTCTGGACCGAGCTGCACAAGACGGAACAGGCGGTGCGGGCGAGGCGCATCCTGCAGGAGCAATACCAGAACAGCCCTTGGGCGAAAAAAGGGGGGTAGTTGAGGACTCGTAGGCGAGGGACTTCCGGTGTGCGGAAGGGGACAGCCCCATTTTCGCTTCGCCCCGTGTGCGAAGGGGACAGTCCCATTTTCGCTGCGCGAAAATTGGGACAGTCCCCAGGTCCTCCTTGCGAGCCATACCATATCCGGACGAGCGGCCCGGCTGCGTTTCGTGCGCCCCGTGCTTTACGCTGCCCCAGCCGCCAGAGTACACTAGAAGTTTCGGGGTGTCTCCCGGCGAGATCCCCGTCACGGCGGCGACCGGGCGGTGGATGCCCGGCCGTTGTTCCCCCTGATTTGGGTACACAAGCAACCGAACCATTTGATTGTGATACGAGTTTGGAGGTCACTATGCGGCAGCGGCTTTTTTGCGGATGGTTGGCAGCCGGCCTGGGTTCCGTCTGGCTGATGGCGATGACAATGGCCGTCTTTTCCGGCCCCACCCTGTTCGATGTCTCGACGGCCGTCGCTCAGGAGGAGGTCGATGAATTGGGTGAAGCGGCGCCGGCCGACGATCCGGCTGCACAACCGGCGCAGGCACCGGCCGACGATGCGGCCGCCAAGCAAGGCGCCGGCGCGGCCGACACCACCACACCCAAACGCAAGAGCACTTTGTCCTGGATGTTCGATGCGCTGGGGATTTTCTACAGTGCCGTGTTCTTCAGCCTCTCGTTCACGCTGGTGGCCCTGTTCGTGATGAACATTCTGACCGCCCGGCGCGAAAACGTGGTCCCGGTGGCCCTGGTCGAGGGTTTCGAGAGCCACTTAAACGACAAACGCTACCAGGAGGCCTACGAGATGGCCAAGGCCGACGAGTCGTTCCTGGGCCAGGTCCTCTCGGCCGGGCTGGCCAAGCTCTCGGCCGGCTACGAGCAGGCGATCGAAGCCATGCAGGAGGTGGGCGAAGAGGAGAACATGAAGCTGGAGCACCGGCTGAGCTACATGGCCCTGATCGGCACCATCAGCCCCATGATCGGACTGCTCGGTACGGTCCAGGGCATGATCGCGTCGTTCAGCGTGATCGCCACCAGCCCCACCACGCCCAAGCCATCGGAGCTGGCCGAAGGGATTTCCACGGCGTTGTTCACCACGCTGATCGGGCTGTTCATCGCCATTCCGGCGATCGCGATCTACAACATCCTGCGGAACCGCGTGGCCCGGCTCGTGTTGGAGGTGGGCATCATCAGCGAGGGGCTGATGAACCGCTTCTCCAACGTGGGCGGCGGCGCCGGCAAGAAGGCCTCCGTCAAGAAGCGGGTGAAGATGGAGCACAAGGTCATCCTTCTCGGCCCCTATAATAAAATCTATTTTAAAATCATCAAGAACTTCCCGGGAAAGAGCCTCTACAACCTCAGAATTTGTGATAGACGTGTATTCTACAGGTAGAAGTGCCCTTATAATAAAACTCT
>Ga0180437_10012202_pt1 | contig 10191 bp, 9 predicted proteins | sample SS_ome_4_FD_132410 | JGI IMG/M metagenome (GOLD analysis project Ga0180437, IMG submission 132410) | Hypersaline lake sediment archaeal communities from the Salton Sea, California, USA - SS_3_D_1 metaG | ecosystem: Environmental > Aquatic > Non-marine Saline and Alkaline > Hypersaline > Sediment... | reverse complement strand
GCCGGCACGGTGACCCTCTATAGGGCCGGCGATTGCGATCTCTGCCTGAACGGTTACCTGGGCCGCACCGGAGCCTTCGAGCTCCTGTCCGTGGACGACGATGTCAGCCAGCAGATACTCGACAAAGCGTCGTCTAACGAGATCAAGCAGCAGGCCATGCAGAAGGGCATGCACACCTTGCTGGCCGACGGCCGAAGGAAGGTGTTGGACGGCATAACAACCATTGAGGAGCTGGTGCGAGTCTGCCAGAGGGACGAGATCTAGCATGGCGCGATTCCGCTATATCGCCCTGGATCGGTCGGGGAAGCAGATCGCAGGAGAGATCGCCGCCCAGAACGCCGAAGAGGTCAAAAGCCGCCTTCGCGACATGGGCTACTTCCCCTCCCACATCGGCGAAGCGGCGCAGATGACGCTGGGCCGGCCCGCCGCCGCGCGTCGCCGCCATCGGATCAGCGGAACCGATGTTGTTGTAATGACCAGGCAGCTGGCCGACATGACTGCCGCCAGGCTGCCGATGTTCCGGAGCCTCTCAGTGCTTGTGGAGCAGGCCGGCGACTCGGGCCTGCGGGACCTGCTGGAGCAGATCCGGGCCGATGTGCAGCAAGGCCGGCCGCTGTCGGAGGCGCTCGAACAACATCCCCGCTACTTCCCAGACCTCTACGTGAACATGGTCCGCGCGGGAGAGACGAGCGGCCACCTGGACGCGGTCTTGCTGCGACTGGCCGAGTTCCTCGAAAAGTCGATGCAGCGCCGCTCCCAGGTCATCTCGGCGCTGCTGTACCCGGCCGTCCTCATCACCGTGGCGATTGGGGCCGTCGCTTTCATCATCGGCTTCCTGATCCCCAAGCTCTCCGCCCTCTTCTCGGAGATGGAGCAGACCCTGCCCGTGATGACGCGGCTCTTGCTCGGTTTGGCCGATGTCCTGTCGGCGATCTGGTGGGCGCTCCTGGCGCTCGTCCTGGTGCTCGTCCTCGGAGTCCGGTGGTACGTGCGTACAGAGAAGGGCCGCGAGGCGCTGGATCTCCTGGCCCTCCGAGCGCCACTGCTTGGTCCGATCTGGCATAAGATGGCCGTTTCCCGTCTCGCGCGGACATTCGGAACCATGCTCAGGGGCGGCGTCCCCATTCTGATGGCCTTGGAGATCAGTGGCAACGCGGTGGGCAATCGCCCTATGGCCGGGGCGGTGGCGACGATGCGGGAAGAGGTCAAGGAAGGGACGAGCATAGCGGTGGCGCTGGAGCACACGGGGGCCTTTCCGCCGATGCTGATCCACATGGCGGGAGTCGGCGAAGAAACCGGTCAGCTTCCCGACATGATGGCGCGCGTTGCCGACAGCCTCGACTTCGAGGTGGACAGCGCTCTGGGGCGGCTGACCACTCTTCTGGAGCCAATCATCATCATCGTCATGGGACTTATCGTTGGGTTTATCGTTCTCGCCGTGCTGCTGCCCATCTTCCAGATCAACGCGGCGATAGGGCGGTAGCACGCACGTGGAGGACACCGGCGTGCAACCACTGGACTCAGGAAAGGAAGAAGCGCGATGAGACGCTGGCAAGCGACAGCGCGTCGCACGAGAGGCTTCACTCTGATCGAGCTGGTGGTCGTGATGACGATCATCTCGATTCTCGCGGGAGCGGTCGCGCTGCAGATTCTCAATCGTACCAAGCATGCAAAACGCGCCCGCGCGCTTCAGGACGTCAGCACCCTGGAAACCGCGATAGACCTCTACGCGGCCGACAACGGCTCGCCTCCGACGACCCAGCAGGGATTACAAGCTCTCCGGACCAAGCCCAACAGCCCTCCGGTGCCGACAAACTGGAACGGCCCCTACATCAAGAAATCTCCCATCGATCCTTGGAGCAACGAGTACGTCTACCTCTTCCCGGGGGAGCTCAATCCGGACGGCTATGATGTCATCTCATATGGCGAGGACGGCAAGCCAGGCGGATCTAACGAGTTCGCTGAGGACATCACCAACGCCGACGAGTAGCCATGATCGGGTTCGAACGCAGGTTCACGGGCGGCCGCAGAGCAGCCTTCACACTCATCGAGCTCTTGATCGTGATGATGATCATCGCGATCGCCTTCTTCGCGCTCAGACCTGCCTTCGCCGGTGCGATCAGGGGGGCGCAGGAGCGGACCATGCTGAGGGGGCTCGTCGGGCTCTTCACCTCGGCGCGAACCGAGGCGATTGCCAGGGGTAACCTCGTCAGAGTCGTCTTTGAACCTGCGGAAGGGGCATTCTTCGCCGAGATACAGTCGGAGCCCGATAACGACCGCTCGCTCTTCGATCCTCTCCCACTCCTGGGCAGGACCGCGGTGCTTCTGCCGGACCATATCGGGATCGACAGGATGGAGGTCGCCGGACGCGAGCGCGCCGACCTCGGACGGACGCATGTGTACTTCTACCCGGATGGCCGTACAGACGGGTTGGCCATGCTCCTTGCAGACCGATACGGAGAGGATACCGTCCTCGAGGTCTCGCCCACCACCGGGAGAGTCCGCATTCATGCATAGATGGCTTCCCCACCATACGCCGGCCGCGCCCGGTGCACGCGCCTTCCACGGCGGAGGGTTCACCCTCGTGGAGGTGCTCGTGGCGACTGTGGTCCTCGCCCTCGGGCTGCTCGGAGCGCTGACCGCGTTCTCGATGGCAACCCGGGCGACGGGCGCGTCGACGAACGACACTGCGCTCACCTTCCTCGCGCAGCAGAAGCTGGCGGAGGTTCAGATGTTAGGGTCGCAGCGACTCGCAGATCAAGACACGGCGGGTGACTTCGGCCCAGAGTATCCGCAGTACGAGTGGGAGATGTTCGTCGGCAAGCCCGACGACCGAAACGTCGTCAGAGTGGATATTGTGATCGCTGCGCCAGAGGCCGGGAGAAGACGTGAGACCCTGTTCTCCACAACTGTCTTCTAGGAGCGGGCGGGCGAGCCGAGGCTTTACCCTGCTCGAGCTCACCATCGCTATGACGTTCGTGGCGGTGCTCGTGAGCGGCATCACGCTGAGCATATCTACGTGCCTGAACGTGTGGCAGAGGGCGCAGGAAACGGCGGAACTCAATCAGGATGCCCGGGCGATTCTCGAAGTGCTGTCTCGGGATGTACGGGGAGCGTACCTGGGGCTGCACCGCAGGTCGGGTTACTTCCTCGGGGGAGCCCCCGAGGAGGAGGATGCGCTCACGACCCCAGGCGACCTGCTGGAGTTCACGACCGAAAGCAGCGCCATCACGCAAGCGGCCCTGCTGCCGGAGGATGAGCGGCTTGAGGATCTGCAGGAGATCGGCCCGCCCGTCACCGACTTCGTCGCCGTGCGATACCAGCTGCGCCCGGACACCGGCACATCGCGGGGCGGTCTCTACCGGGTGACCTGGGTGGCGCCGATTGCCGAATGGCTCGAAGAGCAGCCGCTTGAGAGCGAAGCCGTAAGCGTCGAGCTGATCTCCGAGTCGGTCGTGGGCTTTACGTTGAGATACTTCGACGGCGAAGCCTGGGTGGAAGACTGGATCACATCGGAAGGCAATCTCCGGCTTCCCGGCGCGGTGGCCGTGGAGCTGACGCTGCTGGATCCACGTGAGAACGAGCATGTCTACCAGAGCATTGTCCCAGTATCGAGTTACTAGCGGGAGGCGGGGCCAGGACGGCGTCGTTCTGATCCTGGCCGTCTTCGCCGTCGTGCTGCTGACTGTGCTCGCAGTCGGCATCGCAGCGGTTGTGCGGGTCGAGCTGCGCGCCTCCCGATCCAGCCTGGATCGGATGCAAGCGCTCTTCCTGGCGGAGGCCGGGAAGAATCAGGCGCGGGCAGTTCTCCTATACGATAACCCGGGCGTGGACACGCTCATAGATGAGTGGGGCCCGAAGGCGGAAGAGCCACTCGATCTTCCGCACGAGTTGGGCGACGGCTTCTACCGCGTGCGCGTCTACGACGCCTGCGGTCGCATCGACATCAACGAGGCGGACTACGATACGCTCGTGCGCCTTACGGGCGACCCCGCCGCGGCCGCGTCGATTCTCGACTGGAGGGACGACGGCGAGGGGGTGACCCCGGACGGGGCCGAGAAAGAGTACTACGCCGGCTTGCCGTGGCCGTACGTCCCGCGGAACGCTCCCTTCGAGACCCCGGGGGAGCTCCTCCTCGTGCGCGGTGTGACCCCCCAGATGTTCTTCGGGTCGAAGGAAAGACCAGGGCTCGTGGACCTGATAACCGTGGACTCGGAGTCGTCGAACACAGATGCGAACGGCGAGCCGCGGATATATCTCAACGAGTTCTCGAGCTGGGAGCACCCGGGCTTCCGCGACTTCGTGACAGGCAAGATTGGATCGCTGTTCGTCATGTACGACCCCACAAGCATTCTCGACGGACTCTCCAACTTGACCAAGGACGGCCACCCGGGATATACATCTCTCGCCCAACTTTGGAGCGCGGCACAGTTAGACTTCGGGACGATCGCTCGAATCATCGACTACTTGACCGTCGATAACAGCCTCGTGCAGCGGGGAAAGGCAAACCTCAACACGGCGCCCCTAGAGGTGATCGCCCTCTTGCCCGGAAGCTCGGAGGCACTCGCAGAGGCCATCATCGTCAGGCGCGAGGCGCAGCCGTTCCGGTCGTTGGGCGATGTGGTCACCATGCTGCTTGACCTACCTGACGGGCCGGCTCTCTTCGAGCAGATGATCGACCACGTGACAACGAAGTCGTCGACCTTCGTGATCGAGTCTATGGGGCGGACACGCACGGGGCACACGCACCGCACGCTTTCGGCTCTGGTTCGGCGGACGCCCGATGCCGTCTACGTCATTCGTCAGGTGGAGCGGGACCAACCTTTGCCCCCGCTGGACGAAGAGGCGCAGCAATCGGTGGCGATAGCGAGGAGGTAGCCTCTTGCCCACCCTTGGTGGTAGACCCGCAAGCATAGAGATCGGTGCACAGTCCGTGAAGGTGGCCCGGATCATCGAGGGCCGAAGGGGCGTTCGCGCCATCTTCTGCGCCGAGCAGGAGCTGCCGCGCGGGTTCCGTTGGGAGATCGGCGGCGACCGCGGCCCCCTCGTCGAAGCGATCAAGGAAGCTCTCGTACGGGGCGGCATCCGCAGCCGCAAGGTCGTGATGTCCTTGCCGCGCAGTCAGGTGACGGCGCGGATAGGCGCCTTTCCGCCGGCGTCCCGCGAAGATATGCGGCGAGTCGTCGAGTACGATCTCGCCGACCACATCCCCTTCCCTCTGGATCAGGTCGTCGTCGATTTTCAGCAGTTGGGGCCCTCCAGGGAGCAGCCCGGCCTCATCGACGTGCTGGTCGTGGCGGCGCCCCGCGAGCTGGTGAGAGAGTACCTTCGCGTGGCGCAGGACCTGCGCCTCACGGTGGCGGCGCTGACCGTGGACGCACTGGCGCTGGACGACCTCTCCAAGATGGCCGGCAGGGAGCCGCCGGGACTGGGCATAACGCTGGAGATCGGCCCTCGGGCCACGACCATCAACGTTTCGGAGGCCGATAGGCTCCGATTGACCCGCTCGGTTGCCATCGGGGGCAACCAACTGGCTCGCGCCATCCAGGACGACCTGGGCGTGGACCCTCGGGAGGCGGAGCAGGTGAAGCAGACGGACGGCCTTCGGCTGCTCTCCCGACGGCCCCAGCCCTCCGCCGTGCGGGCATGGCTCAACAACCTGACCGGGGAGATCAGGCGCTCTGCGCTCTCCTTCGGCCCGGCCGTGCTGTCTCGCCTTCTGCTTGTGGGAGAGGCGGCTGCCGTGCCGGGCATAGCGGAGAGCGTGCAGTCCGAGTTCGGCGCCGAATCGACCGCTCTGTCCGTCGGCGACGTGTTCCCGGGCAGCGAGCTGCTGGGCGTCGACCTCCAGACGGCGGATCGATGCCTCACCACCGTAGCTGCGGCGGCGCGGGCGGCGGGCCGCAGCTCTTGGACCATATCGCTGCTGCCCCCTGAAGTGCTTCGCCGGCGACGCGAAGGCCGACTGCGCCGGCTGAGCGCGCTCGGGGTGGCGGCCGTTCTCGCGGCGATGATCGCTCTCTACGGCGCATCTGCGCGCGGCGTGAACCGTCTGCAAGCAGACGTGGCGCGGTTGAGGACGAAGGGCGAAGTCGCCGCCGTGCAGCAGGCGAAAGCCGAGGAGATCCTGGCCGAGCGCGCTCGGCTCGAGGACCAGGATAAGTCGTTGGAGCTGGTTCGAGTGCGGCGATACGCGGCGCTGGAGCTGCTCCGGACGATAGGTCTCTACGCTCCAAAGGAAATCGTGTTGACCCACTTTGGCCTCCGGCCCGACCAGCCTCTCCAGATGCGGGGAACGGCTCCCAACTCGACGGTCGTGGCAGACCTCCAGCACCAGCTCGGCCTGTCGCCACTGGTGACCCAGGCGAGTCTCACGGGCGTCGATCGCGTTTCGGTGAGGGGCAATACCACCGACCAACTGCGTTTCACCATGGAGCTGCGGCTATGGACCGAACGGGAGGCGGCCCCGCGAGCCGCTTCCCTCCGCCCGTGGGGAGGCGACCGGTGAGACAGCTCTCCGCCCGAGAAAGAAGACTCCTCCTCATTGCCGCAGCGGCACTGGTCGTGTTCGTCTATGTCGCCGGGGTCATCCTCCCCCTCGGCAATCGATCCAAGGAGCTGTATCAAGAATTAGAGCTGCTCAAGGGGCAGGCCGAGCGGGCGGAGATGATGTACGCCGCGGCAGAGACCGCCGCGAGCGATATCGCCGCTCTCCGGGAGCAGACCGAAGCGCTGATGTTCGTCGAGGGCGATGTCAGAGTGGGCATGGTGCGGGAGCTGGAGAGCCTGGCTCGCCAGGCGAAGCTCACCATCACCAGTATTCGCCCCGACGAGCCGGAGTCTCTCGACGGGGCGGTGAAGTACCCGGCTACCGTCAAGGCGGAGGCCGAATTCTCGGAGTTGGTCCACTTGATGTTCGATCTCGAACAACCGAGTCGCCGCTTGTGGGTCGAAGGCGTAGACATATCAGCCCCGCGGCGGGGTGAGGCAAAGCTCCAGGCGACGTTCTATGTGGTGGCCTACGCGAAACCCCAGGAAAGCGAGGAGAAAGATGTGGAGGCCTAGCCCGAGACATATCGCCCTCGCACTCCTGCTGGCGGGATCGATAGCGTTCCTGCTGGTATCCCTCCGGGGCCCTGCAGCCGCTCCCGCCGGGGAAGGTGCTCGCCGCGAAACGACAGTCGTCGAGGCGAATCAGGCGCAAACGAAGCGACAGCTTGAGCCCGCGGCCCCGGCGGATGTGGACTTCGGCCGCTACGCGGCGCTGGCCCAGAGCGACGTCTTCTCGGAGCATCGCGCAGAGCCGCCCCCCCCGCCGAAGCCGCCGAAGCCGGCGCCGCTCCCTCCCCTGCCCGGCGGCGGGGAGGCCAAGCCTCCGGAGCCCAAGGTGGACCTCGCGGGTTGGTCCTACATGGGCTACATCGAACTGGACGACCAGAAGCTCGGGCTGCTGCAGAACGATACGACGCACTCGTGCCAGTATCTCGCCGTGGGCGACAGCTTCATGGGAGCGAAGGTGGAGAAGGTGGACCGAGAGGATATACGGCTCCGCTCGGGGGCCTCGCGGACAACTCTGAGCCGACCCCGGGATTTTCCGGTTACACCGTTGGCCAAGGCGGCGAGCCCGACGCCCAGGCCGCGGCAGCAGCAGTAGAAGCCGGCGCACGTCGGAAACGCGCGGGGGACGGACCATGTTGTGGAGCCAGGGGGTTCCAGTCGCCTGCGCTCAGGTGGGCGGCGAGGAAGATCTGAGATGACGAATAGGAATTCCGTTCGGCGCGCAGACGGCGCGTCGAGAAGGGTGAATGGTATGTATCCAGCGCTCCGACTCGCTTGGAGAACACTGGCGATCGCACTGGTGATCGGCCTGGGCATTCCTATGTGCGACAGCGCCGAACCCGCGGGCCCCCGCCGGGCCAGGCCGCGCCCTGAGCGTCCCGGCGCCCAGCAACCCGCGCCGGCGGCGGCGCCGACCGCGGCGGCTGTGCCCCCATCCGCCGCGCCGGCCGCGGCCGCCTCGAAGCTCGAGGTGATACCTGGTGTGGGCGGAGCGAAGACCATCGCCATGGAGTTCTACGGCCTCGACATCGATCATCTGCTCAGGCTCTTGAGCTACGCCGCGCAAGTCACCATCGTCAAGTCGGAGCAAGTCACCGGCCCCATAACCGTGATCGCGCCCGAGCCGGTGCCGCTCGAGGTCGCCTTCCAGATCCTGGACTCGGTGCTGGAAGTGCGCGGCTACACGATGGTCCGATCGTCGACCGGGATCTACAAGGTGCTGCCGGTTGCGGAGGCGATCCAGTCGGGCGTTCCGATCCAGTTCGGAGAGGAGCTGGGCATGTTTCCCCCGGGAGACGATCTGCGGACTCAGGTCATCCCGCTGGAGAATCTGGATGCCAACGACCTGGCGAGCCAACTCCAAGGTCTTCTCTCCGAGAACGCCAGCCTCATACCGACCTCGACGAACTCGTTGATCATCACGGACACCGCCAGCAACATTCAGCTCGCATTGGAGCTGATCGCGGAGGCCGAAGGCCAGCTTGCCGGCGGCCTCAAAATCTACCCGCTGCAGTACTACGACGCCACCGAGATGGCCGACCTCGTGACGAGCATCGTGCTCAGTCGCGGTGGGGCGGCCGGTGCGGGCCGACAACCGGCCTGGGAGCGCCGCGTCGTCGGGCGCGGAGCCGCACCCGCGCGGCAGCCGCAGCGGCGCCCGACCCCCCAGCCGCAAGCCGCTGCTGCAGGCCCCGAGTTCGCCTACCCCGACACGCGCACCAACTCTCTCATCGTGCTGGCGACACCGATCCACCTCCGGCAGATAGAGGATCTGGTGGCCCAGCTCGATCGCCCCGTGAGCTTGCGGGACGCCTTCTTCGTCTATCCGGTTCAGAACCTCGTCGCCAGCGATCTGGCGCAGTTGCTGGCGCCGCTCATCGGCGCCCAGGTCACCGGGGGCGCGGGGACCGGGGGGTCGGCTCGCACCTCGAGCGGCACCTCGGCCTTCCCGCAGCGCCAGCAGCAGTACACCCGACCCTCCAGCGGCGCGGGGACCTCTTTTCGCCCGTCATCCACAGGATCGTCGCGCACGCCCGGGCCGGGTGTGCGCACGGCCGACGTAGCGGTGCAGCCGCTGGCCGGCGAGTCCACCGGCGCCCGCTCCGCTGATCCTTTCATGATTGCGCAGGCGCCGGAGGGAGCGGCCCCCCCAGCGCCACAGCCGGCGCCGCAACCGGCGGAGGCGCCGGCCCTCGAAGCGCCTGTGCCGCCGATGGCGGAATACGAGGAACCGACTTCGCTGACGGGCGCGGGTGTCGCGCAGGGAGTCATCGCGGCCGACGATAACACGAACGTGCTGCTCATCTCCGCGCCCCCCGAGCAGATCGATCTCATCCAGCAGATGCTCGAGAAGCTGGATGTGCTCCCGCCGCAGGTTCACATTCGAGCCATCATTGCCGAGGTGGAGATGTCCCGCGATACGAGCCTGGGATTCCAGTGGCAGAGCCTGGCGCGGACATGGGGCAGCTTCGAAGGAGAGACGTTCGAAGGCGACGTCGGCACCGACTTCGGTGTGAGCGGCAGTCCCAATCCGGCGAATCCCATCGGCTTCTTCGCGACGCTTTCCGGAGCCGAGTTCGATGTGGTCCTGACCGCTCTCACCACCGACAGCAAGGCCAGAATACTGTCGGCTCCAAGCATCTTCACCACCAGCAACCAGGAAGCCACAATCGACATCTCCAAGCAGCTTCCGTTCCCGACGGGGACCTTTCAATCCACGACGGGAGCGGAAACGATCAGCACGAGCATCTCCTATCGCTCCGTGGGAATCGTGCTGCGAGTGACACCCCGAGTCACACAAGGCGATATCGTGCGGATGGAAATTGAGGTATCGGCAAACGAGCCTGGGGCCGAGACCAAGGTTGCAGATATGAGCTATCCCACGTTCAGCCAGCGAATGGCCAATGCCGTGCTGCACGTGCAAGACGGCCACACGGTCGTGGTCGGGGGCCTCATGCGGGAGAGCATCGGCAGGAGCGCCTCTCGCGTTCCTATACTCGGCGATCTGCCGTTGGTCGGCCCCCTCTTCCGCTCGACGAAATCGACCCGCTTGAAGTCCGAGCTGCTCCTGTTCCTGACTCCCCATGTCGTGCGCACCGTGGGCGAAACGGCTGAGATCACCGAAAGCGAGCG
>Ga0180437_10012200_pt1 | contig 10192 bp, 9 predicted proteins | sample SS_ome_4_FD_132410 | JGI IMG/M metagenome (GOLD analysis project Ga0180437, IMG submission 132410) | Hypersaline lake sediment archaeal communities from the Salton Sea, California, USA - SS_3_D_1 metaG | ecosystem: Environmental > Aquatic > Non-marine Saline and Alkaline > Hypersaline > Sediment... | reverse complement strand
TCTTATATCTAAAACAAAAAATTCCTTTTTATCCCCTAATCATCATGGGCTTATGTAGCTTATTTATTCATGCATTAGCAGGCTTGCCAATAATAATCTATTTAATTTTTATTAAATTAATTAAAATTGAATTTAAATTTAAAAATATATTAATAATTTTAATCACTCTTTTCTCCTCGTTTATCTTACCTTTAGCCATAATTTTAAATTCCTTTGTTTCAATTTATAAAATCAAAATAAGCTGGATAAATTTTACTATTTTTAACTTACCGAATATTTTGCATAAACAATTCAATTATTTTTTAGATATTGCTTATTTATACCAAAATATTATTTATCTTTTAATTTTTATTGTAGCTGTATTTGTCTTCTTTTATTTGTTGCAACAAAAAAAAATAAAAATCTTCTTGAGTGCTTATTTACTCTTTATTGTTTTAATCATTAATTCTGTTTTATTAAAATTTATTAAGTTGGACTATATTATTGATTATGAACAATTTGAATTTGCCAATCGAATTTTACAACTAAGTTTTTATTTTTTATTACCGCCAATCATTTACGCAATTTACATAATTTTTTCTATAGCTATACAAAATAAAATCTATAAATATTTTATTTTAATTATTATTCCGATTATACTAACTTGTTCTCTTTATCTTAGTTACCCGCGCTATGATGACTATGCTAATAGTAAATTTATTAATGTTTCACAGGATGATTTTTTGCTTGTTGATTTTATTCAAACTAACAGCCAAGCACAATACATAGTTTTAGCTAACCAAATGACTTCAGCCGCTGCTTTAAAAACATTTGGCTTTAATAAGTATTATAATGGACATTATTTTTACCCCATTCCAACAGGTGGCAAGCTATATCAATATTTTGAAAAAATGCTTTATCAAAATCCTAGTAAAAAAACTATGATTGAAGCCATGAATTTAACTGGTGTAAAAACTGCTTATTTTGTCTTAACAGAAGATTGGGCACAGGCTGAAATAATTATTGAAAAAGCAAAAAAAGAAGCTGATAAAATTTATCAGCTTAATGAAAAATATTTTATTTTTAAATATCTTTATTAATTATTTGACTTGACCGTTTTCAATAATTCTAACATTAGAACAAGAATAATTACTGTTTAAATCTAAACTACAAACCCGATAATAATAACGTCCAACACTGGTAATATTTACTTCATTGTCTAAATAATTCGTACTTCCTTTCAACCTAACAGCAATTATTTCATCAGGATAAGCTGGTAGAAAATTAGTAAGAGATTTTAAGACTTTATATTCTTTAAAATCTTCTTCAGTATTAGCTGTCCAATTAAGATTTACACCAGCCTCAGAAATACTAGTAGTTAAATTTGGACTAAGCGGTGGTTCAGTATCAGTGATTTCTTCTTCCTCTTCTTCTGCAATAATTTGACTTATATTACCACAAACTACTTTATCATCCATTTTAACAACGCAAACACGATAATAATATTGCTGGCCTGGCTCAATCTCTTTGTCTAAATACGAATTTAATCCTTTACTGGTTGATGATTTAATGACTGTATCATCAGGATATTTAACGTCCTGATTTTGAGCTGAACGCACAATCTTATAACTGGCAAAATCATTATCATGATAAACAGACCATGATAAAAATATGCCAGTTTCTTTTTTTTCAGTAGCTAATTCTAAACTTTCTTCAGTTACACTAAAATCTGGTTCCTCTTCTTCTTCTGTATCTGTAATTATATTTTCACCTCTTTCATCCAAATCAAAATTCCACTGATACCATTTTTCTCTTAATAAAGTCTGAGTGGAAAAATTTTCAATTTTTATCATATTGTTCTTGTCAGCCTGTGCATCAACTAAGGCTTTTTCACCAGGATCAATTCTATAAGCAATGAGTCTGCCCTGCTCGTCATTAATTGTAATATTTGACTGGCCAGCAAAAGTTAAAACAGCTAAAAATTTCTGTTCAGTATTAGTAATTACTTCAAATTTTGCACTTAAAACCGTCACAATACTGTTTAAAGATTTTACTTGATAATTAATATTATTATCTAATAAATTATGGTAGCTTCTACCTGAAAGCTGAGTAAGGATTATTTCTTGATCAGTTAACTTTTCAAAATAAATTTCACTATTTTGATTAAGACGTACAATAATATTTCCCAGCTCTAAAATAGCCTGACTATTATTTTCAGTCTTAATATTATCACCTTGTTTTAAAACCATTGATTTTTGAGCATTTTGCATAGCACTATTTTCAATTTCGACTAAAACTTCTCCTTGTAAATCAGCGATATTAAATAAAATCTCTTCAGGCTCTTTTATAATCGTATCTTCTATTTCTGGTTCCGGTTCTGGACGAGAAAAATCAATTTTACTAAAATAGTTATCATAAAACCAATAGCCTAAAACAGCTACTATTGAAATTATTAATAGTATTATTATCCATTTTACAGGATTAGCTTTTCTACGGTAATAGTACATCATATCTAGTTCATTAGTTGACTAGTAAATTAGCATAATCATTAATCCAACAAATATTTATAAGTTTAATAATTTATAAATATAGTTTTTTATATTATAATCCTTTGACTTTATTTTAGCATTTTCTGACATTTGTTGAAAATTATCTAAGTTTTGTAAACTAAAATTTAATTTATTCAATAAACTAATTTTATTACCAGGCATAAAAGTATAACCATTAACCCCCTCTTGTACTAATTCTGGGATTCCACCTATTGCTGATGCAATTACAGGTGTACCATATTTAAAACTATCATAAATAACGCCTGGCGAATTTTCATAGCATAATGAAGGCACCACAGTATAATGAACCCTTTTAAATACTGTATTTTTTAACTGGTTTGCAGGTACATAGCCTAAAAATTCTATCCAATCCTGGCCTTGATATTTTTTAATTAATTTTTCTGCTAAACTGCCGTCACCAACTATTAATAATTTACAATTGCCTAATTTATTAAATTCTGAAAAAACATCTAAAAGTAAAAGTAAACCCTTATGCTTTTCTAATTACCCTAAAAAAAGATAATTAACTTCTTTACCTTTAAATTTTTTTGTAAAATCTTTTTGATCTAATATAATCGGGTTAGCCAAAATAGTTTCTTTGGATTTTTTAAAAAATCCATAACGACGATAAAAGTCTAATAACCACTTAGATGGCGAAACAATAACTTCCGGACTAGCAATTAAATGCTTACAAATTAAGGCGTGAATTCTATTTATAATATTAATATTTTCTTGGCCAATCATCATTAACCCGCTAGGTACCACTAATTGAACATCATGCAAAGTATGAATATTTTTGATTTTTAATTTTCTTATGGCTCTTAAAGTTAAATAACCTAAACCTTTTATATTATGACTAATAACCAAGTCTGGCTTCTCTTTTTTTAATATCTTTTTAATCTGGCGATAAGAATGCCAATTAAAACTATCAATAATATGCCATATTAGTCTTTTATAAAATGGCTGTTCATTTATATCAACAAAAGAAAAAATATTTTTGGGATAAAAACGATAAATTTTTATATCATCCATCTGGCTGATAACTGGCTGTTTTTTTTCTTTTTTATTGGAAAGTGTAATTACAAAAACCTCGTGGTTATTTTTTTTTAATTCATTAACAATATTTTTAAAAACCACTTCAGCTCCCCCTCTTTTATATGGTTTATACAAACTATTGATTAAGGCTATTTTCATAAAATTATGAGAGCTAAATTAAATCTTTTATCCTAAATTTATATAAACATCTTCTAGCTTTTTTAGCAAATATTCATGACTATATTGAGTTTCAACCTTTTGCCTTGCTTGCTGGCCAATTTTTTCTGCTAATTGCATGTTTTTAAAAAGCAAATTAATTCTATTAGCCAAATCACCCTCTTGTTTAACTGCAAAAACATAACCTTCTTGTTTATTAGTAAAAACACTACGAACACCAGGTAAATCTGCAGCTACAACAGGTTTAGCGCAAGCCATGGCTTCTATTAAAGTAATACCAAAAGCTTCTGAACGGTCTATAGAAGGCAAAACAACTACATCAGCTATATTATAATATTGGGGCAAATCTTTATCAGACACATAACCAATAAAAATAATCTTGTCCTGCAACCCAGCATTTTTTACTTGAGTTTCATATTTATTTTTTAAATTACCACTACCCACAATTAATAATTTAATTTGATAGCCACAATCGGCACAGCCTGAATGGTCTAAAACATTAAAGGCATTTATTAAAAACTCAATTCCTTTAAAATAGTGGGCTTTATCTAAAGCACCAACAAAAAGTAAAATTTTATCTGTTTGTGAATTTAAGTTGTATTTATATAGAATAGATTTTTCTTTTTTACTGGGAAAAAATCTATGTAAATCCACACTTGGTGGGATAGCAATAAATTTATCAGGTTCTTTAGCTAAAAAATCTTTAATATTTGAAGTTTGGGCATAATCTAATGAAGTTACAATAATTTTATCTGCTGCTTTTATGATTTGAGGCATGATAAATTTAGTATGAAATTTAAAAAATGGTTTCATTAATAATGCCCCGACCACATCCATATGATAAGTGATTACTAATTTTATTTTTTTACCCTTAACCCTCTTTAATAGCCAGACAATTTCAGCTGCGCCAAAAAATGGATAATGTAAATGTATAATATCATAATCACTTAACTGCCCAATTAATTGGGGCAAGAATGCGCCATTACCAAATCTAGCCCAGGGTCGCAGTCTTTTTATTTGAAAATCCTGCCTATCAAATTCCCGGTCATTTTTATTATATAAAGGAGTAAAAACAGTTACCTTATGCCCTGATTTTGTTAAACCTAAAGCATGGTCATAAGCCATATTGCTAATACCACCTTTATAAGGTTTAAAACGACAAACAACTTGAGCAATTTTCATACTACCAAACAATCAATTTTTTAATTAATAACCAATATAAATTAAATAAAGGATTAGCTAATTTTTTAAGAATAAAATTATCAATTTCCTGAAATTCAATTTTACCAGTAAAAAACCTAACAATTTCCTTATCTTTAACCTTTCGGTATTTATTCTTTTCTTTTCTATGTCTAAATATTTTTAACCAGCTGCTAGGTTTTAAAAAATAAGCATATACTTTTAATTTTTCCCAAGCAAAACCTGATTTAAGCGCAAAGAAAAACAAGCCTAATTCCATAATTAAGCAAGCCGGAGTAATTAAAACTATTGTCCCCCATTTATAATTTTCTAAAACGCAAATAAAACGGTTGCGTTCCATAAAATAGTATTTTTTAATACTTTTAGAAAATTGATATTTATGATAAACAACAGTTTGCGGTACCAGTATTATTTTATAACCCGCCATTCTCATGCGCCAGCCTAAATCCAAATCTTCATGATACATAAAAAAATCAGGATCAAATAATCCTATTTTTTCTAGGACTTTAGTTTTAATTAAAACTGCCGCACCACTGGCATAAGTTATTTGTTTGCATTGCAAACTTTGATCGTAAAGCTGATAACCACCACTAGAAAAACCAAAACCAAGATAATGAATTGCATTGCCAATTGAATTAACTTTATCTTTATCTGGATAAAGCATTAACCTGGGCTGGACAGCTGCAATATTCTCTTCAGATTCTGCCTTAGCTACTAATTTTTGCAAGACATCCTTGTCTGTAATAGTATCTTGATTAATTAAAAACACATAATCAAAACCTTGCTCAATTGCTTTTTGCATACCAATATTATTGCCCTGGGCAAAACCTAAATTTTTGTCTTTAGTTATTATTTTAAGGTCAGGAAAATTCTTTTTAACATAAGCCAACGAATCATCAGTAGAAGCATTATCAATAAAAAAAATTTGATAATCATTTTGCGGATAATCTAAACTGGTCAAACTATTCAAACAATCAGCTAAATAGTCTAAACCATTATAATTAACAATAATTATTGCAATGCGGGACATAAATTAGTTGTAAAAAGGTAGAAAACCTCTACCTTTTTATATAAATCTAAATTAATTTTATTTTAAATTACTCTTCATCACATTATTGAGGAGCCGGAGACTGATCAGTCGCATCATTATCTTTAATATCTCTCACCTGTTCCCAATTAATCATTACTTTCTGTGCTTTACCATATTCAACTATTTCCTCTAAGCCTTTATCCAAAGTAACTATTGGAAACCATTCTAATCTTTCTTTAATCAAACTAATATCTGGTATGCCTAATTTTGACATAAAAAGCAAAGGATCAGCATAATTTATTTCTGACTTGGAATCAGTCATCTTTATTATCTTTTGCGCTAAATCAGAAACCTTATGTTCCTGTGGATTACCAACATTAAAAGGTCCTGACTCAGTTGAAGCCATCATTTTCAAACTTGCATCAATAACATCACTAACATGGCACAAGGTCATAGTAAAATCCTTATCACCATAAATAACTAATGGCTGATTATCCAAAGCAGCAACAATAAAATCTGGTATCATGTGGCCAACAAAAAGCGGCATGCGCTGGCCATAAGTAGTGAAAATTCGAATTAATTTAGCATCAATATTATAAAACTGGCGATAAGTATAAACTAAAGTTTCCGCAAAACGCTTACCTTCATCATAACAAGCTCTAGGCGTTAACGGCGTTGAAGCATAAAATTTAGCTTCTGTCATTTTTGGATTTTCATCACTGCGTGAACCATAAACAACAGAAGAAGAAAAATGTAATAATTTAGCTTTATATTTTACTGCCAAGTCTAAAGCTCTGACTGTACCAATACTAATAGTTTTAGCTGTAATAACTGTATTTTTTTGAAAATCTTTAGGTGAGGTAGGACAAGCTAAATTATAAATTTCCTGAATCCCTTGAAATTTTACTTGAAAACGTTCTAATTCAGGGTATTTATCTAGACTGGTCAAATTATTAACATTGTCATTAATAAAAACAAAATTTGGTGATTGTAATAAATGATCAATATTTGTTTGTTTCCCAGTAATAAAATTATCAATACAAATAACTTTATTATTCTCTACTAATTTATCACAAAGGTGGGAACCAATAAATCCTGCACCCCCTAGAACTAAAACATTCTTTTTTTCAAAAACTGCTTCTGGCATAAGATTATAAAAATTAATTATTATTAAAGTTAAATTTATCTTAACAAAAATATATAAAAAAACAAATATTTACTCTGTTTTTCTAAATGTCCAATAACGATTAGCCACAAAATTCCAAAACAAACCAACAATAGTAGCTGTTATTTTAGCTAAAATATCATAGACTGCTAAATAATTAGCTAAAGCAAAAACAATAAAATTATTAAGGAAAAAATAAATTATATTAACAATAATGAATTTAATTGACTGACTGCGAATTTTCTTTTCATTATTCCTAAATGTCCAGTATTTATTAAAAATAAAACTAGAAGTCATAGCAACAATTATCGCAATAATATTAGCATAAAGGAAATAAAGACCAAAAACACGATTTAGCAATAAATATATTGAATAATCAATAATAGTATTTACTGCCCCAATAATACAAAATTTAATAAATTGTCTGTATATTTCAATTCTTAAAATATGAGTAATAATCCACATTGACGCTTAAACAAATAATTTTAATTTATATTCTTGTCCTGATCAATTGATTTAATTCTATTTTGCACATCTAAAGGCGTAAAATCACTAGTCAGGCTTATTGTTTGACCGATTTTATAATTAATAAAAAAAGCATCAGAAATATCAATAATTTGATTTGCCCAATCACTGCCATATAATTGCTGAGCTAAACCTTCTGTTTCCACCCAGCGCAAAACACCGCCCTGATCAACCGCATATACTTTAGGTAAAGTAGTTACTTTTACCATTTTTATACCAGGTTTAATTGTGACCAACCCGCCAATAGCAATATCAGCCAATTCTGTATCACTAATTACTTCAACCTGAGAATAATCATCATACCAACTAAAAAAAGTTGCCTGATCTGGAAAAACATAACGTTTATTGTCTATACCTAAATAATAAACCGTGCTATTAGTTGTACCTTTTATTAATTTACCGCTTAAAACAGAAATATTTAAACTTTGAAAAACTTTAACAGGATTAATCAAACCACTACCTAATTTACCTTTATAAGAAGTATTAAGCAAATCAATATTATCTGTAGAATTAGATATAATGTTTCTGATTTGAACATTGGTTAAATCAGGCTGAGCAGATTTTATTAAAGCAACCAAACCAGAAATTATTGGGGCAGCCAAGGAAGTGCCAGAAAAATCACCACCATAATAACTATTAAAACCTTCAACTTGAGAATTATAGACTAAAAGCCCCCAAAAATTTTCTCCTGGCGCTGCAACTGTTATACAGCTAGAGCCATAATTAGAAAATTCTGATAATTTATTTTCTTTATCAACTGAAGCAACACCAATAATAATTTGCTGGCCACTTTCACCTCGATGACAGACTGGATACCTTTTAATTGCATCTAAATCAACTGGATGGCCCTCCAAATCTTCGTTACCAGCAGCAGCCACAACAACTATGCCCTGATTAAAAGCATGTTGTATGGCTTTTTCTAAATCTTGATCATAAGTATCGCCAACAAAACTTAAATTAATAATATCAGCGCCATTAGCAACAGCGTATTCAATAGCTTTAACAACTTCATAAGTATTTCCAGCACCTTTTTCATTTAAAACGCGTAAAGGCATTATTTTTGTCTGCCAACTAACCCCTGTTATGCCTAAATTATTATTACTAACTGCTGCAGCTACACCAGCGACAAAAGTTCCATGTAAAATAGCTTCCTGAATACAAGTTTTTCTGGCTAGACAATCTACTGGATATTTAGGAGAAGGATCATTACTATGAGTAATAAAATCCCAGCCATGAATATCATCAATATAACCGTTTTTATCATTATCAATTTTGTCGCCTAATATTTCGTCCTGATTTATCCAAATATTATCATGTAGGTCAGGATGGCTAATGTCTACACCTGAATCAATAACAGCAATAATTATATCATTACCTCCAATTTCCTGGGCCCAAACTTTGCTCATATCAAGGCTTTGCAAATACCATTGTTTTGTATAAAAAGTATCGTCTGGCATTAATTCACTTGCCAAACAAAAATTTGTACTTAAAAAAATAGTCAAGATTACTACAACAACAATTTTTTTCATTATCAGTTTATTTAAACTTATTTATGTTAATATAATTTTTTATCAAGATTAATACAACTAACTCCTTTTAACAAACCATTTATATCATAATCTCGCCAAGTCAAAACCGTCTGACCGACCTTATAATCAACAAAAAAAGAATCAGGCAAATCTTCTACTTGACTTTGCCAATTCTCCCCATAAAAAGTCTTAACTAATTCTTCATCTTGTAACCAGCGTAAAACACCGCCCTGATCAACTGCATAGACTTTAGGATTAGTTTGAATTTTTATTAAGCGACTGCCAGGCCGATAAGTCACATTACCAGCTAACGGTATGGTTGCTAATTGTTCATCTGATACAGTTTTAATTCCGGAAAAGCTGTCATACCAGCTTAAAAATATTTTTTCATTAGGAAAAACATAACGTTTATTGTCCCCGCCTAAATAATAAACAGATGAAGTTGAACCTTTAATCAAATCCCCGAAATTAACGGCCGCAACAAACATTTGTTTTGTCACTGCACTTATTAAGACAGCGCCCAATAAATTTTTGCCAGCATAAATTTCAATTTTTTTAATACCAGGCTGGACAGATCTAACTGCAAAACTAAATTCCCCGGCCTCATTAGTCTGTTGACTTTGATTAGTAATTATGACATTGGGAGCATAAACAAGATTAATTTCTCTGTTTTCAATCGGCTGATTATATTCATTTTTTAATGTGACTGTCACTGTTGCATAATCAATACCATCACTATTAATTTTATCTTTGTCTGTATTAATTTCAGAAAATTCAGCCGAAACATATTTTTTACGCACTTGAAAATTAAGTGGTTTAGTCTCAGTTACATTACCCCAAGTATCTTCTGCCCATAAATTTACCTGATAATCATCATCTAAATAATTTGACCAAGTATAATTCCAATGATAATCACCAGAAAAACAACTCCCCAAATAACCCTCCCCACCCACCATCACCTTTCAATTTCTCCATCTCCCACCCCCCCCACCCCCCCCCAACC
>Ga0180437_10012199_pt1 | contig 10193 bp, 12 predicted proteins | sample SS_ome_4_FD_132410 | JGI IMG/M metagenome (GOLD analysis project Ga0180437, IMG submission 132410) | Hypersaline lake sediment archaeal communities from the Salton Sea, California, USA - SS_3_D_1 metaG | ecosystem: Environmental > Aquatic > Non-marine Saline and Alkaline > Hypersaline >... | reverse complement strand
TTAGGGGAAGATTATTCGGCGGCGTCGGTTATTTGCGTAAACGATTTAGAAGAAGTCGCTTTTCTTCATGGTCATTTTTCTCCGTCGGAGTTCGCAGAAAAATTATTCAATCTATGTAAAAAATTTTCAGCCGGTGGTAAATTTCCATTATTAGCCGTTGAAAGAAATAATCACGGACACGCGGTATTATTAAAGCTTAGTGAAATTTTGAGATATCCAAATCTCTATTCTTATGAAGACGACCGCCTTGGTTGGAAAACTGATTTAGTTTCACGGCCTATAATGATGTCTTCTTTTATCGATGCGGTTCATAACGAAACCGTAAGGCTTAATAGTTTAGTAACGTTAAGGGAATGTTTAACTTTGATCGATAAAAATAGGAAAATTCAAGCGGAATCAGGAAAGCATGATGATGCGGTTATGGCGACCGCTATTGCGATTCAAATTTGTATCAAGAAAAAATCAGAAATAGATATCTTCGAAAATCTTTCAACCAGAATAAGGATGTAAATATGACCGAGTTCAAAATTTTATCGGAAGCGGGAAAAGATTTTGCGCATTTTAAAGAAAACTTGGGAAAAGACAAAACAATAAGAGAAAGTTCTTATTATCCTGATTCGTTTTTAGCGCCTTGGAATCCCGACGATTTATGGCAAAAAGACTCGACTTATTCAATTTATGAAGACATGTTGAAAGACGATCAAGTATCAGTCGCGACGACTTTAAAAAAAGATTTAGTTTTAGCTTCCGGTTGGGATATCGTTCCCGGAGAAGAAGAACAAGACGATCTTGTTTATCAGCTTCAATTATGCTTATCAGAAGATCCAGAAGTTCCCTTTGAAGACTGTCTTTATCAGATACTTTCAGCTTATGATTTCGGTTTTTCTGTTTCTGAAAAGATTTTTAAAAAGAATGAAGACGGGAAACTCACTTTAAAAAATATAAAAACTAGACACCCTGGAACTTGGCTTATAAATACCGATAAGTATGGAAACGTTGAAAGATACGAACAACTCGGAGCGGGGTTAAATGTCCGCGATATTGATCGAAATTATTTGATACATTATATAAATAATCCTAGTTGGCAAAACCCTTATGGGACTTCAGATTTAAGAGCGGCTTATGCGGCCTATTTTATTAAATCGCAAATTATTCGATATTACGCAATATTTATAGAAAAGTCCGCTTCCCCAACGCCGATAGCGAAATATCCGAGCGGACTTCCCGACGCCGCAATAACGAAACTTCATAACTCAATAAAAAAGTTTCAATCAAAAACAGCTTTAACCGTTCCGAGGGAAGTGGAGATTGATTTTTTAGAATCAAAATCTAATGGTGAAGCTTTTATAAAAGGGATAAACATCTTTAACATGTTTATCGGTCGATCTTTATTGATTCCTGATTTATTGGGATTTCAAGGTTCGGAAACTTCCGGCGGCTCTTTTAATTTGGGCGAAAATCAAATGGAAGTGTTTTTCAAGCATATTTCCAAACGCCGTCAAATTATAGAATCAATCGTTAATAAGGAAATTCTAAAACCAATAATCGTTTATAATTACGGTTTTGTTGAAAACTATCCAAAATTCAAACTAAGACCCGTAAGTGATAAGGCTATTATTGGTTATGCGAAATTATGGCTTGAAGCGATAAAGTCGCAAGGCTATAAACCAACGCATGATGAAATAAATCACTTTAGAGGGATTATAAATTTCCCCGAATCAGACGAGGAAATGATTGAAGAACCGATTGAGGTTATTCCTGAAAATCCAATGGAAGAACCGCCGGAAGATGACGGTGACGACATTGAAATAGAAGATCAAGGGCCAAACGAAAAGACTGTTATTGAAATCGACAATAAATGCGGAAAAGAAAAGCATATCCAAGAATATAAATACAAACTTCCTAAAGGAGATTACCATAAAAAAGTAGATTTCAATCGTATTGAAAAAATGCTTGATTCATCTCTTGATTATCTAAAAGCGGTTTTCGCTCCCATTATAACGGAAATTATCGATGATCTTACAAATCAAATATCCAAGAAAAGAATAATAGAAAATAAAAAGGTCGATAAAATAGACACAATAAAAATAAGAAAAACGAATAAACTAAGAAAAGTTTTAAACGATTCTTTAAAAGATGTTTATAAAAAAGGCAAAACGATTGCGCAATATGAGATATTGAACAAAAACGTTTTTGCGGAGCCGATCGTCGATGAAACTTTTTTGAAAATTTTAGAAGAAGAAAATTATAATTATATAAAGGATTGGGAATATAATTTATCTAAGCAAGCAAGAGTTGAAATCATATCGGCGGTAAAGGACGGACGTCCCATTGACAGCGTTATAACAACTCTAAGAACCGACTTAACCGACTCCGCGGCGGTTTCGACGGAACGTTATGCGCGAACGAAGTTAACCGAAGTTATGAATAAAGGTCGAATGGCTTATTTTGAAGAATCGAAAATAGTTGACGGTTATCAATACAGCGCGATTTTAGACAAGGTTACAACAAATATTTGTAGAAATTTAAACGGTAAAAAATTTAAAAAAGGGACGGAACCCGTCCCGCCAATGCACTTTAATTGTCGATCGGTATTGATTCCGATAACTATTTTTGAAGATTATAAGCCTGACACAAAAATAGGCGATAGAACTATAGATAAATTTTTAGAAGATGAAGGCGCTTCAGGCTTTCCAAAAAAATAAAAGGGGTTTTTTATGCAAGATTCAATCGGAACAGAGTTTGTCGGAATATATAGGGATATGGGTTTAGCGATTACGAGCGAAGCTATCGGCGGACATAAATATGTTCATAAGTTTGGAAGAAATGATATTCTTGCGGCGGCATGGGCGGATATTTGGCCGACCGGCGGAGTTTTTGTTTGGCCTCAAACTTCCGGAGTTGTAAGCGTTGTTTCAAGTTCGGCGAATGATACCGCAACGGGAAGCGGTTTAAGGAGTGTTATTGTTTCTGGTCTTTTAGACGGATTTACGGAAGCAAGTGAAACGATAACGCTTGACGGCGCAAATACAGTTTCAGGGACGACCGCTTTTCGGCGCGTTCATCGGATGTATGCTGGCGATTGTGGAACTTATGCGGGAACAACGGTCACGGGACATGGATCGATAACCGCAACGCATGTCGGAAACTCTTGTATTTCCCTTCATTCCAATACTGTCACTTATGGACAGTCGCAAGTCGCAAGATACACCGTTCCCGCGGGATATACTGCTTATTGGTTATCAGTGGATATTACGATTGATTCCACAAAATCCGCGCAAATAGCTTTTTGGCAACGAAGAAATGCGGGCGATACTTCCGCGCCTTTTACTTCCAAAAGACTTGTTCGTTCTTGGGACGGTTTAAGCGGCGTTTTCAATTTAACTCATAAAATTCCTCAACCGTTTCCTGAAAAAACAGATTTATGGTTTTCTGGTTTAGGTTCGGCGGCGGCCTCAAAAGCTACAGTAGAGTTCGATTTAATTTTAGTTGAAAATACATAAGGGGAATAAAATGGAAAAAGGAAAAAGCATAAAAGCTGTTGAAATTTTTTCAACTGGAACTTGGAATAATAATAAGATTACAAAAGACGTTTTAGAGGATATCGTAAAGGCTTTTAACGAAACTTCCGCTTCAATAAAACCGTTTTTGAAACTAGGTCACGATGAAAATCAAGAATTTCTTCAGAAAGACGGACTTCCCGCCGCGGGATGGATAGAAAAGCTTTATATTAAAGGCAATAAGCTTTTGGCTGATTTTTCAGACATTCCCAAAAAGGTATTTCAATTAATTGAGTCTAAAGCATATCGAAAAGTTTCATCGGAAATTTATAGCGGGATAACATTGGGCGGTAAAAAATATAATCACCTTTTAGGAGCGGTTGCTCTATTAGGAAGTGATCTTCCGGCGGTTTTGAACCTAAACGATATCATGGCAAATTATAAAAGTTATCTAAACACCTTTACAAAAGATAAAGACGAAAATAATAATATAGACATAATGAATATATCTTATTCACTCTTAACTAATGAGGGAACCGATATGCCCGATAAGACAGAAGATCAAGTTAAGGTCGAATACGATTTAAAATTGGCAAAAGAAAAAGCGGAAGAACTTGAAAAAGGTTTAACCGACGCCAATGAAAAAATCAAATCGATCGAAGAAGAAAACGCTGAGTTAAAGCAATATAAGCTTGAAGCGGAAAAGAAAATTCAAGAAGAAATGGAAAAAACCAAAAAAGCAAATTTGGATAAATTCATTTCCGAACTTGAAAAAGAAGAAATCGCTTCGCCAAGTATGAAGCCTTATTTAACTGAGCTTCTTTCAGATAAGGCGGAATACAAGCTTGACGAAAAAGACATTACAAGGGAGGAGCTTGTAAAAGGTTTGTTGAAACTTTCAAAGGAAATTTCTAAAGTAAATTTTAAAGAAAATTCCGAAGAAGGAACAAAAAAACCAAAAGAAATTATTGAAGATGAAAAAATTCAACAATACGCAAAAGAAAATAATATCTCTTATGCAAAAGCTTATAAAGCTGTAATGAAGGAAGGGGAATAAATATGCCTAACGTCGAATCTTTTAAAGTCTTAACAACTCTTTCGGCTCAACGCGTTGTTGCAATGCAATCGGGAACAGCGCATACAGTCGTTTACCCTGAAGATAAACTTCGTTCTTTTGTTGGCGTAACTATCGACACCGTTTTAGATACGACTTCATCTATTCCTGTCCAGACAGACGGAAAAGCCTGGTTGTATTTCAATGATACCGTTACCAGCGGCCAACTTGTTTCCGCCGACACGAACGGAAGAGGCGTTCCTGTCACTTTAGCGAACACGACCGCTTCCATGACCCTTGCGGTTGCTTATGTCGGAACGCTTATCGGTCCTAAGGTCGATGCGACAGGAACGATTGCGGAAGTTTTAGTAAATCCAGGAATCGCCCGCGGGGTTTAATTTAAAATTATTTATTAAAGGAGTTCGGATATGCCTTTTAAGAATCAACTACATGTCGATCAACTATTATCGAACATATCGGTAAAATATAACAATGAAGAATACGTTGCGGATCAAATCTTCCCAATGGTTCCAGTAAAAAAAGATTCTGATCTTTATAGAATTTACACAAGAAATTTCAGAATACCTGAAACCAAAAGGGCGAACAAAGGAACCGCCAATATTCATTATTTTGAAGTGACGAACGCTTCATACATTTTGGAAGATCACGCATTAAAGGATTTTATTAGCGATGACGACCTTGATAATTATGATATAAGCGATCTTCGATCGGACACGACCGAAGAACTAACAGACGTTATCATGCGCCGCCGCGAGAAGTCCGTTGCCGATCTTTTTACAACAACAAATTGGAGTCTAAATGTTTCATTGACTTCAACTTATGCTTTTAACGCCAATACAACTCTTTCAAATCCGATTCCAGTCTTTTTGACCGGCGGACTTGAAATTCTTCAAAATAGTGGGAAACTTCCTAATTACGCGGTTATCCCTCATTCGACCTTTATTCATATCACCCAACATACAAGCGTTCTTGATCGAATCAAGTACACTTCCGCCGAGGTTTCAAAATCAATGATTGCGGCTCTTTTTGAAGTTGCTGAAATAGTAAAACCAAGCGCGGTTTACGATTCTTCGAATCGCGGCGTTACTGAAAGTATTGGCGATATTTGGAACGACAATTGTTTCATCGGTTATAAACCCGCAAGGCCATCTCCAATGGCTCCTTCCGCCGGTTATATTTTTGAAAAGAATGTTCCGCGCGTAAGACGTTGGCGGGAAGAAGAAAGAATTGCGGAAGCAATCGAGGTTCGAATGAAATTCGTTCCTAAAGTTGTTGCATCTCTTAGCGGCTTTCTGATTAAGGATACGCTAGCATAGTAAGTTTTAGGTTGGGGGATTTTTCCCCCAATTCTTTTTTTTTAATTTTTAGGGGAAATGTTTTGAGAAAAAAAATAGACGATTTTATCGAAGATAACGAAAGCGAAGAAAAAGAAGTTTCAGTTGAATACAAAAGAAAAAGACACGAAGCAAAAATACAAGAACAAGAAAAAAAGAGAAAAGAAGAAAATACTATCGTGAGCCGCGAAATAAAAACCGTGATAAGCGGAAGCTCAAACCAAAAGAAAAAAATCGAAATCATTAGAATGAAAGACGGGAAAAAATATTCTCGCCCTGTATTTGAAGATAAAGGATAGTTATGGGAACTTACACAACGATTACTTCGCTTGATACATTGATGCCAAATTATGAACTCAATACAACGACTTCATCGACGCCAACAAGTCAAGTCATTGATTGGGCGGAATCAATGATAAATAGCAAAATCGGAAAGAAATATGATGTAAGTTCTTCACCTTTTGACGCGTACGCAACAACGCCGCCTTTAGTTCGAACATTGGCTGAACAACTTTCAATGGGTTATATTTTTAAAACTTGGAGCCGCGGGGGAAAAGAATCGTTAACCCGTGGGGACGCCATGATTGAAATGGCGATGGAAGTTTTAGATAAAATAGCCGATTGTAAAATTGATCTTGTTAACACCGGCGGTTCGGTCGTAACAAAAACTTCAACTCAAGACGATATTCTTTCCAATACCGACGGTTATTTTTCAACTTTCGATGAAGACGACCCGCTTCATTGGAAAGTCGATCAAGACAAACTTGACGATATCTCCGATGGAAGGTCATAATGCCAACTTCAGTTTCAGCAAAATTTTATATTAGAAACGCTAAAGGCGCAAAAAAGTTTTTTGACGATTTTAAAAAACGAAGCGAAGAAATCGAAAAAAAAGATTTAGATTATGTCCGTCTTTTATCCGCTATTGTTTTTAAAGATGTTATGAAACATTTTGAAGAAGAAAGAAAACCAGGCGGCGGAAGGTGGCAAAAGTGGTCTAATTCTTATAGGGAAATGTTAATAAGACAAAATAGACTTCCAAAAAAAATATTACAAACAACGGGAAGGTTAAGACAGTCTTTTAAACCGACTTCGTTTCGAAGAACGAAAGACGGCGTGTTATGGTATAACAACGCGCAAACTTTTAAAGGCTTCCCTTATGCGGCGGCGCATGATGAAGGCGGCGGTAAATTACCTCAAAGAAAATTTATGTATCTAAGCAAAAAAGCAAGTGACGATATTTCTAAACAAAGTTTAAAATATTTGGAAAAACCGACATGAGATTTAAGAAAAAACCTTTTCCCGTTGACGGGGAAGTTTGGGACGAAACAAAAGAAATTTCCGGTATTGTAAAACAGGAAGTTTATGTTTTTAAGAATGGAAAATGCGCGCTTCAAAAAACAAAATATTTTATGAAGACAGCAAAAGGGGAAGTTCCTTTAACCGCCGGTGATTTTATCGTCGGTTCTTTTCCGAGCGCCATTGTTATAAATAAGGAAACCCTGAAAAAATTCTATGAAGAGGATGAACAATAAATATGGGCGCGATTGACATAAACAATATTAAAACTCAGATAAAAAGCATTCTTGAAGCGGCGAATACAACAACCGCAAGTCAAGATTTATCGAGCGGTTTATCGAAAAGAGTTCAACGCGTTCTAAAAGTTCATCCTGCAAGAATACCTATTGAAGCGGTATCGATCCCTTGGGTTACGATTTTCACGGATGCAAAAGAGGTCGATATTGATTTGATCGGTCATGGATCGAATTCGCGCGTAAATACAACAAGAAAAGCGGAAGTCTTTATAAATATTGTTGGCGCGGTTATGAATCCCATTTTTACAGACATTGAAAACGACCTTGCTTCGGAGGAGGTCGAGGATTTGATGGAAAATATCGAACATATATTAAGGGCGAACTTTAATCTTAATAGTTCGGTTCAATATCATTATCCGGTTCGAACGGATTTTTTCGAAGATATTTATGAAGAAGAAACCCTCTTTAGGGCGGGGGTTTTGGAGATATCGTGTAAGATTTTTTATTAAAGGAAAAAAGCTATATGAACAACGACGCGATTTTACATCAATCAAAAGCGACTTATAAACAATGGGCGCATCAATGGCGCGAACACGCGACTTTTCACGGTAAAAACTTTCCGATGAAATCAATGAAACACTTTCAAAACATCGGTATCGGAAAAGCCTGTTTATGTATTGCGAACGGTTATTCCTTTGAAGAAAATATTGAGATTATAAAAAGAAATCAAAAAAAAGTTGATATCCTTTGTTGCGATAAAACTTTAGGTCACTGTTTGGATAACGACATTATTCCGACTTATTGCGTTGTTGCGGACGCCAATGTTTCTTATGAAACTTATCTTAAAAAATATGAAAAGAAATTAAAAAACACTATTCTTTTTATAAACGTATGCGCCAATACAAAATGGTCTTCTAATGGAAATTGGAAGGATATTTATTTTTTTGTAAATAAAGATTCCATCAAATCGGAAATTGAATTTTGCGGTTTATCTGGTTGCGAAAATATCATTCCCGCCGGAACTAATGTTTCCAACGCCATGCTTATTCTTATGAGTCAATCAGACGATACAGGAAGAAAAAACTTTTTTGGTTATGATAAATATCTCCTTATCGGTTTCGATTATAGTTTTTCCGATGACGGTTATTATGCTTTTGATAAGACTGGAAACGGAAAAATAAATTATATGAAAAATATTTTTATAAGGGACGCCGCCGGCCGGTTTTGTTACACGTCCAACAATCTTTTATTTTCGGCTCAATGGTTATCGAAATATTTAAACGTCTATAAGATTCCGGTCGTTCAATGTTCTAAAAGAGGAATCGTTGCGGACGGAACCGTAAGGGATTTAGAGGAACAAATGAACTATTCTTTTAAACCCGAAGATTCCGAAAAAGTAAGGTCATTGGTTAAAAAGCAAGAAGAATTAACTAAGGAAATGTCAAGAATAGGAAATGAATTAAAAGACGTAAGCTTGAACCATTATTTTGGTTATGCGGCGTCAATTTAAAGGAGGTTTTTATAATGGCTGTAGGACAGGGATTCGTCGTTGGCGATTTAAGTTATTTAACTTTTGGAAGGGAAACAACAACCGCAACATATAATACATGTACGGCGGCGCTTGATTTTTTATCGAGTTCTTTTCGAACTCAAAAAGATACAAAAATTTTAGAACAGATTGAAACATGCAGGACTTTTTCTAAAAGTATTGGTTTAGGTAAAGTTGTAGGCGGAGATGTCGAATTTTATTTTTATCCTGAAATAACCGCTTGCGCTTGGATTTTACAAAACGCTTTTGGCGGGACAGTGACCGCCGCGACTTCAACGGCGGAAACGACCGGAGCGGGCGCGGCCTCTGCAATCGATCATACTTTTGTTGTTGGTAATTTCGATCAATCTTTTGCTTCGTTATGCGTCAATACCAGAAAAGGCGACGCGACGAATGGAAAGATTTTTGAATATAACGGAGTTCGCGTAAACGAAATGAGTTTTGTTTCCGAACTAGATGAACCGCTTCGATGCGTTGCAACAATGATCGGCTTTGATTCGACGGTCACGACAAACGACGTTTCCGCAAATGTTACTTGTACTTCTTTCGTTCCTTTTGTTTTTAACGAGGGACGGTTTAGCGTTGAAACATCTTTCGCTTCATTGCAAACAAGTTCATATTGGCATGTTCAAAGTTTTGAATTTAAGGTTATGAATAATCTTCATAACGGTTCCGAAGCGCGACGAATCGGGAGTGATATTTTGGATGTTCTTCCCGCCGGTCCTCAAACTTATGAACTAAGTTGTAATATTCGTTTCGATACAACAACGGCTTTTGACGCCATGATTGCTCAAACTGATTTAGCGGGTCAATTTGAATTTATCGCAACGGAAACAATGACAGGTTCAAATCTACAACCGGCCTTGACTTTCAATTTTCAAAAACTTCGCGTTAAAGATGCGGGGGATCCCGAAATAGGCGGTCCCGATGAAGTCCTAGTTTCTAATGTCGTTTTTGACGTGTTAAGAGATGAATCAGCCACAGGTTACGCTGTAAATGCGGTTTTAAGAAATCAAATGAGTGCTATCGGAAATTAATTTTATGTTTGGTTTTGGTAAAAAGAAAACTTTGGAAGATCATATTAAGGAAACGAAAAAAATAATCGTTCAAGATATTATCTTCCATATAAAAAAGATTGATGTCGTCGATTATCTTCAGGGCGCAAAAGTTATGTATACCCTTTTTCAAACTTATAAGATG
>Ga0180437_10012198_pt1 | contig 10193 bp, 7 predicted proteins | sample SS_ome_4_FD_132410 | JGI IMG/M metagenome (GOLD analysis project Ga0180437, IMG submission 132410) | Hypersaline lake sediment archaeal communities from the Salton Sea, California, USA - SS_3_D_1 metaG | ecosystem: Environmental > Aquatic > Non-marine Saline and Alkaline > Hypersaline > Sediment... | reverse complement strand
GGGCCTGGTCAACAAGAACAAGGAGTTCCCCTTCAAGGTGGCCAACGAGTTCTACACCACCGAGGGCGTCGTGCGCGGCGGCAAGTTCACGCCCAAGCAGGGCGGCAAGACCTACGACGTCGAGGTCGAGCCGATCCACGTGACCGACGGCGGCCCCTTCGGCAGCTTCATCAACTGCGTGCGGAGCCGTAAGGTCGAGGAGGTCAACGGCGAGATCGAGCAGGCCCACTACTCGGCCGCGCTGTGCCACCTGGGCAACATCTCCTACCGGCTGGGCCACGAGGTCCCCTTCAGCCAGAAGCCGGCCGGGTTCCCGGAGGTCGAGCAGGTGCAGGAGTCGCTCGACATCATCCCCGAGAACCTCAAGGTGGCCCTGGGCATGGACCTGGGCAAGTACACCTACACGTTGGGACCGAAGCTCGAGTTCGACCCCGGGAAGGAGAAGTTCGTCGGCAACCCCGAGGCCGACAAGCTGCTGACGCGCGACTACCGCGAGCCGTTCGTGGTGACGGAGAGCGTGTAGTACCGAGTGGAGAGTGGAGAGTGAAGAGTGGAGGGTAAGAACCCCCCGACTGCGTCGGGGGGGCTGAGCCGATACCGCTGTAGCCTGTGGAAACCATCTTCTCCAACCAAGGAGACCCGCCATGTCGCGACAAACCCGACGTGCGTTCCTGAAGAAGTCGGCCGCGGCCACGGCCGGCGTGACTGCGGCGTTTAGCATCGCGGGGACCAAGGCCACCGGGCGCGTCCTGGGGGCCAACGAAACCGTGTGCATGGGCGTGGCCGGCATCCACGGCCGGGGACGAAGCCACATCGGTGCCTTCCTCGGCCAGGAGAACGTGACGGTCACCCACCTGATCGACCCCGACAGCCGCCTGTTCGCCGGCAACGCGGCCGTGGTCGAGAAGAAGACCGGCAAGAAGCCCAAGTGTGTGCAGGACGTGCGCGAGGCCCTGGAGGACAAGGAGCTGGACGGGGTCAGCGTGGCCACCTGCAACCACTGGCACTCGCTCATCACCGTCTGGGCCTGCCAGGCGGGCAAGGACGTGTACGTCGAGAAGCCGTGCAGCCACAACGTGTTCGAGGGGCGCCAGTGTGTCGAAGCCGCGCGGAAGTACAAGTGCATGGTCCAGCACGGAACCCAGCGCCGCAGCGGCGGCCACTGGTCCACGCTCCGCGACATCGCCGCGGGCAAGCGGGGTAAGCTGCTGGTCGTGCGCGGCGGGAACTACAACCATCGCGGCAGCATCGGCCACCGAGAGCACAAGGACCCGCCCGAGGAGCTCGACTTCAACGTCTGGCTCGGCCCCGCCCCCAAGCAGCCGTATCACGAGAACCTGGTCCACTACAACTGGCACTGGTTCTGGGACTTCGGCAACGGGGACATCGGCAACCGGGGCGTCCACACCATGGACGTCTGCCGCTGGACCATCCCCAACGGCACGTTGCCGAAGCGGATCGTGAGCGTCGGCGGCCGCTTCCTCTACAACGACCAGGCCGAGACACCCAACCTCCAGGTGGCCGTGTACGATTTCGGGACCACCAAGCTGATCTACGAAGTCTGCAATCTGAAGGAGTCGGCCAAGGTGAGCCGTTCCGGCACGGTCTTCGACGGCGACGCCGAGGTCGAGCCGATCGAGATCGTCACGCCGCCCGACGTGCGCAGCCCGGCCGGAGAGCGCGGCCCCGGCGGAGAGATATTCAAGAACTTCATCGCGGCCGTGCGCTCGCGCAAGCCGCAGGACCTCGACGCCCATATCCTCGAGGGCCACTACTCCAGCGCCCTGTGCCACCTGCCGAACGTCTCTCACCGCCTGGGCCGGCCCGCCTCGTTTAGCCGGAAGCCGAAGGAGCTGGGCGACGACCCCGAGGTGGACAAGAGCTGGGAGTGGTTCAAGCAGACGGCCCAGCAAAACGGCGTCGATCTCACGAAGACGACCTTCACGCTCGGCCGCGTGCTCAATCTCGACCCGGAAAAGGAGAAGTTCATCGGCGACCCCGAGGCCGACAAGCTGCTTACGCGCGAGTACCGCGAGCCGTTCGTGGTGCCGGAGCGGGTGTAGGGGGTTAGGGATTGGAGATTAGGGATTGGGGATTAGGGATTGGAGAATGATCGAACGGTGAAATCGTTGCTTAGCCCCCGCGTCCACGCGGGGGCGAGCGGCCGGAACTGGAGCACCTGAATGCACCGCCCCCCCATCGTCGCCTACCACGTCATCTGGGGAGCCTACGGCTTCTGGCTTCCCAACGACCCTCGCGGCTCGTGGTCGACGAAGGTCTGGGCCAACCACTTGAAACCGTTCGGGCCTGCTACGAAGACCGACCTCCGAACATCGCTTGCCGGACGGCCACATGACCGCGCCAAGCGCCTGGAGGCGAAACGTCACCTGAAATACCCCGCCGTAAAGCTCGAACCGCGCCAAGTCGACTCCGTGGCCGCCGGGTTCTCCGAGATCGCCGATCGGCTCCGGCTGTCGATTCATGCCTGTACCATCATGCCGGACCACGTTCATCTCGTCGCCGGGCGCGGCGGAATGCACGCCGAGGAGATGGCGGGGCACCTGAAGCGGGCCGCTTCCCGGCGCCTGTCCCGCGATGGCCGCCACCCGTTCGAGCGGTTCCGGAAGTCCGAGGGTCGGATGCCGTCACCCTGGGCCATTGGGGGGTGGTACGTGTACTTGCACACCGGTGAAGAGGTGATACAACGGATCCGGTACGTGGAAGGCAACCCGATTCACGCCGGACTGCCGCCGCAACGATGGCCGTTCGTCGTGCCGTACGAATCGCCCCCGCGAGGGCGCGGGGGCTAAGCAAGTGAGGGCTAAACCCGTAGCATGTCAACTGCTTGGCCGCCGCGCCCTCGCGGCGGCGCAACCACAAACGCGAAGGAGATCGATCATGTCGCGACACAACCGACGTACCTTCTTGAAGCAAGCCGCCGCCGGCATCGGGGCGGGCGCGGCGTTTACCATCGCGGGGACCAAGGCATCCGGCCGCGTGCTGGGGGCCAACGACGTGGTCCACATCGGCGTGGCCGGGCTCCACGGCCGCGGGCAGAGCCACGTCGGCGGCTGGATGGGCCAGGAGAACGTCCAAGTCATCTACGTCGTGGACCCCGACCAGAACGTCCTGGACCGCGCGCTGAAGAACGTCACCGCCAAGTCCGGGGGCAAGTACAAAACCCAGGGCGCCGCCGACGTGCGCAAGGCCCTGGACGACAAGGCGCTCGACGCCATCTCGGTGGCCACCCCCAACCACTGGCACTCGCTGATCACGATCTGGGGTGCCCAGGCCGGCAAGCACGTCTACGTCGAGAAGCCGATGAGCCACGACTGCGAGGAGGGCCGCGTGGCCGTCGAGGCCCAGAAGAAGTACGGCGTCGTGGTCCAGCACGGCACCCAGAGCCGCAGCAATGCGGGGATCGCCGGGCTGCACGAGGCCATCCAGGCCGGCAAGTTCGGCAAGCTGAAGATCGCCTACGGCTATTGCTGCAAGCCGCGCGGCAGCATCGGGTTCAAGGAGGTCACCGACCCGCCCGAGTACCTCGACTGGAACTTGTGGCGCGGCCCCGCGATGATCGAAAAGTACCATGGCAACTACGTGCACTACAACTGGCACTGGTTCTGGAAGACCGGCAACGGCGACATGAACAACCAGGGGACTCACCAGTTGGACATCGCCCGCTGGTCGTTGGACACCGACCAGACGCACCCGGTCCGCGCCATGGCCCTGGGCGGCCGGTTCGCGTGGGACGACCAGGGCGAAACGCCCAATACGATGTTCGGCATCGCCGAGTACCCCAACGGCCAGTTCGTGTACTTCAACGTGCGCAACGTGAACTACAAGGGCTACGAGCGCCAGGTCGAGGACGAGTACTACTTCGAGGACGGCGGAAAGATCATCCGCGGGAAGTACTACGCCAAGGGCTCGGACAAGGGCGAGAGCGTGTCCGTTGAGCCGGGCAAGGTCACGCCCGGGGGGAACTGGGGCGCCTTCATCGCCGCGGTTCGGGCGGGCGACCCCGAGATGGCCAACGGCACCGCCCTCGAGGCCCACTACGCCTGCGTGCTGGGCCACCTGATGAACAACTCCTACCGCCTGGGCAAGAAGGTCCCCTTCAACGCCAAGGCGGGCGGCTTCCCCGACAACTCCGACGCCTCGGAACACTTCCACAAGCTGCACGAGATTATGAGCAAGGGCGTGGGGCTCTCGGAATCCGACAACCAGTACGTCGTCGGCCCGTGGCTCACGTACGACCCGAAAACCGAGCGCCACACCGGGCCCTTCGCCGAGGAGGCCAACGCCCTGTTGAAAGACCCCAACCGGCCGGAGTTCCGGGTGCCCAAGGCCAGCGAGGTCTGACCTCACGAATGCTCGTAGTGACCCGATTCATCGGGTCCGGCCCTCGTGAATGCGCCAGAGACCGCATGAATGCGGTCACTACAAACGGTGGTGAATAATCCCGGCTACCCGGCCGCCTTGCCGCGGACCCGGTCGATCGCCCCGGCGATCTCCGCCCACGGCACATCCTGCGGCAAGCGGTTGGTTTTCGCCGCGATGGCGGCGGCCGTGCCGGCGGCTTCGCCCATGGCGACGGAGTTGCCGGTTACGCGGTAGCTCGAGTGGGCCAAGAAGTCGCCGCTGATGTTCCGCCCGGCCAAGAGGAGGCCCTGGACGTCTTTGGCGACCAACGAACGGAAGGGGACGTCGTAGGGCTGCACCCGGCCGTGGCCTCCTTCGATGCCCTTGCTGTGCTTGGGGTCGAGCGAGTGGACGTCGATGCAGAAGGTGGTCCGGCACACCGCGTCTTCGTGCCGCGCCCCTTCGAGGATGTCCTTTGTCGAGACCTCGTAGAGCCCGTGGACGCGCCGGCCCTCGCGCACGCCGATGTGCTCGGCGGTGGCCACGATCTGGAGGTTTCGCCACTCGCCGCCCAGGCTCCGCAGGCCGTCGACCAGCCTATGGACCTCGGCCCGGGCACGGATCGTGGCGTCGGTGATCTCCTGGGCGTTCAGCGCGGAGACGCCGAACTCGTGGTTGGCCCCCAGGCAGTAGAGCCCTTCGCGGAGATAGAACAGCACGGGCACGGTGTACGACGGGTCGTGGCCGCCGCGCTGCATGGCCTCGCGGAGCCGGCCCTTGGGGTTTTTCTCCCCGCGCGGCTCGGCCAGGCCACGGACGTAGGGGTAGACTTCCTCCGGGTCGAGCCCGGCGACCAGGGCGATCAGCGTCATGGGCTGGCACTGGTGCTCGTCGCCTAAGGGGTCTGACCCCTTTTCGGATACGTCGCCCCGGCCGATGTCGAACCCGCAGCCGCAGCGCGCGGCCAGGTCGCCGTCGCCGGTGCAGTCGACGAACACCCGGCCGGCGAACGCCTCGCGCCCCGACTTCGACTCGGTCACGGCCAGCTTCACGCGGCCCGCGTCGTCCACCGCGGCGTCGACCACCCGGGTGTGCAGGCGGACGCGCACGCCGGCCTCGATACACATCTGCTCGAGCACGAGCTTCATCTGCTCCGGGTCGTACGCGGCGGACGAGCCGTAGAGCTTGTAGTACCCGCGGCGGTCGAGCCGCTCGACGTACTCCTGCATAAGCCCCGGCTTGTTTTGCCAGTCGATGATCCAGCTTAACAGCCCGGCCGTCCAAATCCCCCCCAAACCCCCCCCCCCCTCGACCAGCGGCGTTTTCGCCCCCGCCCGAGCCGCCGCAATCGCCGCACTCACCCCCGCGGGTCCGCCGCCGCAAACGACCACGTCGGCTTCCTCAACGATCGGCACGTCACGGGCCGACTGCTGAAACGTGCCGGGCGGCGGAGCGGGTTTGGCGTCCTCGGCCGCGTGCAAACGCGAGGCGGTGGCCCCCGAAAGTGCCGCCGCAGCGGCCGATGTCGAAGCGAGGAACGTGCGGCGGGTGAGCTTCTTCGGCATCGCTGCGTGCTCCGGCTGGGGCTTGTTGATTAGGTCAGCTGCGTGCGTGCGGAAGGACATCGGGCGAGACAGCCACACATTCAGCCAACTCCGGCGCCGCTCATACGACCGGCAAAGCGGACTGCGCCCTCCCGCGGTGCGTGTCGGGCGACGTTCTCAGGAGGGAGGTTATCAACTGCGAAAGTCGCCCCATTTCAAGTCGGAGATCTGCGGAATCCGGCGAAGGGCTTGATCTACTACGTCACAGTAACGGCCAAAGGTCTGTCGCGGCTTCTTGAACAGCAGCTTCCGAAGCCAGTATCCTAGGCACTGAATGGTGAAGTAACAATCGCCATCGGCAGGGTTCAGCACTTGGTAGAACGTGCAGTTTTCGTAGCGAGTCTCGAACCCCCAACCGTAATAACTGTGTTGCTCTACAGACGAAATAACCGATGCGTATTCGGCGAGTCTTGCGGCAATCTCGTCGGCGAGTTCGCGAGACCCCGGGCCTATGGGGTTATCCTCTTGGTCGAACTGCCATTCATCTGGGTATTCAGACTTGAACTCTAAGGTTCGATACACGTTTCAGCGACCTGTCGGAAAGGGCGACACTGGGCTTTGTTGTTTCACGCGGTCCGTCTGCGCATGGACGAGATTCCTCCCACATAACCCAGCATATCACCCGCCGCTTCCCCCGTCGACAACCTCCAACCCTTCCGGCAACGGTTCATCGAGCAGATCGCGAAGACCCCGCGTGCAACGAAGCCGCGGGACATCTTCGGTGCCCTCGACGATCATCGCCTCGACGCCCGCCGGCAGGCGCGAGAAACCCTCCACGCCCAGCACGCTGAGCGCCGTAGCCCAGATGTCGGCCGTTACGGCCGTGGGGGCCACGACGGTGACCGATCGGGCGGCGTCGGCGGGGCGGGTGGTGCGGGGGTCGAGGATGTGGCTGTAGCGGCGGCCGGCGATCTCGACGTATCGGGCGTAGGCGCCGCTGGTGCAGACCGCGCCGGCGGGGATTCTGAGGCGCAGAAGCACGCCGGCGCCGAAGGGGCTTTGCACGTCGACTCCCCAGCGGTCGCCGGAGGGGGGGCGGCCGAAGCAGGCCAGGTCGCCGCCCACGTCGACCAGCCCCCCCGCGAGCCGGCCGTCGCGCCGCAGCACGTCGAGTGCCCGGTCGATGGCGTGGCCCTTGGCGATGCCGCCCAGATCGAGCCGGGCGGTGTCGCTCCGTTTGACGGCCCCGACGTCGTCCAGCTCGAACAGCTCCCAATGCGAGGCGGCCCGGGCGGCGGTCAGCTCGGCGTCGGTGGGCAGCTTTCCGCGGCGGCCGGCTTCGCGCCACAACTCGATGAGCGGCCGGCAGGTCACGTCGAACGCCCCGCCGGTGTCGGCTGCGGCCTGGCGCGCGGTGCGCAGCAGTCCGAGCACCTCGGGCGACAGGGGGACATGGTGATCGGCCGGGGCGGCATTGAGCCGGCCCGTCTCCGAGTCGGCCAGCCAAGTGCTCATGCGGGCTTCGACGCGGCGGAGTGTCTGCTCGGCCTGGCGCAGCAGCGGCTCGGCCGCGGCCCCGCGTCCGGGCGCCACGACCGCGCCCAGCGTGGTCGTGGTTCCCATCAGCCCGTCGATGCGGCGGACCACGGCCTCGCGCCTCGGCCCGCGCCCCCCGCGGGTCTTCCAGAGCCCGACCGATACCAGGGCGCCCAGGGCCACGATCAGTGCGGCGCCGATCCAACGGTCTTTGTGCATACATCCCGCTCGTTCAGGGGGAATCGACCCCGACGCGCAACTTGACCGGCCGGGCCGCCTGGTCCAAACTGTAAGGTTACCGGGTCGCGGGACCGTCTCAAGCGCTTTTCCGGCTGCGGATGATGATTCGCTTCTTTTGCCCATCGGGCCATCGGCTGAAAGTCTCGGAGGACATGGCGGGGCGCCAGGTCCGCTGCTCGCGGTGCAAGGAGGTCGTGGTGGTGCCGGAGCGGTCGACCCGGGCCGCGTCGAAGCCCTCGTCGCCGGGCAACCGGAAGGGCGTCGAGCCGGTCTCCGGCCCCGGCGAGAAGCCGGCCGCGCAACCCTTGGCCGATTCGCCCGCACGGTCCAAGCCAGCCACGCCAGCCACGCCAGCCAAGGCGGGAAAGCCGGCGAAGGGGGACGTTTTCGCCGACGTGGTCGGGGAGCTGCTGGGGCCGACGGAGAAGAAGCCGACGCCGGAGCAGGCGAAGGCGCCCGCCGCCGATTCGCGCCCCGCGGGCAAACCGCCCCAAGGCGACGTGTTCGCCGAGGTGGTCGAGGGGCTTTTGGAGGAGCCGCAAGAGAAGCCGTCGCCGGACAAGGCGGAGAGGCCCGCCTACTCGCGTCCTGCGGGCAAGGCGCCGAAGGGGGATGCGTTCGACAAGGTGATGGAGGGGCTGCTCGAGCCGCAGGCGAAGCGGGAACCGGAGCCGGAGCCGCAGAAGCCGGCCGCCCAAACGCCGCCGCCGCTTGACCCGAGTGCGCAGGCCGCCAAGCCGGGTGCCGAGCCGCCGCCGTTGCCGGCCGGCGTGGAGAAGCCGGGTGCCAAGCCGCCGCCCCGCCTGCCAAAAAAGCGGCCGCCCTTGCCGCCGGAGAAACGTGTGCCCGCTCTGCCGTTGAGGGCACGGGAAGAGAAGAAGGAGCAAAAGCCTTCGCCCGGCCCGCCGCCGAGAAAGCGGGAAGAGCCCCAGAAGGTTGAGAAGGGAAAGCAGCCGGTTCTCCCGACGAAGAAGGGCCCTCCCTCGCTCTCTGCGGAGAAGCCCCGGCCTTCACCCCTGACGGAGAAGCCACGGCCCCCAGCGCCGGCGGAGAAGCCCCGTCCGTCGTCCCCGGAAATCCAGGGTGCGCCGGCCCCGGAGGCAAAGCGGCCCAAGTCCCAGGAGATCAAGAGCCCGGCGCCTCCAAAGCCTGAGGGGCCGACGCCGCCGGAGGTGAAGCGTCCCACGCCGCCGGAAGTGAGGCGGCCCGAGGCTGCCGAGAAAAAGCCGCCTCCCGTTCCACCGGGGGTTGCCCCCGAGGAGGCCAGGGGAACCCGCACGGGGCCCGAGGAAGCGAAGGGGCGGGCGTCGCGGCGGGATCGTCGGGCACGCCGGGACCGGCGGCGATCGCGCCGCAAGCTTCGCGCGGAGCCGGAGGCCGCCCCGGAAGCTCCCGCGGCCCAGCCTGCCGTAGTCCAGCCGGCTGCGACCGAGCCGGCTGCGGCGCGGGGGCCAATCGAGGAGCCCAAGCACCGCCGTGCCCGACGCAAGCGGGCCCCGAGCGGTCCGCAATTGATGCCGCCCGACACGTACCTGGCCGACGCGAGCAAGCGGATCTCGGTCCGTTGGCTGGCGTTGTTCCTCGCGCTGGCGGTGGCGTTCAGTGTGCTGCCCCTGCTTGGCGGCTCGCACCTCAATCATCCGGATGCTCACTGGTGGAACCTGGAGGAGTTTACGTGGTGGGCCCGGCTCGTGCTGCTCGTGGCCCTGCTCCAGGCGGCCTACATCGGCTGGATGCTCTGCTCGCCCGACTGGGCCAGCGTGTGGGTGGTGATGCTGGTGTTTGCCGGAGTTTCCATGCTCTACGGGATGGCTACGGCCATCGCCGTGGCCACGCCGCAGCACCGGCCCTTGCTGCTGGGCATGGGCGAGGTCCGCCAGTCGGCCAAGGCGTGGTGCTCGTCGGTGCTGTTGGTCATGGCTCTGGCGACCTACCTGGCGGGCCGGACTGCGACCCGCTGGCGCCGCACCTTCGAACTGGAGATAGCCGCCCGGCTGCGGCGCCAGCGCTGACGCCTCGCGGCACACCGTATCGGGCTGGTCGATGCTCCCGGACGGAGTGATTTCTTGCCGGAATCGGTGCGGGCGACCATCAGGTCGGCGGCGGAGAAGCTGAGGGGTTTTCGGCGCCGGCAGTTTCAGGCGGAGATGGCGCTGAAGTACTGCGGCGGCAATCCTCCGTATCTCGCTCGACACCAAGGCCAAAGTGAAAGTCGATGAATTGTCGCGCGGGGGCGTGGCCCGAGGTCCCGCCGACGCAGTCGGCGGGCTTGGGCGCGGCGCCCCCTGCAACACTGCCCGCTCGCTTCACGTGACCAACCACCACACCAGCATCACGCCCAGCACCAGCACCAGGGGCACCAGCACGAGGAAGATCAGCGGCCAGAGGATCGACGTGGGTTCGTCGTCGGGGGGGACAGGGCGGCGGGCCGTGGCGTCTTCGGTGGTCACTGAGCCGGACAGGTCGCTTGTCTCGACCTCGAGGCTCGAGCTGTCGTCGGTGCCCGAGGGG
>Ga0180437_10012196_pt1 | contig 10194 bp, 31 predicted proteins | sample SS_ome_4_FD_132410 | JGI IMG/M metagenome (GOLD analysis project Ga0180437, IMG submission 132410) | Hypersaline lake sediment archaeal communities from the Salton Sea, California, USA - SS_3_D_1 metaG | ecosystem: Environmental > Aquatic > Non-marine Saline and Alkaline > Hypersaline >... | reverse complement strand
TGATTGTAGCCATGAGAACTCCTGTTCTTGTCCCAATTCTCCCTCTACCAATTTTAGCGCTGCTGCTTCTGTAAGTACAGTACTGTTTCGAACACAGTGTGCCAAAAGCCTAATAGCAGCAAGAGCCACAACTGTTTCTGGAATACCAATTACTTCTTTTTGAAATACTTTTTCATTGAGTCGATTGGCCCATTCATCCATATTATCAATAACTTGCTTATTCATTTCCATGACTTTTCCTTTGGCTGGATGGTATAGCTTCATAAAGCTGAATAGCAGGATGCTCTTCAAATTCTTCTTTGGTGTGAAGTTGTTTCATTTTAAAGCCGAAGACAGATAGAGATCTCACTGTTGCGGTATGTAGCATAATCCTATATCCATCTAAAATACCTTCGCGTCGCTTATGGGCAAATCCCATAGATGCCAGCCTATTATAAGCTTTTTCTCTGCTGCTATGGGTATGTTCAGCAAGACAATAATAGCTTAGATCTTCATTGCTCCAATCCATTAGTATTTTCCTGAGCATAGAGGGAAGAAAGATTTTCTGCCCCGAGTAAACATCATGTTCCCGGTTTCCGCTGCATCGGCGGCCGATTTGTAGAGATGGATGCAGGCCAAATCTCTGTTTGTCGGCCCTCATCAACAGAAAATCACCTGGCTGCTTTATTAGGGAAGGCCAGCCAATCTCCCTGTCCTTGTTTTCTTACGACACCAGGACATGCAGCCGGAGTAGAACCGATACTCAGCGTAATTGGACCTTTTAAATAGAGTCATGTCCAGGACTCTCTCAGGGCCACCGAGTATTCCCAGTAACCCTGGGGTCCCGAAGGTTTTCTGGCATCCAATCCTAGGATTAAGGACGCGACTACCTTCGGGTGTCTGTGGCATAATGGCTACTTACCAGATCTGGATTCACCACTATTTCCACATCAAAGAGGACCTGAACTAAGAGTTCGAGATCAGGCCAACTAGAATCCATACCTAATCTCTGCTGCCGCCCCTTGCATTCCATCTAGTCATGGCAAGAGAACTGTTTATGCTTGTTTTATCTCCGTTCAGGATTTTTCACATAAATAGTGCGCTCTATTTATGCGTCCTACACCTTAATTAAGCATAATTATGGCACAGTTTCTCCTCATGTGCCAGGAGGCTCGCATCGCGATTAAACGTTCACGTGCTCAGCAGGAGGGGCATCGGACTCAGGAGCCTCGATATTGCCCTCTTTCTCTTGCGGGCGACCGTGAAATTGGATATTGGTAGCTACAACTTCTTTGGTCGAACGCTTTTGGCCTTCTTTGTCTTCCCAGAAATTGGTCTGGAGACGGCCTTCGACAGTGACGAATGCACCTTTTTCGAGGTATTCACAGCAGTTTTCTGCTTGCTTACCCCAAACAGTGATACGATTCCATTCAACTGCCTTCTGTTGGTTGCCTTCGGCATCCTTGAACTGTCGATTAGTGGCCAAACTAAAGTTGGTGACCGCTCGACCATTTTTGGTGTACCGAAGTTCCGGCTTGTGACCGAGATTTCCTTGCAGGGTGGTACGATTGATTGCTGACATGACTATTTCTCCTGGTTGTCTAATTGCCTGGTTCTCTTGCCACCATTGGCTCGTTCACCAAGCATTATATCTAAATTTTTTAAATAAAATCACTAGCTTCTACTTCTTCTATTTCATCTTCATAAGCTAGCTTTACTTTATCTGTCTCACCTATAGTAGCTGTATTGACTAATCTATTGATGATTCTTTTTGCTTCCATCCATCTTGCGTCTTCAGCCATATAGGTTAAATCAACTGCTATTTCCATTCTGAGCGGCTGTTTTCGCTTCATGTTGATCAAGCCTTCTAGGACATACCTCTTCTGGGTAGATCACTTGCGTATTTTCATTACCAACAGGATAAAATTTGTAACGTTCCTCATCTAATTCATCCTGGATATAATCATAAAATTTAATTAATTCTTTCACATTGTTATTTAAATCAATATCTTCTTGACTTAATTCTATCTTATTTTCCCATTCATTCCACCACATTGATTTCTCCTTTTACTTGCCAATTTGCTTCGTTATGGCTACTTTTGGTACCTATATCGCTACATTTTGGCAAGTTGAGCCAATACTCAGGATTTTCAGGAACTCCTCCACCGCTTATCATCTTAGCTTGTGGATGCATTGCTCGGGGTGGTAGAATTGGACAACGCGTGTTGAGCATAATAGCTTGAGCATTACTTCTACTAAATCCAACAATACTTTTAAATTCAGCATCTGAGACTTCACGTAGATTCATTTGCCCACCTTTCGTATTGTACTACATTCTGCAGGTGGAACCCATGCCTGAAAGTTGTCTCCATATCCACTTTCTGGTCTATTTCTAATAGCATCAATTAGTGAACTGTTGCCTAAGCAGACAGGAATGCCTTCTCCTCCATATACTCCATTAATTTCATCAATATACTTTGCCCAGCTTTTCTTACACCGGCAATAACGTTTTTTGCGCATGCCAAACTTTACTACATCAGAGCATTTGGGACAAAGGATCAATTTCATTTTTTATCCTGCCACGAGAAGCCACCAGGAGTTGGTGGATAATTAAGATGACGGGGATCTTTAGGGTGACTGTTAAGATATTCTGCCTGACTTGCTGTTGAAGTCTTATATAAGTACTCTTGTAATTCTTCTTCAGATTCGAATTCACAATTACATTTATAAAATGGCTTGCCACATTGTTCGCAACCAAGATAATAATTAGCTGCTACTCCCCAAGGGCCTCTCCAAAGAAGACGATGAAGAAAATTTGCATCAGCTTCATTATGATTATCAAGAGCTTCTTGATACATCTCTTTGAGTCTTTCGCGACCTAATTTTAGGGTGTCATTGACTCGATTTACCAAGAGACGTCGTTCTGTTTTATCCATTTAATACCTCGGAAAACATTCAGTTCTATGCCTGACACAGTGTCTACGATATTGACACTTTACTTTATTGACAACACATCGTCCATTGCGATATCGTTCACAACGCCAGGGACAGTATTTATGTGTGCTATATTGCACACACACTGACCTACAATTATATCCTTCACTTTCATAATAATGGGGGTCGTATTCTCCATAGTATCCATAAGGATACACAGCACAGGATGTGCAGAATACTCCAAATATGATTCCAGCGACTAGTAATTTGACTGAGTGTTTCATGACAACTCCCTAAGAATACTTAGCTATCAACTTCTCATAACAGATATCATGAAGCGGTTCATCCATAGTATCATACCTTAATGGTACGGGCTCATCAAGAACATTAATTTTTTCATGACAATAAGAACAGTAAAGTTCTTCAGGCTCATCCCAGATTTCACCTGGTAGATCTGGAGTTTCCTTCCATGAAGGATCAAACTTACCAGATGTCTCATGCAACAATGTCGCTAGTGTTGTTTTGAGAGCCATAATTTATCCTTTCACACAAATTGCACAAGGATGATCGCCACCTGGAGATTCTTCACCACAATATTGACACACTTCATTTTCTGGCCGTTCCAGGTCTTCATAATGTTGTTCGCCTAACCAGCAGTACTCACATACATAATCTTCAGCTTCATCGCAGTATCTGTGGCGTTTCCATGGGCGGTCATATTCTTCACAATATTTACATGGTACACAACAGTCGCCATCATCAGGCGCAAATCGTTGACCACATCCTGGACATCTAGCAGTGATGCTAAAATCACTCATTTTTTGCCTCCAGCAGTAAATTCCCAGTCTTCTTCAGATACGCCTGGTGGTTTTTCTTCTTCATGAAGAACCTTCAATACACCACGCTCATCATATAGTTCAAACCTGCCTTGATATCCTTCAATATCTTTGACATAAGGACATCTGTTTGGGAAGTAGCCACGTTTTACTGCTTCAGTAATTGGCAAGCACCATTCACACGCTTCATTATGCGCATGACGTTTCTCATACACGGAGCAAGAATAGTTACTACTTTCTGGATCACGTTCAAGGAATTTGCATGACAACGAAGAAATAGAGAGAACTGCTCCTTCTGGCGTTATAAGTGCATACTTGCAACATTTACCACAACGTTGGCACACAGATTCATCTTGAAGATGTTCTAAATATGGACTCAACTCCATATTATTTAGATATTTCATCTTTACAGTCCTCAGGAAATTTTTGTTTATATTCTTCGTTAGCCCACCATTCCATATGCTCTGCAAGACCACAGTTTACACACTTATAATGTTCTTGGTCTACTAGTACTTGACGTTTTTTACCCGTATGAGTAGGTCTATTTCTACAGGAATTACATCCACAATGTTGTGGATATCCACATTTAGGACATTTAAATTGTACGTTATTCATGATCATCTCGGTTTTTCTTTAGAGTCTGACTGTTGTTCCATCACAAATCTCTTCGATGGGTGACATGTCCTTTTGAACTTGTTGTTTTACCAAGTCTTTATACTTCTTGCTATGCGTGTAAAGCCAATAGTCAATTTGATTGGTTACTTTCTTGGAAGACCAGAATCCTACACCAAGTAAACTGCCATACGCAATTACTGTTAATGCTGTAGTGATCATTACTCGCTCCATTCCATTGACTTAGTTGCTCTAGATGCAACTTTCTGGGCTACATCCCAATCAAGTCCATCAAACCAGTGAACTTTATTAACAATATATTGATAGGTATTATACTTTGGTCCCGTAAGCTCATTACTTAGCGGCTTTCCATTGTACCATCCTGTCGCATCATCAAAGCCAGCTGCCTTAGCTTTAGCAATCGCAGCTGGGCTATGTGCCTCAGCATCGATAACGGCCCAATTCTGTTTGGCTTCAATGGAGCCTGGTTCAGCAGGCAAATCATGGATATCTACAATACCATCATTGTTATTGTCGCCCAGCTCAAAACGGCTATGGTCTGGATTTTCTAATAGTGCACTTAGGTCAGTCATTAGAATACCTTTGCAATGGGTTTTTTGTAAGGTTTTCCTGATTGATCTGCAGGATAATATTCTGCACATCGTGTACACGCCCAACCATCGGGTTGTACGCCCATGTATCGAATCATGCGGAGCCTATCACCACAGATCTGACAATGATAAACCCTATATGATTGAATGGGAATTCTACATACGGGACATTTGTGTGGTTTCTTGGGAATGGTTTCAGAGACCTGGTCGCTCATTGCTATGCTCCTTCATGCGTTGATCTGCAATCAATAGATTAACTAAACCAAGTGCGCCATTTAGGCAAGCTATGTGCCAATGACCTACAATAATGCTGCTTAAAGCTGAAATACCACATAGAATTGCTATGTGTAAATTAGCTTTTCCACTATATAGATAATTACGAATCCTCTTTTTTGTTTCTGGTTTCATGCTGAACTTCCTTGTCTTGATGGAGGGAAAAATCACATTCGACTTCGATCATTTTCTTGACTGTCATTATGGCAAACATGATTCTACAGGCGGGATCGTCACGTTTCCAGATGTAAAATTCCTGGAATAAGTCTCTTAGCTGTTGTAGTCTCTTAGTCTCCAAAGAACATCTCCAGCCAATCAAAAGATCTGGGTTCTGTCCAGATATTATTATCAAACATTTCTAGGTGCGCTTGCGCACACATCATAAAACTTTTGGCTACCTTAGCTGGTACAGTAGCCAAGTATTTGAGTTCTACTTCATCATCAATACGTCCGTGATAGACTTTGATGCTGCCATCTGGATTTTTGTCAAATTGAAAGATTGCATCTTTCTTGTCTGGATGGTGCATATGACACCTATTTAGAATGCTTTGTTCGAGGCTGTATTAAATCGTATTGAGTCAGACGATTTATTTCTTTTAATTCTTCAGGCAATTCTTTCCATTCAAGTTCTTCCATTGCTGCGCGAATTCGTTTCCAGAGTTGAAATGCTTCTTCATTATCTTCGGTACGCTCATCAATGAGACAACGAATACACTTATCTTCTGCCCAACGAAGTTTATAGAGCTCGTATTCTCCTTGATCAAGATAACGTTCAATTTCACTGCGACGTTCCTTGAGGTCCCAGACTCTATCCTTCGGGTCTTCTTCATGCCATGCCATGTATAACTCTCCTTATACCCAAAATCTCCCCGTTTCACTATCAAATTCACGGGGATATTCTTCTTCCCACAGCGTGGGGTCTTCAATCCATTGAAATATACGGGTACGAAAGTCTTCGTCCCCTTGTCCAAAGTCAAATTCTAGACATGTAAAAATCATTGGTCCCGAACTCCATGGTTCAGCTTGAACTACTTCCCTTACAATAAAATGTTGTTGATCAGCAGGTTCGCCCAATGTAGGTGATGTTTTTCTAAGAGTTATTCTCCATGTACCCAATGGAATGTCTTCTTCAAACATACCTTTAGTACACCGATTTTCACTACAGGACATCATGGAGTCATGTTCCTTAAGGAACCTATGTGCACGATCTGTTAAACCGATATACTGGGTAGATCTCGACATGTTTTAAACTCCATATTGGTTAATAAAATCAATAAGTTCCTCTCGTTTTTCGATAAGCTCAGCAGGAACTTCTTCTCCATCCTCCTGTAAACATTCAATTTCTTCTTGAAGTTCTTGGAGGGCTAGGTTGGTTTCATGGAGATCGCTATCTAGATTATAGTCATCATCTGGCGAGAACATATTATTTGCCTTTCTCGGGTTTGTTAATAGCAATGATGATTTGAATAGTGGCACACACACATAAACCTACAATAATGCTCTCCATGATTAATCCCAATCATCTAGAGGTTGTTCGGTGACATGCTTATTAGCACGCTGACAATGACCTAGAAATCTCTCAAAATCCCAGGCATAAACAACAAATTCTTTAGTCTCGGGATCTATTCCACCTGTTTGGCCGTAAATCCACTTGTCAAAAGCTTCATAGGCTTCGTCTGTAAGTACTTTCTTGATTGTTTCCAGGGTCATTCCACGGAAAGTTGGTGTGTTGTACATTCGTCAAGTTCCTTGTCTGATTCGTCTTCTTCAGCTGTTTCCAATAGTTTGAGAACCCATTCTAATGCATGATGTTCTCCAATGGCAGTTGCCTTGGTATATCTGTCCATATTACGGACTTCATCACCAGTATCTGCACGCAGAATACTCATTTTGTCGAGTTTTCTAAATATTGATGCCCTGAGACGGGCAATAAGTTGTTCCTTAGATTCATTTGCCATCTTATTCCTCCTGTAGGGTTTCAGCTATTTCATTAGCTAAGCATACCCTATTATAATGATCTTTCCACAATTCTTCACAAGTTGCAAAGTAATTTTCCATGGTTCTACTGATAGTTTCCAGGCCTGCTTGTGTGAAGCATGCCAATGGAGGAATATCGATAAGTGTACTAACTGCATGTTTTAATTCAGGATCGGCCAAACTACGACAAAAAGCCTGCGTTTCAGCGCATGTAACTAAGTTACATACTTTTTGAGTAATTGCGAAACCGACATTTAGCCGCATGTATTGAAACCTGCTAAATAGATTCATCTTCTTCCTCCATTGTTTTGAACGCGCCGGTTAAAAGACAAAGTGATCCTGCCGTAACAGCACCAGCAACAATGACACTAGAAAGTGAAGTTGCCGTTACAGTATATAGGCCTACCATTGCTCCTGTACCAACAGCAACAAATACTCCTTGAGGAACTGTCGTAGGTAATGAATTTTTTAGAAGTTTTTTCATCGGTCTAATTCTCCTGCCATTTTCGCAGCTACATATTCTCGGTATGCGGGATCGTCATGAATATCTTCATAATCCTCTGCATTCATTCTATGTTCTCTTGCAGCATCAAGTAGTTGATGTGCAAGATCTTCTGCTTCTTCTACTGTGAGTAGTTCGAATAGTTTTGGTTGGAATGTGGATGATATCTCTACTCCATGCTTACATTCACGTACTTCAAATGGTGTCTTCGCTTCGCTGCCAGACGGTTTAGTCATTGGTTTATCTCTCGTTAATCTTAGTGCTTCACGCATTGGAAAGCCATTGTATCCACCACTCATTTATCCTCCTTGTACATTTCATGCCAACATTCTTCACATGCACCTTGAGTGAGCTTTCTATAATTACCACAACCAGGGCACAGAGGGTGATCTTTGATCCATTCTTCTAGAGTCTGGAGCTGGTCATCGGTTAAAGTGCCTTGTTCGTCAAAATACAACATTTGATTTCTCCACTAAAACTTCCCAACCCTTTTCGGTTAGAACACAATCCTCTTTTAGCGCTGGACAGGTCCTAATTTCACCAATAACAGCACCTGTTTCCCAGGTATGTGATAATTCCCAAGGATGGCGAAGTCCATCAAGATAGTCATTTGACACACGATATGAGTCGATAGCACCCGTATAGGCCACATGTGCGTCTTTATCATATCGGCCCGATTCTACTCGTAGACCAAGGATTTCTACTTCTTTGCCTGTGAGATCATCTAATACCTTATCTCCCACACGAAAAGGCAACTCGATTGAATAAGACATCATTATTCTCCTATCTATTCTTGGTATTCATTCCACTTTTTATCCCATTTGTCAGCTATAATCACAGTCTCATCTCGCGTACTAAATGGGCCGTGAAGTCCACCTGAATTGTCCCAGAAGTGCCAACCATTATCCAGATAATCATGATCTCGTATACACTCAATCGAAATGTCTTCATTTGTTTGACTCATGCTATTCTCCTTCTTCGCTTAACCATTCTGCTTCATTTAATTCTTCTTGAATTTGTTCTAATTCTTCCATCGGAACCTCCTATCTGGCAATAAAGAAGTGAATAGTACCATATGCTACAATGCCTACTGCTAGAAGTGCCATTTAAATCTCCTTTTGGGTGTAATTTATTCAAAATGTTTAACTTTCTACCTTTAGTTTGATATCACCCCAGTCTTACGAATGTCCCCCATAGCGGCCTCCTCAACATACTCTACTTGGTAATATAACTGGCCGCTGCTCTCCCAACCTGCCGAAGGCAAAAAAATAGGGCGCCCGAAGGCGCCCTGAAAGGGCCATTATTTGCTGTTGCGAGCCTTAGCGCCGAAGCGCTTAAGCAGCTCGGCAATCAGATCTTTGTCGCGTGGACTGACGAATTGAATCTTGCGGGCGTACCAGATTTTCCAGAATCGCTTCCAGCCTTCCTGAATCCGCTCTTGGTCAGCTTGATGTTTCCAGATCCAGCTAATCCATTGAGCTGCTTTGCGTTGCTGTGATTTCCTGTGATACGGCTTGTCGCTGTAGAAGTTAATCCAGGGTGCATCTGTGCAATCTGTGAATCCGCCTGCGCTGCGTTTGTCGTCATTGACTTGAGCGAGATCTTCAATGACTGGATTGTTTCCGCTCTTCGTGAAGTAGGGATCGCTTGTGCTACAGTAATCGTTAGTTTCTGTGATGGCCTCTTGAACTGGAAATCCATGTTCATCGGTGACCCAAACTATCCTGCATCGTTCCTTCTCGACCTCGTAATCTTCGACTTCCTTAGTATTGAGGTACGGAAGGTCTGGACCCGGAAGCTCGACGACCTGCCCATTGAAACATACGAACTCTCGACCGAAATCTTCTTGTGACATTGTGTGGCTCCTTTCTTGTTTTGCCTTTCACGATTCGGCGGCCACCGATAAGAAAAGCGTGACAGCCGCCCCCTTTCGAACTACCGATGACTCCCAGTAGGGCAGGGAGTCACTATGTACGATAGTGTATGTAAGGAGGCTGGCGCGATTTTCTTATCGCAGGGCCGCCAGTGAAGGCAAAATAAGATAGGAGCCTTCCGATGCGCAACGGAAGATACAGGGGGAGATCGAATGCTGAATATGGGCAGAGAGTTGCCGGGGTTAGACCGTACTCAATCTACGGGAAATTACGTACAGTGTGCGAAGGTGTAAGTAGCATAGAGAAGCATATTGTCCAGAGAGAGATAGATATACGGGGTGCTCACAGAGCCACCCAACGAGCGGAGCGAGTGGTGGCGGCAGCGTGAGCGAAGCGAGCGCGAGTGAGCACGAACAGAATCCCGATACCCGATAGCGGCCTTCCCTATATGGTCTACTTGGTAGAGTAACTGGCCGCTATCTACAGGGCTCGGTTGCTCAGGGGTAGGGGGGGTAGGTGTAGGGTGTGGAGCGGAGCTTCCCGACTGCGAGCGTAGCGAGTCCAGGAGGGAAGCGTAGCGAGGGGGTGTTGGGGCG
>Ga0180437_10012195_pt1 | contig 10194 bp, 6 predicted proteins | sample SS_ome_4_FD_132410 | JGI IMG/M metagenome (GOLD analysis project Ga0180437, IMG submission 132410) | Hypersaline lake sediment archaeal communities from the Salton Sea, California, USA - SS_3_D_1 metaG | ecosystem: Environmental > Aquatic > Non-marine Saline and Alkaline > Hypersaline > Sediment... | reverse complement strand
AGAATAACGACCGGGTCGGTCAGGTGTACCGACCTCATGTCGAGCCCGACGCCGAGCGTGATCGCAGCGATGTGCTTCGCCACGCTGCCATAACCGGGGCAGTGATCGATCCCGGCGAGGTCGTTGTCGACGGTCTTCGGTATGCCCATCGCGCGGATATCGTACCCCTGCTCGGCGGCATAGGCTGAGATCTTGTCGATCGTGTCCATCGAGTCGTTGCCGCCGGCGTAGAAGAAGTACCGGATGTTGTGTGCCTCGAAGACCTGGAGGATACGCTCGTACTCCGAACTGTCGTGCTCCGGCTCCGGCAGCTTGTGGCGAATCGAGCCCAGCGCAGCAGCGGGCGTACACTTGAGCAGCTCAATCTCCTCGGGATCTTCCTGGCGAAGATCGACCAGGTCCTCGTTGAGCACGCCCAAGATTCCGTGCCGTGCGCCGTAGATTCCGGAGATCTCCGAGTGCCGCATGGCCTCCTGGATGACACCGCAGATGCTTGCATTGATGACGGCCGTCGGTCCACCCGACTGGCCCATGAGGCAGTTCCCGCGCAGTGCACTCATGACACTCTCTCCGACCTCCGACCAGGAACAGATGGTACAGGCCGGTCCGGGACAGCCGCCGCCCAAGCCCGGTCAGCCGTTGGCCCCTGCAGGGGGCCTCGGTGAGCGATGCTGCGGCTACGCTCGGTGGACGACCTCCCCCATGACCATCGTTGTGACGACCTTGAGATCCCGGTCGAGGATGACGACGTCTGCGTCCTTGCCCGGCTCGAGGCTTCCCTTGCAGTGGTTTACGCCGATCGAACGCGCCGGCGTCAGCGTGGCCATCTGGATGCATTCCTTCAAGGGGGCGCGCGTGAACTCGCGCACATTGTGGACCGCTCGGTCCATCGTCAGCGCGCTTCCGGCCAGGGTGTCGTCCGCCAGGCGCACGGCCCCTTCCTTCACGACGATCTGCTGGCCGCCCAGTTCGTACTCGCCATCGGGCATTCCGGCTCCGCGTATGGCGTCCGTGATGAGCAGTGCCTTGTCCGGGCCCTTGAGGCGGACGATCATGTCCACCACCGCCGGGTGCAGGTGGATGCCGTCGGCGATGAACTCAGCGTATATCTCGTCGAGGAGGAGCACTCCGCCGACGGTGCCGGGCTTGCGGTGGTGGAGCCCCTCCATCTGGTTGAAGGTGTGGGTGGCATGGTTCAGCCCGAGCTTCACGGCCTCCGCCAGCTCCTCGTAGGTGGCAGCCGAGTGACCGACGACGGCGGCCGCTCCGTTTGCGCGCGCGAAGGCGATGAGTGCCTTGTTCTCCGGGATTTCGGGGGCCAGCGTGATGAGCCGGATGTTGCCCAGGGAGAAGATCTGCTCGTAGTCCAGCGCCTCCGCCGTCCGGATGTGCTCCTCCGGCTGTGCTCCCTTCTTGCCAGCCTCTATGCACGGCCCTTCCAGGTGAACGCCAAGCGGCTGGGCCGCCTCCTCGATGGGGTTCTCCTGGCACTCATGAATGGCCCGCACCGAGGTCATGATGGCGTCTGGCGCCTGGGTGAGGGTGGTCGGGCAGAACGAAGTAACGCCCCGGGTGGCGAAGAACTTCGCCATACCCTCGATCGCCTCTCGCGTCCCGTCCATCGCATCATGTCCCGCGCTGCCGTGGACGTGGACATCCACGTAGCCGGGCGCCACAATGTCGCCGTCCGCGTCGATGGTTTCTGCCACCTCGGTCTGCGCAACGCCAGGTCCGACGGCGACGATCTTGGCGTCCTCGATTAGCACATCGGCTTCTTCGAAGACGTCGAGCGGGGTGACGACCCTGCCGCCCTTTATGGCAATTCGCATCTTGCGTCCCTTTCTCGTCGCAGCGAAACGCGACTCGGTGAGGCTCTGGAGTGCTCAGGCTATCGCCTCGAACAGCTTCTCTTTCTCGTAGGATATCGCCTCGGTTTCGATGCCCCGGATCGAAACGGTTTCCACCGACAGCATCGCCCGCTGCAGGACCTCGATGCCACGGCCCTTAAGCCGTTTGATGTCTTCGCGCGAGACCGTCACAGGACCCGTCGGCGTGCGGTGCAACAATACCTGCTTCACCTTCGGCGGAATCCCCTCACCTTGCATCATCGCCTGCACCTTCTCCGAGGTACCCGAAGGATCGTTGACGACGAGTCGGTCTATGATGTGCTCGGCTCTGACGTCGTCCTTGCCCGTCGTGTGTTGCACGGCCTGCTCGATGCTGCGCAGGTAGTCGTCGACTGTGTAGCCTGCCGTCAAGAGCAGGTTGACCGGGTTGCAGACCAACGTCACGCGCACGCCGCGTGCCTTGGCCGCCCGAAGCTCCTCCCAGAGCCCCGAGAGGATGAAGAATGTGTAAGTGCTCTCGTGAGCGTTGCCCGGCGGAATAACGATCGACCCGCCCGACTGCATCTCCCGTATGATGTCGGCGAGGAACGGATTGACCCGAGGATAGAGGGGACGGATCTCCTTGAACACCCAGTCGTTGTTGAACGGCTCGCTCATCGGCCCGTGCTCCACCTCGGCCGGGTACCAGTCCACGACCTTGGCGTTAGCCAGCTTCCGTGCCTCCGCCTCAGACGACTCCGCGGGCGCGTCGGGGAGCATCGCACTGGGGACCATGTCGCCGTACTCGAGGCCGTTCGGACCGTCGCCCTTCGCGAGCAGGACGCGGTTGATTCCTCCCACCACGCTCTGCTCGCCGGCGTGCTTCGTCACCAGGGTGACCTTGTCGAAGGTCATCGGCACCACGACGCCTCGAGGGCTCGCTTTCATCTCGCGCTCGAGCAGGTAACTCCCGCACAGGTACCTGTCTTGATCCACGGCCCTCAATCCTTTGCCGTACGCCCCCACATGCACCATGGTTCCGCAGTGCAGGAGATTCTGGATGCTGGCGCCGGACAGCGCTGCCAAACCGGATGACACCAGTTCCGCCTGAATGGCCTTGCCCATCTCCAGGAGGAATGCCTTGAACCCGTCGCGCGCGGCCCTGTCGTCCGGCCGCTTCTCGATGGCGACATCGAGGGCCTCGGCGAAGGCCGCGTCGGCCGTCTTGCTGCCCAGATCGCTCGGCAAGCGGCTGTTGGTGACCGCGTAGATGGCGGGGTGTGCGAAGCCTCCCCCCAGGAGGTTCATCGTGTCTCCCGGGATGATCGGCCAATAGCCGAAGTAGCGGTACAGGTCCCAGCGGATCCGAGCCGAGTGACCTCCCTCGTCTATGGGATTGGCGACGCCTGCGACCGTCTTACCGTGGTCGAGGAGCAACCGGCAGACCGCGGCAGCGCCGTGCCCCCCGCCCGGCACGACGAAGTCGTACGGGCCGCGCGCGGCGTATTCCTTGCGGACTTCGGCAGGCGAAGGCACGGGGAGATGCGATGTCTCAGACATAGTGGCGAAGCTCTACCTCCTCAGCGTTCAGGGCCGTGCTGCAAGGGCTTGAGAACTCGCAGGTCGGCGAAACGTACCGCTTCGACCGCAGAGCGGCACGTTCCTGCCCGCGCCGGGCTCGCGCAGTGTGCCGCTTCGACCCGGCAACGGGCGCTTCACTTCTTCTCATCCAACGGCCCGACGCCGGAGTAGACGGCGAAGCCGCCGTCCACGGCGATAGTCGTGCCGTGGAGGAAGCTGCCGGCATCGGAGACCAGCAGCAGCACCGGCCCGAGCAGCTCTTCGGGATCGCCGAAGCGCCCGAGCGGCGTGTGGGAGATGATGGCGCGTCCCCGCGGCGTCAGGGTCTTATCGTCGGCCTCGAAGAGCAGCCGGTGGTTCTGCGTCGTGTCCAAGAACCCCGGGGCTATCTCGTTGACTCGGATCTCGGCGTCGGGGTAGTCCACCTTGACCTGCACCGCCAGCCACTGCGTAAAGTTCGTGACCGCGGCCTTCGCGTTCGAGTAGCCGGGCACGTTCGTCAAGGGTGCGAAGGAGCACATGGAGGAGGTGTTTACGACTACTCCCCTGCCCTGCTGCGCGAAGTGCTTGCAGAATACCTGTGTCGGCAGGAAGGTGCCCTTGTAGTTGAGCGCGAAGACCTTCTCCACTTCCTCCAGCGAGAGATCGGTGAAGACCGCGTGCCGCTGCACCGTCGCGCCGGCGCGGTTTCCCCCCGCGCCGTTGATGAGTACGTCCGCCCGCCCGAACTCCGTCAGGATTCGGTCCAGCGCGGCGGAGATGCTCGCGGCGTCGAGGACATCACAGGCGACCCCGATCGCCTCTCCACCGTTCTCCCGGATCTGCTCCGCGAGCCCCTCGGCCTTGTCTCCGAGCAGGTCGAGCAGCGCCACCTTGGCGCCTCGTGCCGCCAGTCCCTTCGCGATGGTCCCGTAGATGACGCCGGCCGCTCCGGTGATGGCAATGACCTTCCCAGAGACGCTGAATAGCTGCTCTGCCTTCTCCGCCATGGGATCGCCTTTCTCCAACAGCGAGCCAGTCGGCTAGGATGGCCCATAGGGCTTGAAGTTGGCCTTGAAGTCGGCGAGGGACTCGCGGATGGTGTCGACGTCTCCCGGCATCTTCCGCTTCCCTACCAGTGCCAGGGGACTTGACATGCCCAGCACCGGCGTGTACCCACGCTTGGTGATGTGCTCTTGGTACTGGGGGCCGGTTTCGGAGTTGACGCCGCCGGTGGGCATGATCATTCGGCCCTGGTGTCGGTCGCGAACGTACGGCGCGAGCAGCGCGCCGATTCCGCTCGGACCGTGAACGCCGGCCGGAAAGACTTTCACACAATCGGGCTCAAGGCCGTCGTCCCGCTCGATGAAATACTGCAGTTCCGTCGGCGAAAGTATGGCTGGCGCGGAGAACACGTTCGCCTCGCGAGTGAGCCGCACGAAGTCCTTCCCCTCTCCATAGCCGCCCATCACATTTGCCGGCGCGACGACCATGTCAAACCCGAGGGAGATCGCGACCTCCAGCTCCTTAGGGTTGATCACGCTGCCGACGCCGAGAACGAAGGGCTTGTCCTGCGGCGCCTCGGCGCGACGGGTGACGAGCTGCTGCATCGCCTCCTCGACTATGGCTTGGTCGATGCGGAAGGTGCACTCCGCAACATAGCCTGCTTGGTAGACCTCCCACATGGTCGTGACGAGGTCTTCGGGCTTCTTCACGTGGTCGCGGTTCATCACCACGACCACGCCGGCGGCGCGGAGCACATTCTCCACACGAGAGCGGTTTCTCTGGTAGTCGGCCATCATCTGTCCTCCTGAAATCCCACCGCGAGGGACTCTTCTCGATCTTCCGGCGACGCCTGCAAGGCCGAAGGCGAGGGCCTAACGCAGCGCGCTCACGCCGCCACCCTTGAGCGCGCGCTGGACTTCTTTCTCGACTTCTTTCTGCGTGACCATCGTCGTGTCGCCGGGGGTCTCCTGGACGAGGATCCCGTGAGCGGCGCCCCATTGCGCTGCCACGGCGGGTTCTTGTCCCTTCAGCAGCGCGGCGGCAACTCCCGACATGAAGGAATCTCCCCCTCCAGTGCGGTCGGCGATCTCTACGTTCTCCCGCACCACGGCGAGGTGCATCTTGTCCTCGGCTACGTCGTACAGCACGGCTCCCCAGTGAATGCGGTCGGCGGTGATGGCGGCCCGCAATTGGGTGCCGATCAGCTTCAGATTCGGATAGTCCTTCGCGACCTGTCGGAGCATCTCCTGATAGGCGTTCAGCCAGCTCTCGAACGGATCGCTCGTGGCGACCTTCCCGGTCTCATATCCGAGGGCGTCGAAGAAGTCTCCCTGGTTGCCAACCAGGAAGTCGGTGTGCGGGACGATCTGCCGGTTGATCCCGCGCGCTTTCTCTTTGTCCGGCTCCACCTTGGCGCGGTAGTTCAAGTCGAAGGAGCGGAAGACCCCATGCTCTCCTGCAGTCTGCACCGCCTCCAAGGCGAGCCTGGAAGACGTGGGCGAGATGAGCGTGTAGATGCCGCCGGTGTGGAACCAGCGTACGCCCTTGCCGAATATCGCCTTCCAGTCTACGTCGCCTGGCTTCAGCTCGCGCACAGGAGTGTGCGCTCGGTAGTACTCGGTCACGGATGGCAGCACGCCCTTGCCCCGCCAGGTGAAGTTGATCCCGTTGTGGAGGGTGCCCTTCGCGTCGGTCGCGAACTGACCCTTGCCCGATGTGCTGAACCAGATGATATGCGAGGTGTCGACGCCGGCCTCCCGGAGCTGGTTCTGGATGTTCCGACCGATTCCGTCATCGACGAGCGCGGTAATGACGGCCGTCTTCAGACCAAAGCAAGCGCTCAGGCCCTCGGCGACATTGGTCTCGCCACCGCCGTGCCAGATCCTGGCGAAGCGCGCGCGGCGGGTGGGCACATCTCCCGGGTCGATCCGCATCATGACTTCGCCGAGCGCGACGGCGTCATACCCGTCGCCGGCGGGCTTGATCCCAAAGCTGTTCATTCGGTCCTCCTCCGGTTTGCGGCGAGGGACTGCGGCACTCTCTGTTCACACTTCCACCAGAGCCTGACATTTCCTCCAGCGCCGCCCCTCGCCGCGCGGGGCAGCGCCCCGATTTTCATGGGGGAACAGGCCGATCCGGAGTCGAATGTAGCAGGGCGTGGGCAGGAATCCTGCTGCACGAGGCCGAGACGTCTATGGGAGCCACCGCACCGGCGCGCACGGCCTAGCTGCCGCCTGCGCGCTGTGCTGCGTCTCTCCTTTGCTGATAGCCGGTAATGGAGGAGGAATCCTGATCCTACGATGGCCAGAGCTGCCGAGGATCCCCGGCTCGCCGTCACCATAGCTGGGGTCACATTCAAGAACCCGTTCTTCTTGGCCTCCGGGCCAACGACTCAGTCTGCCGACCAACTCGAGCGCGGCTGTGAGGAAGGATGGTCCGGCGCGTCCATCAAGCTCACCTTCGATCCTGCGCCGTACATCAACCGCGAGCCGCGCTATGCCTACTTCGACCCGGCCGGCCTGCTCGCGTTCACGGCCGAGAAGCGGCTCGACCTCGAGCAAGCGCTGAAGCTGGTGGAGGAATCGCGCCGCCGCGTGGACGACGACTTCGTCATCCTGGCCAACTACTCGTACGTCGGTGACGAGGGAGTTGCCGGCTGGGTGAACATGGCGAGGGCGTTCGAGCAGGCCGGGGTGCGCGTGCTCGAGCTGAATATGGGCTGTCCCAACATGTCCTTCAACGTGGCCCTCACGGGGGAGGCGCAGGAGGAAGGTCCGGTCAGCGGCGCCTCGATGGGCGCACAGCCCGAGGTGGTCGCTGAGGTCGTCAGGGCGACCGTGGAGGCGGTCGCCGTCCCGGTCTTCGTGAAGCTCAGCCCCGAGGGCGGGCGCCTCGCGGAGGTGGCGCAGGCGTCCTACGAGGCCGGCGCGGTTGCGGTCGGGTCGAACGCGAACCGACTTGCCTTCCCGCCGGTGGACATTTGGAATCCCAGGCAGTCGGTCATCCACCTCCAACAACAGGTCTCCCTCACCTGCACCTCCGGGCCGTGGTGCAAGCCTCTGGCGCTTCGCGATATCTTCGAGATCCGGAAGCGAAACGGTGCGGGTGTGCGGACGACCGCCACCGGCGGTGTCGAAACCTGGCAGGACGCCGTGGAAATGGCCTTCTTCGGCGCCGACCTCGTGGGCGTCTGCACCGCCGTCTTGGTCCACGGTTACGGGATCGCGCACGGTCTTCGGGACGGCGTCCTCCGGTACATGGACAAGATGGGCTTCGCAATCTGGTCGGATATGCGCGATCTCCTCGTCAATGAGGTCACGTCGGCGGAGAAGCTCACCCTCTATCCCGGCTACGCGCAGGTCAAGGACGCCGGCCTCTCGGCCCCCTGCAAGTTCGCCTGCCCCAATCAGGTGCCTGCACAGGGATATGTCCGCATGGTTGCCGAGCGGGACTTCAGGGAGGCCTTCCGCCTCATTACCGCGCGCGATCCGCTGCAGTCCGTATGCGGCTACATCTGCGCCCACCCGTGCGAGACGGCCTGCACCCGCGGCGACCTCGACGAGCCCATCCGTATCCGTGACATCAAGCGTTTCGTGCTGGAGCACGCACGGCAGAAGGGCTGGAAGGCGGAGGTAGACCGCCTGCCCGATTCGGGCAAGCGGGTCGCGGTCGTGGGCTCCGGCCCCGCCGGCATTGCCTGCGCCTGGGACCTCGCCCGCGCCGGCCACGCAGTGACCGTCTTCGAGGCCGAGGAGAAGCCCGGGGGCATGCTCCGCTACGGCATCCCCACCTTTCGTCTCCCCGAGGAACTGGTGGATCGAGAGATCGCCGCCCTGGAGGCGCTCGGCGTCACCATCGAGTGCGGCAAGCGACTGGGGCGCGACTTCACTCTCTCGCAACTGCGGACTCGAGGGTTTGCAGCTATGGGCCTCGGCCTCGGCGGGCAAGCCGGGCGCCGGCTGGGAGTGCCGGGCGAAGAGTCGCAGGGCGTTGTTTCCGCCATAGACTTCCTCCGCGCTGTGCGAAGCGCGGGGACCGCCGAAGTGGGTCGGCGCGTGGCCGTGGTCGGCGGCGGCTATACCGCGGTGGACGCGGCTCGCACGGCCATCCGGCTCGGATCGAGCGAGGTGTTCCTCTGCTACCGGCGGACCCGCGATGAGATGCCGGCCGTCCCAGAGGAGGTCTGGGAGGCGGAGGAAGAGGGTGTCCGGGTGATCTATCTGGTGGCCCCCATCCGAGTCGTGACAGAAGAGGGCCGCGTCGGGGGACTGGAGATGCGGGTGCACACCTTGGGCGAGCCGGACGCCTCCGGCCGGCGACGACCAGATCCCGTCGAGCAGACGGATTTCGCGCTTCCCTGCGACATGATCGTGAATGCTCTGGGCCAGGTCGTCGCAGAGCCGGTGGACGAGATCGGCATCACCCCGCGTGGAACGCTGGCCTGTGATCCGGACACCGGTACGACCGAACTGGATGGGGTCTTCGTCTGTGGCGACGCAGCAACTGGCCCCGACACCGCGATCGCTGCAGTGGCCTCGGGTCGACGAGCCGCGGCGTCGATCGATCTTTTCCTCTCCGGGGGCGAGCCCTTCCTCAACTACGATCCCGTTCTCACGGAGGTCTCGCGTGAGAGCGTGCTGGCGCGCTCCAACGACGCCCGCAGGGCGCCGCGGGTGGGACTCGAGCTGCGGCCGGCCAGGGAGCGCCGACGCGACCTCCAGCTCTATACTCGGACGATGACAGAAGAGGAAGCGGTCGAAGAGGCGAGTCGCTGCTTGAACTGCGGGTGCGGGGTCGGGTGCGGCCTGTGCGCTCGCGTCTGCTCGAACTTCGCCGTCGAGCGCGAGGGGGCAGACGCCTTCCGTATCGACGAGGAGAAGTGTGTGGCTTGCGGAATGTGCTTCCGCCGATGCCCGAACCGCAACATCGAGATGGTTCGCTTGGAGGGGACGGTTTAGCATCATCGGCGCCAGCGAGCAGGAGGTTCTATGAAGGTTCTCATCACCGCGACTTCCTTCAGCGAGATCACGCGCGAGCCCGAAGAGCGGCTGAGCGCGGCGGGATACGAGATCATACACAACCCCTACGGCCGGCCGATGACTGCTGAGCAACTGGCGCCGCTGCTCGAGGGCATCGACGGCTGTGCAGCCGGCGTCGATGACTTCTCTGCCTCCGCCTTCGCCCGCGCCGATCACCTCAAGGTGCTGGCGCGCCACGGCGCGGGCATCGATCAAGTCGACCTAGAAGAGTGCACTCGGCGCGGCATTGTCGTCGCAAACCTCCCTGGCGCGAACGCAGACGCCGTTGCCGATATGACGCTGGCGCTGATGCTCGCGGTGGCCCGGCACATTCCGGAGGGGGACCGCACGACGAAGGCCGGCGAGTGGGTCAACACCTATGGCGTCGACCTGCACCAGGCTACCGTCGCCCTGCTCGGCTTGGGCCGCATCGGCAAGGGCGTCGCCCGCCGATGCCGCGGCTTCGACGCTCGGGTGCTCGCATACGATCCCTACTTCGACGAGGATTTCGCCGCGAAGCACGGTGTCGAGCGAGCGGAGTCCCTTGATCAGGCGATGACAGAGGGGGACTTCGTCTGCATCCACATGCCCGCGAACGATGAGACACGGGGCGCCATCGATGCGGCGAAGATCGCCTTGATGAAGCCCACAGCGATCCTAGTGAACACCGCGCGCGGGACCATTGTTGACGAGGACGCCCTGGCCGATGCCCTACAGGAAGGGCGCATCTTCGGCGCCGGCCTGGACGTCTACGCGACCGAGCCGCCGCAGAACAGTCGCCTTCT
>Ga0180437_10012194_pt1 | contig 10194 bp, 4 predicted proteins | sample SS_ome_4_FD_132410 | JGI IMG/M metagenome (GOLD analysis project Ga0180437, IMG submission 132410) | Hypersaline lake sediment archaeal communities from the Salton Sea, California, USA - SS_3_D_1 metaG | ecosystem: Environmental > Aquatic > Non-marine Saline and Alkaline > Hypersaline > Sediment... | reverse complement strand
GAGCAGTGGACTCATAATCCATTGGTCGTTGGTTCGAACCCAACAGGGCCCATTGAGCGCAGATCACTGCCTCCCCAGACTCGACAGCGGAGCCCCCCTCACGGCGCGACCGCCAGCGCGACCCGTCCGGACCGAGCTGCTCGGGGCAGGCCACCAGGCCGGGGCGCCTACGCCTTCAGCGCCCCGCTGGTCATCCCGCGGATGAACGGCTTGGTCGCGTAGATGAACAAGATCAACAGGGGGATCGACGCGATCGCGTAGGCGGCGTACATCGTGGAGAAGTTCGACGCGTGCGACGACGTCGCCATCACGTACAGCCCCGAGGCCACCACGTGGTACGTGCCCTCGGGGTTCGTGATGAACGGCCACAGCCAGCCGTTCCACGTGCCCAGCACGTTCATCACCAGCACGACCGAGACGACCGGCTTGGACAGCGGCAGGACGATCGACCAGTACAGGTGGAAGTGCCCGGCCCCGTCGATGCGGGCGCACTCGAACAGCTCCTCCGGCAGGCCGTCGAAGAAGCTCTTGAACACGAAGATCGCGAACACCTGCCCGCCCGCGACGTACGGCAGGACCATCACCCAGTACGTGTTCAGCAGGCCCAGCCGCGTGACCAGCATGAAGCTCGGCACGAGCGTCAACACGCCGGGGAACATCATCGTCGAGAGGATCAGCAGGAAGATCGCGCGGCTGCCGAGGAACCGGTACCGCGAGAGGATGTACGCCGTCGTCGAGCCGAACGCGATGACGCCGAACGCGGTCAGGATCGAGACGATCAGGCTGTTGACCATGTACGGGCGGATGATGCGCCACGCCGTCTTCGGGCCTTCCCCTGCGCGGCCGAGATGGTGCATCACCGCCTCGCCGGGCCGGAGCGTCAGGGCCTTGCCGTCCTCGTCCTCGACGGTCACGGGGTCGGTGGCCGTCACCGCTTCGGCCGCGTCGGTGAAGGCCCTCGGCACGCTGAAGAACGAGTGATAGAACTCCGAGTTGGTCCGGAAGATGTTGTTGACCATGAAGAAGAACGGCAGGAGCGTCAGCGAGGCGAACGCCACGAGCGTCAGGTGCGTCAGCCAGACTCTCCAGCCGCGCGGCTTCATGCGGCCCCCTGAACGCTCTCGGAACTCTTGAAGTACTTCAGGTTCAGCGCCGTCAGCGTGAGGATCACCAGGAACAGCAGCACGCCGATCGCGCACGCGTAGCCCATCCGCTGGAAGCTGAACGCGTTGTAGTACATCCACAATCCCGGGACGGTGGTGCGGAACCCGGGCCCGCCGCGGGTGAGGATGATCAGGCTCTGGAAGCCCTGCACGCTGCCGATGATCGTGAGGATCACGATCAGCTTGAGCTGGCTGAGGATCAGGGGCACGTCGATCCGGAGGAACTTCCGCAGCCCGGTGCAGCCGGCGATGGCGGCGGCCTCGTGGACGCTCTGGGGGATGTTCGACAGGCCGGCGTAGTAGATCAGCACCTCGAAGGCCCCCACGAACGGGAAGCCCACCAGCGCCACGCAGATCAGCGCCGTCTGCGGCTCCGACAGCCAGCCGTGCACCCAGTCCGCCTGCCCGATCCAGCGCAGCAGCTCGTTGACCAGCCCGGAGTCGGAGTAGATCATCCCCGCCCAGATGAGCTGTACCGCCACGCCGGGCACGACGATCGGCACGAGGAAGACCAGCCGATAGACGTACCGCCACCGCTCGCGCGGCAGGGAGTGGATCAGCTTGGCGACGATCAGCGGGAACGTCAGCCTCGCCGTCACCGCGAAAAGCGTCAGGACCACCATGTTGATCGCCGACGGCCAGGTCGTGGGGTCCTCCAGCAGGTACTCGGCGTAGTTGGACAACCCCACGAACCGCGACTCGCCGCCGATCTCGAAGGCGTAGAACGACTTCGAGAACGCCCACACCACCGGCAGGTAGACGAACGTCAGCAGCAGCACGACCGTCGGCAGGATGGCCGCGTAGCAGGTGAGCGTGGACCGCGCGCGGTAGTTCACGACCCGCCCTCCGCCGCGACCGTGGGAGGCAGCCCCCGGGCGGTCGCCCTCTCCGCCGCCCGGGCCCGCCAGGCGGCCTCGAGCCTGGCGGTGTCCAGGGCCTTGCGCCGCTTGAGGTTCGCGCAAGCGGCCGAGAGGTTCCGCTCCTGCCAGTCCAGGAATCCGTCCAGGTCGATCCCGTCGGTCAGGTAGAGGATCAGCATCCGCTGCTGGATCTCGCTGAACCGCAGGTCGAACGTGAAGACCCACTTCGTCGTCGTGTACCGCCGCTGGAGGATCCGCTCGAACGGCTCGAGGATCTCGAGCCCCTTGACGCCCACGATGTTCGGCACGTAGCCGGGGTATTCGCAGACGATTCTCTCGTTCTGCTGAGGCAGGCACATGAACTGAAGCAGCGCGATGACGCGCTTCAGCCGCTCGGACCGACGCATCCGCTCCGTGATGGGCAGCGACGAGGCGGTATCGCTGACCGCCCGGTTGGTCACCTCCAACTGCGTCGCCGCTCCGCCGATGACGCACATCGGCTCGCCGGAAGCGAATCGCGACGTCTTCTTCGTGAAGCGCGGCAGGTAGAACACGCCCCACTCGAAGCCCAGATCGCGGTCACCAGAGAGGCGGTAGCTCAGGCTGGAGACGTGCCAGATCATCGCTGCCCGCTGCGTGACGAATTCGCGGATCGTGTCGGTCGAGACCAGGTCCCTGTTGGTGTACTGCTTCAGCTCGCGCATTCGCCGCCAGATCTCGACATACCGCGGGTCGTGGCGGTTGAAGAAGCCCTTCGAGTGCAGGAACGCCAACTCGTCCCAGTCCAGGTAGCCTTGGAGGTAGCCCTCCCGGACGGGGTCCTGGACGAGGTCGATGCCCGGCAACAGGTCGTAGTAGAGCTGGTCGAAGATCAGGTCCATCAGCCAGTCGTGATACGCCCCGAGGTGCATCACCAGCGGCACGCGTCCGGCGGCCTGGATCTTGCGGCAGGCGTCCAGGAGCTGCTCCCACGTCTCGGGCACGTCGAGGCCCAGTTCGCGGAAGACGGTCTTGTTGTAGTAGATCCCCGTCTCGATCATGTCGAACGTGATGTTGTAGACCTTGCCGTCCGGGGCGGCCTTGCCGCGGCTGATCGCCTGGTAGCGGAACATGTCCCACCACTGCCTGGCCCCGGGCAGGTCGGGGTCGCCCGTCTTCCGGACGAACGGATTCGGCGCCTCCAGGAAGCTGTCCAGCGGCACGTACCAGCCCTTGTGCACGTCGGTCCAGACGTCCTCGACGTTGACGTTGATGATGTCCGGCGCCTGGCCGCCGGCAAGCTGCGTGACGAGGTACTCCCGCACGCCCGGGGTGCTGAGTATCTCCACGCGCGTGTCGGGGAATAGGGCTTCGAAGCTCCGCACGACGGTCGCGAGCCCCTTGAGCGGCTTGCCGAGGCCGTACGGCCGGCTGTCCGGGAAATACGCCTGGCCGGGCGAGAACTTGATCACGAACTTCACGTCTGCCGGTGTGGTCCGGCCGCCCGCGACGCGCGAATCACCCCGCCGCTCCGCGGTCGTCGGCCAGAGCAGCCACGCCCCGACCGCCACGATCACCGCCAGCGATCCGTTCCGAATGATCCGTCCTGCCGTCATGCGCTCATCCTGCCTCGACCCGGCAGGATAGTGGCGTGCCGTCGCGTGGTCAACGAGTCCCTGCGCGGAGCATGGCGGCGGACGGCGGCCCGGCCTGTCTCGTCCCTTCCTCTTCTCATCGATGCCGGGGAGGCCCGAGGATTCACGACCAGATTGCGCCGTGATTCTAGACAATTGTCAATATTCCCGGGTCGGGGCCCGGGAAAACCGCTATAATCACCGATAGACGTTCCGTTTTCGCCAGGGACAGGTGGCTTCTGTTCCGTTCTTCTCACTTGCCCCGCCGGTCCGCAGTCTCCGTGTTGATGCGCAATTGCTGCTCTGTCGTCAAGGAGGCACGGCGATGATGAACCAACGCGATCCGGGTCCCCTGCTCGAAACCCTCGAGCCCCGACTGATGCTGGACGGCGCGCCGGCACCGGCCCCGATGGAGATCGGGCTGCTTTCTCCGCCAGACGACACGGAAGGGCCCGTCGTCGTGGCCCACGAGCCTTCGGGATTCGTCCCGAGATCCGACGGCCGCGTCGAGGTCGTCTTCAACGAGCCGGTCAACGCCGCCACCTTCACCGTCGAGGACGTGAGGGTCACGATCGACGCGCTGCTGCTCTACGTCGAGGTCCTCGGCGTCGAGGCCGTCGACGACTACACGTACCTGATCCTCTTCGACGACCCGCAGTTGACGATGGACTATCACGTCTGGGTCGGCCCGGAGATCGAGGACCTCGCGGGCAACCCGATGCGCGAGGCCTACGAGGCCGCCTACGTCGTGCTCGGCCCGCCTCGGGTGACGGACGTATGGCCGGCGCCGGAGACGAGGGAGGAGCTGGTCTCGGCCGCCGTGGCGCACTTCAGCCAGGACATGGGCCCTGACAGCGTGACGGGCAAGACATTCTGGATCGCCCGCCATCCCGGTGAGGACGGCGAATACGGCACGAACGACGACAAGATCGTCGACGCCGACGTCACCTACAGCCCGGCGACGCGAACGGCCAGTTGCGTGCCGTTCGTCGAGCGGCTCTGGCCGGGCGAGTACGCGGTGGTTCTGACCGACGGCATGACGGACACGTTCGGCAGGCGCCTCGACGGGGAGTGGCCCGGCGCGGGGCCGGGGTTCCCCAGCGGCGACGGTCAGGAGGGCGGCACGTTCGTCAGCACGTTCGTCGTCGCCGATGACGGCCGGGTCGAGGGCGTCAAGTGGCTGGACGTCGATCGGGACGGGCAGCGGAGCAACGACGAGCCCGGCCTGTCGGACTGGACGGTCTACGTGGACCTGGACCGCGACGGCCGGTTCGACCCGCCCGAGGCGGGGTTCGCGAGGACCATCGACCCGACCGGAACCCCGGGCACGCCGGTGGTGGACCCGACGGGGTCCAGCCGGCTGGCCGAGTCCCTCGCCGGCGGGCCGGTCGTCGCAGCCGAGCCGTGGCTGCACACGCCCGCGCCGGACTCGGATGCGGACGTGGGGATGGTGTTCGGCTGGCTCGGGCCGGACGTGACCGGGACCGACGCGGTCAGCTCCCTGTGGCAGGAGGGCCGGGCCGTCCTGCACGTGGACTTCACCGAGCCGGTCGCCACGGTGTCGCTGAGCTTCCTCGGCACGCCGATTCGCGGCGGGCACGAGGGTGTGCTGACGGCGTACGGCGTGGACGGCGAGCTGCTGGAGGTCCAGCGGACCGACATCCTCTGGGGCTGGGCGACGGGCGAGCTGAAGATCTCCCGCGGCGCCGATGAGATCGCCGCCATCGAGGCAACGGGCTCGAACCAGGGGGCACCGCTTCAGTTGGACCGCCTTCAGTTCGAGCACCTGGGCGGCCCCGGCGAGCCGCACGCGGTCACCGGCGACGACGGGGCGTACGCCATCGACGATCTGGAGGCAGGCACGTACGTCGTCTCGGAGGTCCCCCAGGCCGGTTGGCAGCAGACGTTCCCCCGCGCCGGCGCGCAGTTGATCGACGAGACCCGCCGGCAGATCAGCCAGACGACCGGGGCGCTGGACTTCGGCATTGCCGGGGTGGGGCCTGACCCGGCGGGCACGACGCCGTACGCGGTCCGTGTCACCGCGGAGGTCGTCTGGTCCCACGGCAGCAGCCACCTCCGGCCGGAGCTGACGGCGTTCCGCGTAGACGGCGACCGGATCGTCATCGACCTGTACGGCTACAACCCCGACGTGGTCATCCCGGTCGTCGAGACGGAGTACCATACGGTAGCGGTTGGTGCGCTCGACCCGGGCAGGTACGAAATCACCGCCACGCTGCACGAGCAGAACGCCTGGCTGCCGGCGTTTGTCCGGACCTGGGTGGCGACGGGGACGATGGTCGTCGCCGAGGACGGCTCGCACGTGGTCCACCTGGCCCCCGGGCAGACCGTCGGGGGCGTGGACTTCGGCAACTACGCGTCGGGCAGCATTCAGGGCCGGAAGTGGCACGACCTCGACGGCGACGGCGAGAGGGACCACGGCGAGCCCGGCCTGGCGGGCTGGACGATCTACGTCGACCTCAACGGGAACGGCCAACTGGACGGCGAGGAGCCCTCCACGCGAACGCTGCCGACCGACGCGCTGGCCGACTGCGACCTGACGGGCGTGTACGTTCTCCGCGACGTCCCGCCGGGCAAACGCATCGTGGCCGAGGTGATCCCCGACGGCTGGCGGCAGACCTACCCGCAGGCGGGCGTGCACGAGGTGACCGTCCCGCCGGCCGGGACCGTGTGGGGCGTGGACTTCGGCAACCTCTCGCTCGACGGGCGGATCTGCGGGGTCAAGTGGCTCGATATGGACCAGGACGGCGTTCGCTCGCACGGCGAGCCGGGCCTGGCCGGCTGGTGGATCTACGTCGACGCCGACCGCGACGGCCAGTACGACGCGCCGCACGCGGGCTGGACCTGGACCGTCGACCCGTTCGGCGAGCCCGGGCCGATCGAGGACCCGCTGGGCTTCGCGGAGTTTGTCGAGGCCGTCGGCGGGGGGGAGGTCGTCGGCACGCGTCCCTGGCTGCACGCGCCGTCCCCCCACGCGTGGGACCTCGTCTTCGGCTGGGTCCGCAGCGATCCCAGCGGCGTCAGCCGGTACGAGTCCACCTGGCAGGCCGGTGAAGCGGTCCTTCGCGTGGATTTCGACGAGCCCGTCAGCGCGGTGATGCTCGACTTCCTTGGCACGCCGATTCGCGGAGGCCATCAGGGGATTCTCAACGCCTTCAGCGCCGACGGCGAGCTGCTCCAGAGCGTCCGCACCGAGATCATCTGGGGCTTCGGCTTCGAGGCCGTGTCGATCTTCCGCGACGCCAACGAGATCGCATACGTCGAGGCCACCGGCGCCGCCGACTGGGCGCCGATCCAGATGGACCGGCTCCAGTTCGCCGTCACCGGCAGTCCGGGCGAGCCCTCCGCCGTCACGAGAGACGACGGCTCGTACTGCATACCCGACGTGCCGGCCGGGGAGCACGTCGTCGCCGAGGTCCCCTGGCCCGGCTGGCGGCAGACGTACCCCGCCGCGTTTGCGGAGCTGACCGCGGCACACAGTTGGCAGGTGGCCGGCGGCGGGGCGCTCGACTTCCGACTCGAAGACGTGACGCTCTGGGACGAGGCGTCCGTGCCGGGGGCCGTCTGCGCGACGTTTGGGGTGACGTGGTGCGACACGAGCTGGTCGCTGATCTCCGAGTACACCGACGTTCGGGTCGTCGGCAGCGAGGTGTACGTGGACCTGTACGCCCGCTCCCGCGGCATCGGGCTGATGGTCCTTTGGGACCAGGAACTGGACGTGCCCATCCACCTGCCTGCCGGCGGCAAGTACACGATCCACGCGAAGCTGCTGGAGGAGGTCGGGCCTCTGCTGCCCGCCTTCCAGACCACCTGGCAGGCCCACGGCGAGATGGCCTACGAGCCGCTGGCCGCCCACCGCGTGCGGGTCCGCCCGGGCGAGATCGTCGAGGGCGTGGACTTCGGCAACTACGCATCGGGCAGCATTCATGGCCGGAAGTGGCACGACCTCGACGGCGACGGCGAGAGGGACCCCGGCGAGGAGGGGCTGGCCGGCTGGGTGATTTACGTCGACCTCAACGCAAACGGCAGCCTGGACAACTACGAGCCCCACGCCGTCACCATGGCCGACGACCCCTACACGGACTTCGACGAAGCGGGGCTGTACAGCATCGGCGAGGTCCCGCCGGGCTGGCACCGGGTGGCCGAGATCCAGCATGCCGGGTGGGTCCAGACGTACCCGGCCGACGGCGCCCACAGCGTGCGCGTGATTCCCGACGCATCGATTCCGGACGTGGACTTCGGCAACCGCGACGGGACGCCGCCGCGGGTGATCGACGCCCGACGCAACGCGCGCCCCGGCTCGGCGACGGACCTGGCCCTGCTGGAGGTGACGTTCAGCGAGGACGTCACCGTCGCCCCCTCGGCTTTGACGCTGCACAACGTCACGCGGGGCGAGGCCGTCGTGCTCGGGGCGATTCCGCCCGACTACGACGCGGCCGCCAGGAAGGCCACCTGGAACCTGACGGACGTGGCCGCCCCGTATGGCGACGTCCTCTGTGCCACCGTCGGCGCCGCCGGCGTGACCGACGTGGTCGGGCTGCCGATGGAGGCGGACTGTGAACTCGAGTTTTGCCTCGCCGTCCCCGGCGACGCGACCCTCGACGGGAAGGTGGACTACTTCGACTACGCCCAGACGAGGGAGCGCTTCGGCATGGGCCCGGCCGCCACGTGGGCCGACGGCGACTACGATGGCAACGGCCTGACCGACGTGGCCGACTACCTGCTGATGAAGAAGCACTACGGCACGTTTTTCGTTCCCGCCGATGCGGAGGCATCGCCGCCGGGAGCCGCACCCTCCGAACCGACGCAGATCGCGACAGGGCTCGCAGCGGCCGGCGCCGAGGCGGTCACGGCTGCCGCGGCGGAGGCACTCAGCCGGCCCGGTGCGCCCGAGGCCGGTGAGAGCGACACGTCGCCCGACGCCCTTGGCGTCTGCCGCCCCTTTGCCCCAACGGCGCGGAGGCCGGCTCGGCGGGTGGATCGGGCGCGCAGGCGACCGGCCGGGCCGGTGTGGACTCGCGGATCGGCGAACGATGCCGCAGCCGACTTGCCGGTCACAGTCCGCCTCGATCTGCTTGCCCTCGTCGGGATCGTCCCACAGGCGTTGTAGGCACGACAAGGAAGGCTCGGCAGGCCGCAGGTCGACCGGGGGATCCGTGACCTGATCCGTCGCATCTCTCGCGAGAAACCGACGTGGGGTGCTCCACGGTTCCAACGGTGACGTTCCGCGTGCTGTACGTCTTCCTGGTCTTGCGGGATAGCGGCCTGTGGGCCTCGTACTGGGAATCGCAGCGCCCCGTCGCCTGAGGCTGCCAGGACTCGGCCTCGCACACATCCGGCGGAATCTCCGACAGTTTCGCTTGACAATCACCGGTATGTGCTTATAATTAAGGCTGTTATCGCTTTACAAAGCGTCGCCGCGGCGCCGCTCCGGGGCGTTCGCGCATCGCGCACGAAACGGGAGTGCCCAGCCCTGGGATTCCGGGGTTGGGGTCGACTCGCTCGACCTGCTGTAGACCAGGCCTCGCTGCTGCCTCCTCGCATCAAGAGGCGCGCGTTCTGCTGCGGTCGGAGGCAATCCGGAGCGATCGGTTGAGGCCGGGCCGCCCAATGTCGGCCCGGGCGCCGCTGCCGGGGGGGATAGAGGAGGTAGTGCCATGCGTGGCAAGCCGCTTCACTTCCTGTCGATGCCCGTGTTCCTGGCCCTGTTGTGCCTGGCGGCCGTGGGGGCCGGGGCAAGCCGAACCTGGGACGCCGGCGGGGACTCCAACGACTGGTTCGACCCGAACAACTGGGACCCGAACGGCGACCCGGACGCCGGCGACATCCTGACGATCCTGTCCGGCACTCCCGCAGCGGCCGTCGAGGTCCGCAGCAGCAACGGCGGGTCGATCACACTCGACGGCCCGCTGACCTCCGCCTCGTTCGACGCGCTCTCGGTCGGCCACGACGGCACCGGCACGCTGATCATCGAGCAGGGCGCGACAGTCTCCAATGGCACGGCGTGGATCGCCTTCGAGGCGGCGTCGGAAGCCTCCGCCACCGTCCGAGACCCCAACTCGACGTGGATCAACACGGCCACCCTCAATGTCGGGCGGGCCGGCCACGGCGAACTGCACGTTCTCGACGGCGGCCGAGTGGAGAGCACCGAGGGGCGCCTCGGACGCCTACAGGGCTCGATGGGCGCGGCCGTCGTCTCGGGCGCCGGCTCGCACTGGGACAACAGCAGCCTCCTCTACGTCGGCTACGACGGCAACGGGACGCTGGACATCACCGGCGGCGGGGTCGTCTCGAACGCTGACGGCTACGTCGGCTACGCTTCCGGCTCGACCGGGGCGGTCACGGTCAGCGGTAGCGGCTCGACGTGGCAGAGCACGGGCACCGTCAATGTCGGGCGGGTCGGCCACGGCGAACTCCACGTTCTCGACGGGGGCCGGGTGGAGAGCACCGGCCTCCTTTACGTCGGCTACGAAGGCAACGGGACGCTGGAGATCACCGGCGGCGGGGTCGTCTCGAACGCTGACGGCTACGTCGGCTACG
>Ga0180437_10012192_pt1 | contig 10195 bp, 9 predicted proteins | sample SS_ome_4_FD_132410 | JGI IMG/M metagenome (GOLD analysis project Ga0180437, IMG submission 132410) | Hypersaline lake sediment archaeal communities from the Salton Sea, California, USA - SS_3_D_1 metaG | ecosystem: Environmental > Aquatic > Non-marine Saline and Alkaline > Hypersaline > Sediment... | reverse complement strand
CTTCTCCAGGTATGCGACGTTGTTGACGACGGATACCTTGACCCTGTTTCCCATGTCCCTTGCTTCAATTCTCTTGTTGAGCTGTGTCCTCAGGTAGTTGGCGTCTTTGTTTTCCACCTCTACCTTGACGAGGCTGTGTGTTCCATTAACGAAGCTGTCAAGAATTGGATCGTACTTGCTGCCCTTTCTGTACTTCCTAGAAGGCTTCTTCTCCACTGGCTTCAAATCAAACTTTACATCACTCAAGCAGTTTCACCTGTTATTTCTTAGTTTTATTGTCCTTATTAAACTTATTTTTCTAATTAAATTTCCTTTTCTAATATATCATTAATTTTAATAAAAAGACACGAGCAATCCACTGTGGCTGTATTTGTTTTTGTTACACAGCCGTCAGATTATTTCGATCTTCGGAATACAACTCAGATTTGCGTGATAGAGCTGCATATATGCCATTATGACTCTCCTTCCCACCTATATTCCAGTTATTTGATGAATACTTGAGATGATAATATATATTATTCAGGCTTTGTAATGACTGCGTAAACCGTTTCAAATCGATTTATGTTGTATTATGGTTCTCATTGAGATTTATCGGGCTTGACTCCCCATAATACGATATTGGTTCGTTTTAACGCTTACTTGGCTGAATAACGCATCCTCGATTCTCGGTATTGAGGATCAATTTAGGCGCGTTGTCATTCGCGCTAGTTCTCCACCCATCACAAATACTCATCCCTGATCAGGGAATTTCGAAGTAACACTTTAATCCTATCAAATATTAGCTCGTTATTAAAAACAACCAAATAGAATGCCCTTGATCGTTTCCATAAATATGTCAAACTCTTTTATTTCATGTTATCTTTTAATTGTGAGGATCACGTCACGTACGATATTAGGTCTCTTAATATTACGGGTTTCACCGGGTTTCCGAAGACAATAGGTCTACGAATATTTATGCGGTGCTATGGTTCTTTCGCTCACAACTTCGATAAACGCTGTTTTCGTCATGTAGAAGATGGCTAGGTGGGCCTCTTTAGGCCCTGACCCGCAGATCGCGGCTAAGGAAGGCGTTCATGTTCTCGCATCCCGAGTTCGTCACGACCACGTTGTCCTCGCAGTTGAACCTGTGCTTTAGGCCATCCATGCCGACGCTGGGCTCCAGTGCGAACATCATCCCCTCCTCGATGACGATCCTGCCCTCATCGTTCTGGAACTCGGGCTGGAGCTCCGCTGGGTAGAGGCCTGGACTTTCGTGGGCCTCCAGCCCTATGCCATGACCGGCTCCGGCTCCCATCACGCAGCCCATCTCCTCCACGTACTCCCTGGCCTTGGCTATGACCTCGTCCGTGGTGGCTCCCAGCCTTATCGCATCCTCCAGGACCTGATTCACGCCAGCCCTGCACTCGTAGAGCCTCTCCTCGTCCTGCGTTGGCTGCCTTCCCAGCAGTCCTAGGCGGTAGAGGTCGGACACGTAGTACTTGTAGATGGCGCTCAGGTCGAGGCCCAGGTAGCCCTCCTCTATCTCCCTGTCCAGCGCCATCGCTCCGGAGAAGGGCGGGTCGTAGACCTGCATGTTGTCAACCATGGTGGCCCCCTCCTCTAGCATGTAGACGGCCGCCTTCCTCGCCAGGTCCAGCTGGTTCATGCCCTTCTCGAAGACGTCGAGGCAGCGGTCCATAGCCCTCGCCGTCGCCTCGACGGACCTCCTCATGCGATCGACCTCCAGCCTCGATTTGACGGCCCTGATCCTTCAGATCGCTGTTGAGCCGTCGACTATCTGCGCGCTGAGCTCGTCCCAGGCACGCCTCCTGATGATCTCCAAGTTATGGGGGGTTATCCCGTTCCTCATCCCCGGGCCGAGCTCGGTGCCAATCCTATCCCCCCTGCGGACCCCATACTTCTTGAGAACGTCCGCGATGTCTGTCTCGCTCCTGATGTATTCGAAGTCATCTATCCAAGTCGTTTCGTGACCGATCACGTCTGTCTCGGGGTTGGCTCTCCTTGCTAGAACAACGTTTTCTCTGGTTATGAGCACGGTGGGCTGGGGGAAGGGATGGTCGGGCCTGCAGATGCCCACGGACTGGATCCCAGTCGCGTAGTAGACGTGGGTATTCTGGGTTAGCATCAGCGCCTCCAGTTCACTGTCTTCCATGACTCTGCGTGCCCGCTCAATTCTCCACTCATACTCCGACCTAGGAAAATCGGGGTATGAGGGCGGTGCCTTGCGCTTGACCATGCGGAATACTCGGGCATTCTTGTCTATTTAAGGTGTTGAGGATGAGAGATCTTGCGAGAATGAATCTAGATTTGTGGTGCGGCCGCCGGGATTTACATACATATTTACTGGTAATAATCTTTAACCCATGTGTTTATTTTGTTGTATTAATTAATGGAAATCAAGACAAGATGCAAAAGCGGTTTCAGACACTTTCGGGTCTTCAGGAGGAAATTATTAGACTTATAATTACTATCAATCATGTGCACGAATATTCACGTTATCTATTAAAGTATTAATTTCAGAGAAATAATTTTCTATAACGGGTTTTACACGCTCTGGATCGTCAAAGAGAGATTAATTGATAGGGAATACGTGATGGGTATAATTTGTCATTGATTATTATGAATTTTATATCTTTTATTATTACTCTAAAGCCGAAGCAATTGATGCGTTCCTTTTATATAATATTAGTATTTTTGTTGTTGATCTTGCGTTGAAAAAGCGTGAGCATATGGTTATTTCTATTTATAAAATTTAGATAAATCTTTTTACCTTCTTCGGGCTACATATTTATTTAAGGTGTTGAAATGAGTCACTTTGATGAAGCTCAAATTCTACTTAACGATTTTAAAGGAGATAAATATCTCCATGGCATGGGTGTTCTTCAAGATATTGGATCCGCGGTCGCAAGACTAGGTAAAAATGCTGCATTAGTAAGTGATGTGTTTCCAGGCGCCGATCCATATTTAGATATTATTCGAAAGAACTTAAAAAATGCCAATGTTGAATTATCAGGAGAGGTTAAAGGCGCGAGACCTAATGCTCCTCGTGAAGATCTCAATCGAATTACTGCTAAATTAAGTGAAATTAATCCGGATGTCATCATCAGCTTTGGTGGAGGAAGTACTATCGATGCAGCCAAGTCAGCTGAAGTGCTACGTACTTTAGGCGATGATATTGAACATTACTTTGGAACTGGATTGGTAACTGAGGCCTTATTTAAGAACAATAAACTGTTGACACCGCATGTAGCCATTCAGACAGCCGCCAGTTCAGGTGCACATCTCACCAAGTATTCCAACATAACCGATTTAAAAACTGGCCAGAAAAAACTTATTGTAGACGAAAGCATTGTGCCAATCCAACCAGTTTTTGATTATGAAGTCACTCTTGGAGCTCCAGCTTCGTTAACAGCTGATGGAGGATTGGATGGAATTGCACATTCTTTAGAGGTATTATACGGAGCTGTTGGGAAACCATTCTATACACAGACTGAAAAGATAGCTAAAGAATGCATTAGTTTAGTAATCAGATATTTACCAACTGTATTAAAAAACCCCATGGATCGCGAAGGACGAGAAGCCCTAGGTTTAGCAACTGATCTAGGTGGATACGCAATAATGATCGGTGGAACAAATGGAGGACATCTAACTAGCTTCTCATTAGTTGATATCCTAAGTCATGGACGGGCTTGCGCAATATTAAATCCATATTACACTGTATTCTTCGCACCCGCCATTCAAGAGCCATTGAAGATTATTGGCACTATCTTCGCAGATGCTGGCTACACAGACGCACCAATTAGTAACCTCAGCGGACGTGAATTAGGTGTAGCTGTGGCTAAAGCAATGATATCATTTGAAAAAAGAATTGGTTTCCCAACTACCCTAGGCGAAGTTCCGGGCTTCAGCGACTTATACATAAAACGTGCATTAAAAGCCGCAAAAGACCCACAACTCAAGATGAAGTTGGAGAATATGCCTGTGCCACTTACAGCGGAGATGATAGACATCTACATGGCACCAGTTTTAAACGCAGCTAAAACAGGAGAATTAAATATAATCAAGAATGTTGAATAGAATCATACCACTATAATTGGCCTATCCTGAAGATGATACTTAAAAAAACGTATAAAATGGGATGAACTAAAAGGCATGTATTAAATAATTGTAGATAATGCGTCATGTATATGGTAGTAAATAAAATATAGTGTGAGAGCATATGAAAATTAGACTGGCTTACGGAAAGACGGGTTTAAACATCAATCTACCCGATGAATTAAATATAACTGTCATCATACCAAAATTTGTTAAGGGCATAACTGATCAGAAAGGCGCTATTCGGAAAGCACTTAAACAACCCATCAAATCCTTACCTCTAATCAAACTTGTAAAACCATCTGATAAAATAGGCATAATTTTTAGCGATATTACTCGTCCAACACCAAATAAACTCATATTACCAGCAATAATTGATGAGCTCGAACATATCCCTCAACAAAACATTACACTATTCAATGCCTTAGGAACTCACCGATCAAACACTGAAACTGAATTACGCATGATGCTAGGTGACAGCATAGTCGAAAATTACCAAATTGTACAGAATAACGCTAATGACCAGTCAACTCAAGCATATCTAGGAACTACTTCTAAAGGTCATGACATTTGGCTGAATCAGGAAATGATAAAGTGTGACGTAAAGATACTTACTGGATTTATTGAACCCCACTTTTTTGCGGGGTTTTCAGGTGGTGGAAAGGCTATCATGCCTGGAATGGCTGGTCAACAGTCAGTTTTAGGTAATCATGATGCTAACATGATCAGTCACCCTAAGGCAACCTGGGGAATAACAGAGGGGAACCCTATTTGGGAAGAAATACATGAAGTTGCCCTTAAGGTAGGAAAATCGTTTTTATTAAATGTAAGTCTTAATAATAAAAATCAAATAACCGGAATTTTTTCAGGTGATTTAAGTGCTGCTCACAAAGCTGGATGCAATTTCGTAAAAGAGACTGCAATGGTTCCGGTTTCACACTATTTTGATATCGTCATCGCATCTAATTCTGGTTATCCACTAGATTTGAATCTATATCAGTCAGTGAAAGGCATGAGTGCAGCCGCACAAATTGTTCGAAAAGGAGGTACAATTATTGTCGCCGCCTCTTGTTGGGATGGTATCCCCGATCATGGGCTCTATGGTCAACTATTGAAAGATGCTAAAAACCCTAAAGATCTACTCAATAAAATTCATAAACCTGGTTTTCTTAAACAAGACCAGTGGCAGGTTCAAATTCAAGCTCAGATTCAGCTCAAAGCCAATGTATTTATTCATTCCAATAACTTGACACCTACACAGATCCATACGGCTATGCTTCAGGCCAGTGAAAATATTGAAGAGACATTGGAAGACGTTTTAAAAAAATACGGTCATCAAGCTAGTATATGCGTATTACCCGAAGGCCCCCAAACTATTCCATACGTAAAATATTAAGTGTGGTTTTTTCATTAGTACCTTATAACTATACTTGGTATATGAGCCGAGATGATATTTTCATACTAAGAATGTAATAGTATAATAAAATTAAAGGAGAATTCACCCAAAATTTTATTTATATTACACTATAACATAGTTGTTGGAAAAAAAAGGTGAAACTAATGATAACTATAAAATCAGGATTCACGAGTTCATTCATAATGTTTATCGCATTTTTCATTACCGTAATGTTAACGTACTATCTGGTAAGTAAGGGGAAAAAAATTACTATCAGAAAACTGCCCGCTATTGACGCACTCGATGAGGCAATAGGCAGAGCAACAGAAATGGGAAGGCCAATACATGTCACTCCAGGCGATAGTGGATTAACGGGTTTAACAGCATCTGAGACTGTAGCTGGCTTGGAGGTGAGTTCATATGTCGCTAGACGATGTGCAGAAGTTCAAGTTCCGATGTATATTACCACTCCCAATGCAGTAGTGCATACATTACAAACTGATATTGCCTCACAAGCATACAGATTAGCAGGGCAAGAATTTGACATTACCAATAGTATTTTGTTCCCCTATTGGACATCTTTTGCAGTAGGCATATCAGGATTAGTATACAGAGAGAATGTGGCTGCTAACATATGTATAGGAGGCTGGCACGGTATTTGTCTCATATTGATGGAGACTGCATCAAGAATCGGCGCATTTCAAATAGGTGGAACCGCTGCAACCAGTCAATTATCTTGGTTTGTAGCATGTTGTGAATATTACGTGCTTGGAGAAGAGGTTTTTGCTGCTGGAGCTTATTTATCTCAGAGCGTCGCAGATGTCAGTGCCATTTGGAGTCAAGATCTGTTTAAATTATTGGTGATAGCAATAATTGCATTTGGTATAGTCATCTCTTTAACAACTGGCAGTGATTGGTTTTCAAATCTATTTAATATCTGAGGTTGAAAGAATGGGATCTCTATTGCGAAATAATCTTCCAAGTCTAATAACAGCAATATTAGGTTTTTTCTTCATACTTACATACTATTTCACAATACAACCTTTAAATGAATGGAGTTCTACTTTAGCTAAAATCATTTCATTAACATCACTTTTTGCCATAATACCAGGAACAATTATACTAATAAAAAGAAACACAGCAAATATTCTAAAACGCGGAAATGAATCTGTAAGATCTATTGTTACACTATCGTCTTTCATCATCTTCCTTGTATCAGGTTTAATGGGTCTAAATAGTGCACCTTGGAAGTGGCTCTATAATAATGTTTTCCTAATACTTTCTACAGCTATATTTTCGCTCTTAGCATTTTATATTATGTCAGCAGCATATAGAACTTTTCGAGTTCGATCTTGGGAATCAGCAGTACTACTAATTGTGGGTTTATTAACTATTCTTGGAGTAGTACCATTTGGCGCCGCTATCTGGAGTGGTTTTCCAAACATAGCTAATTGGATTTCAAAATTCCCTAGTACTGGAACTGCAAGAGGCATTACAATAGGCATAGCTCTGGGTACTGCTGGTGTGATAATTAGAACACTGATAGGACGCGGTAGACTTGGTGGGTTTATTAGAGGAGCTGAATAATTTTGACAACACCAAATATTGAAAAAAAGAAAATTGGACTAACAAATATCGACAGCAGAATAATCTGGTTATTACTATTATTTGTTGTAGGAATTCCTTTATTGAATCCAATAGGACTTCCCGTCCAAGTGTCACCAACTACACGTGACTTTCACAATACCCTTAGAAGTGCTCAAGGCGGAGTCATTGCACTAGCATTAGATACTGATCCAGCAGGATTAGCTGAATTAGGTCCTCAATTGACGGCAATTCTACACCTAGCTAGAGACAATAACATTAAAGTTATTTTAGTTGGCTGGAATAACAATGCGGGTTTTTACGCAGACACGTACTTGCCAAAAGTATTCAGTGATGTATGGGAAACTCGATATGGTATTGATTTTGTGAATTTAGGTTTCATTCCAGGCGGAGAGACAGGTATGAAACAATTCGCTGAAGACACGTGGAGCATTACTTCAGATCATTATGGTGAATCGATAAGTCAATTACCGATTATGGAAAATATCCGTACTGCGAGTGATTTAGATTATATTATTGAGTTTTGTTGGAATATAGATCTTCCTCAAAACATAATGCGTCAATTTGTGGCACCAGGATATACAAAAATGCTCGCCGCTTCTACAGCACTAGTTTATCCATCACTCTTACCATTTATTGGGCCAGATAAATCCATAGTTGCGGCTGTAAAAGGCTTAGACGGAGCGGCGCAACTTGAACTTCTATCTGGACACCCTGGAGAAGCTCTAAAAGGCACTGATGCCCAAAGCTTAGCTCATATCCTTTTAATTATATTCATAGTACTGGGCAACATAGGTTTGATTTTCCGTGGAGGAAAAAGGTGAGCAGTATGGCGATTGATACGGGTGTGTTGGTTGCTAGTGCACTTATCATGATGATATATAGCTTCCTTTATAGAGAGAACATAGTTTTCCGAATTACAGAAGGGGCCTTTGTTGGAGCATCAGTAGCCAGGATAATAGTAGTAAATTTGGATACTCTAAGGAAAAGTGTATGGGTTCCAGGTTTACAAGGAGAGATAATCTGGTACATTTCTGTTATTCTAGGTATTCTATATGTTATGATGCTGACTGAAGGAAGTTATAAATGGCTGTATAGAATTCCAGTGTCCTTTGTGTTAGGTTCTGGTTTAGGGTTAGCCTTAGCAGGTATGATAAAAGTATCACTTATAGACCAAATTAAAGCTACAATCACAATACCCTTAGTTGGAGCTCCAATTGGAGAAATACTATCTAACTGGACTATAATATTAGCAACTGCAACAGTTACTTTTGTATTCTATTTCACAAGCCCAAGAGAAGGTATACTAAAATACATAACAATAATCGGGAGATTATTCTTAATGACATATCTTGGATATCAATTTGCAGGCACTATAATGATGAGAGAGAGTGTACTAATAAGCCAGCTTACCATAATCTTAAAAGGCCAAGGTATATGGTTGGTACCTTTGGCTTTTATCCTCCTTGCTATCGGCATTTATTACGATTGGAAAAAAGGGCAGTTGCATTGGATGAACTAAAAATACCCCCCTTTTTTTAAAAAAAAGAAAATATTAAACCATATTAAAAAATTAACGCAATAAAAAAGTTCTTTTACAATTAAAAAGGATGAATTCATCTTAAAACATTCCATAAAGATAAATATATTATAAAATAATATCTAATAACGTAGTAGGTGTTCAAATGAGTAAACCAAATCTTTGGGAAGAACTTACTGGCCCTGAGATAAAAGAACTCAATAAAAAGATGGATATGGTGATAATACCAGTAGGGGCTACAGAACAACATGGGCCTCATCTTCCTGTTTGCACTGATGCATTATTACCCACACAAGTTGCATATGCAATTTCTGCAGAAACAGGGATCGCAGTTTTGCCTACAATTCATTACGGTGATTCTCAAACACACAAAAGATTAGATGCAACCATTTGGTTAAGATCTGAAACATTACATAATTGGATATACGATATATGTAAATGTGTTTATGAACAAGGATTTAAAAAGATACTAATTATAAATGGTCATGGAACAAATGTTTGGCCATTACATACTGCTTGGTCAAATCTGAGATTTGATCTGCCGGATATACAAATAAAAATAGGTGATAATACAATTTATCAATTTATATCTGAAAAAGATAAAAAGGAATTAGAAGAAATAAAAAAGTTGGACACATATGAGTATCATGCTGGAACGTCGGAAACATCACGAGTACTATATCACAGACCTGATCTTGTTCATATGGATCGTGCTGTTGATTGGCCCATGCTCAAGCCACATGGAGCACTTTTCGATTATAGAGTAGATCAAATATCAGAATCAGGAGTATGTGGAAGACCATCAAAGGCAACAAAAGAAATCGGAGAAAAACTCTTTGGAATTACTGTCAGGACATATTTAAAATGGATTAATGAGGCATTTAAGGAAAAAATCCCCTTTGAATAAGAGGTGAAAAAATGAATAAACCGATCTTATGGGAAGAATTAACTGCACCAGAAATTAGAGAATTAAGTAAGAAAGTAGGTATGGCTCTTGTTGTAGGTGGAGCAACTGAGCAACATGGACCCCATTTGGCTGAGTGTACAGACTGGATGAACTCTTATGAGATTGCTAAACGAGTTTCAGCAAAGACTGGTGTACCTGTCTTACCTCCAATTAAATATGGGGAATCACAAACCCATAAAAGATTAGGGGCTTTATGGGTTAGGCCAGAAACATTACATAGTATAGTATATGACATCTGTAAATCCCTTTATCATTCTGGATTTAAGAAAATACTACTTTTTCCAGCTCATGGTACAAATACATGGCCATTCCATACGGCCTGGTCAAATTTAAGATTTGATCTCCCTAATATTCAAATAAAAATTGCAGATCAGACAATTTATCAATTTATGTCAGAACAAGATAAAAAGATAATCGAAAAAGTTAATGAATTAGACCCTTTCCAATACCATGCCGGTACTTCTGAAACTTCATTGATGTTAGCTGTACGACCTGATCTTGTTCATATGGATCGTGCTGTTGATTGGCCCATGCTCAAGCCACATGGAGCACTTTTCGATTATAGAGTAGATCAAATATCAGAATCAGGAGT
>Ga0180437_10012191_pt1 | contig 10195 bp, 7 predicted proteins | sample SS_ome_4_FD_132410 | JGI IMG/M metagenome (GOLD analysis project Ga0180437, IMG submission 132410) | Hypersaline lake sediment archaeal communities from the Salton Sea, California, USA - SS_3_D_1 metaG | ecosystem: Environmental > Aquatic > Non-marine Saline and Alkaline > Hypersaline > Sediment... | reverse complement strand
GGACAATCCAGGTTGCCGTGATCAGTATGAGTGGAACTTCAACAAGAATTCCCTGACCGTCGATGCCACTATTACTCTCAAAAAAACCTACCGTCTCTATCTGGGCATGACAGCTACCCCGCAGTACGGGTTTATCGAACCGTTTCAACTTGGGTGGGATTGGATTAACGGCAATTATTCAGCGGTCAATCCCACTATAAGCATGCAAGATATCCTAAAACTCAAAGCCGAACTCGCTTACCACACCTTTTATCATAAAAATGACACTGATAACGAATATTTGTTCTTAGCAGGCTTTTTCAGTGATGGAACTCCTTTATCATTCCTGGGTGGGAGCCGTGGCTCTATAGGTGGTCAACTAGGACAGCAACACGCCCTAGCTTATTCGTTGCTCTATTATGGCTATCAGACAGGGAATACTTCCATTATTGCCACTGCCCACCGCATAATCGATGAATTCGTGGACTTGAGCCGTAACCCCTCAGCCGTTACGCTGAGTGAATACGGCTGGTTATTACCCGATTACTACCTGGAAACCAATACCTCGTATGCTAACGCCAGGGATCATGGCGGAGATGTACATACCGCCAAAAGCGGGGAGGTACTATATAACCTGCTAAAATGTTATCTATTGGCAGAACAGTATGGTGACAGCCACCCCGACTGGCTAGCGTATGTGGAAGCGGCTATCAACATCTTTGTTGTTAAACAGTTTGCTAACGGGACGTTTGGCAACACCTGGACCAATGGCATTAGTTCCAGTTGCAATGATATCGCAGGATGCGGCGGCGTAACTCTTGCCTTGAGCCTGATGGAATTAGCTACTCTGACCGGCAATACCACCTATTCGGATGCTGCTACATTAGCCATGAATTACTACATCACCGAATTTGTAGATAAGGCACGCTTTTTTGGCGTGGATACCGGGCGCTTCGACTTCAATTACGGCTATAAAAAGCATATCATCGACTCCAAAACTGCCGAATATATGCTCAAGACCCTAATTCGCTTTTACGAGTTAACTGGCAATATCGTCTACCTTACCAAAGCTAACCTGACTGCTGAGTGGCTGTTAACCTGGCAATATGCTTGGAACGTCCCCTTCACTGGTAATTCACGCCTGGGAGACCACAATTTCAAGACCAAAGGAGCGTTCGCCACCTCAGTGGAAATTAACGCCCTTCGACCGGCCTACGGCAGCAGTTATGCCCTGCAAAAACTATCCAACTACCTAAGTGATGGTGAACTGCAGTATCGGGCGGACTTGCTAAGTGCGGCCTCCAGGCAGATGGTGGCCAGCTCAAGCGATACGCTGGGGATGTCCAATGCCTTGATCGGCGCACAAGAAACCTACTGGTATCACGCTAGTTTTACTGAAGACGCCAACTCTCCTCAGGGTGGCAGTTCGGGGCTGTGCTATGGGATAACCATCGCCGACGCCTATCTAGGGACGAATATTTCACTTGAAACCAATGATGCTGACGATCCGACAGATGGAGATGGCGGCAACAATGGAGGTAGCGGAGATGGTAATGGAAGTGACTCCTCAACCGAAATCCCCGTGCTAATAGTGACAATTAACTTGGAAAATAACACCCGCCTCAATTCCAATACAAAAAAAGAGATTTTTGTTACAGTTAACGACGACCAGTGTGCCCCGATCGAGCAGGCCCAAGTCACTATCACATTGAACACCAATTATACCCTTGAATGTCAAGAAATCGAACCAGGCATCTATAAAACAATATTAATCACTTCAGAGTTGACTCCAGGTGAATATCTATTAATTGTCACAGTCGAAAAATCGGGGTACCAAACCTCACAACTAGAGCATAGTCTCACAGTGACAAAAAGTCTTAATCTCGCAACGATTTCATTAGCCGTTCGAGTCAGCGCTGTGAGTAGCATTGGCCTAATGTTAGCTGTTATTGGGAAACGAAAATTGTTTGATGACATTACTTTAGATTTGTAAGGTTAAACCGTTGAGCTTATATATACATGGTGAAGTGTTTTGCAGAAGAATAAATGCAAACTCAATGAAAATAAGATCCATTCTCATCTTTCGGAAATGGATGAATTCTCAAAAGTAATTGAACATTACAAGATAGGTCCTTATCATATTAAAATATATAATTGTGCAGGAAAATATACCAACGAAGCACTATACACCTATAACAGTATAGCAGACACTTCACCTTTTGGTGAGATCGTTGAATCCATTGCAAAACATCTTTCAGGAAGTATGATCTTCGATAATGAGGCTAAACACAAACCTCTGGATCCTCGATTCTATAGCCTACAAGAGTTATTCAATACGAGGAAGACACTAGTTAAAGAGTATATTCACAAACATTACCCTGAATTTGCGTCAATGAAAGATTTAGATGAATTAATAGATCTAGCCTGCTATAAACTAACTGGTATCTATAAAATTGCCCCTTTTCTTATGGACGAACATATAGAAGAGTTTTATCTGGATTGTGCTAACACCCAGCTCTATTTAGACCATCGAACCTGGGGACGTTGTAAGACTAATGTTACTTTGTCTGAAGCTGATTTAGAACGTATAAAAACAAGGTTACGCTATGAAAGCGGTCTGCTACTGGACGAAAGCAATCCTTCCATCAAAACAGAGTTGATCACTGACAATTTTCATGTTCGCACCTCGATGGACATCGCTCCTCTTGCTGTCGATGGCTTGCATTTAGATGTGCGTAAACTAAAGCGTAAAGCCTTTACTTTACCAGAATTGGTAGCGAATGGTACTTTACCTGCGGAAACTGCCGCTTACCTGTATTTTGCTATGCTGCGACGCCGTAACATTACGGTCATTGGGGAACCTAATTCGGGTAAAACCACACTGGTCAATTCACTGGACCTGATCACCCCCCCTGAGTGGCGAAAAATAACCATCGAAGATGTAATAGAAAGTGTCCCCCAACATATTTACGATAAACATCAAGTACGGCTACAGGTTATCCCCTTTGAAGGCGAAAATACCTCACGAAGCAAGAGTAAAGAGATTGTGAAACTATTACATCGATCGCCTGATTACGTTTTCTTAGGAGAAATTCAAACCCAAGAACACTCACAGGCAGTATTTCATGCACTTACAGCAGGTCTACACTTAATCCAAACCTGTCACGCCTCGTCACCTGAAAATCTGATTGTCCGCTGGGTAGAACATCATGGTATTGCTCCGATTAATCTGTTAACTTTAGATCTCATCGTCTTTATGCGGACTTATTATCACCAAAAACTTATCCGCAAGGTAAGGCGAGTAAGCGAAGTGGAAAAACCATTTGAAAAAACCGATGTACCGCTGGAAATCGATCTGAAAGTCAATTCTATACAGTTATTCGATGTCTTTGATCTTGATAAGCAGCTAATAAAAACATTATCCGAACAATATGATGCCCCCACCATGAAATCAATCAGAATGGTTGAAGGGTTAACTTTAGAAGAATTCATTGAAGAAATGTCTACATACATAAAACTACTCAATTATTTGGTTCAGAACCAATTATTTGACCCTTATCTCAATGTACAAATCTTCCATGGGCTACACACTGAAAAACTCAGACATAGAATGCATTATAACGAAATAGACTGGTCTTCTCTCTACAAATACGTTGTTAACCAGATTAAAGAATAGCTGAGGTTTGCAAATTGTTTTCGAATCTGCCTATGAATATATGCAAAGCACTTTCCATCCAACCTTTCAAATTTATAGGAAAAAAACTCTGTCCCACTTCTTTGCTAATGCCATGTCGTTATTATGAAGAGTTAAATCTCACTCCAGAGGATATTTCAGCTGGGTCAAAAGCCTTCGCAACCATTATTTTCCTAATAATTGTCAGTTTTTCACTTATTTTGCACCTTTCTCCACTGCTTTTTTCATCAATTGCTTTATTTCTCGCGTATATTATTCATGGATTACTAATGCGTCTTCTTCCTCTAAGATATGCTCATGAAAGACTAAGCATTGAGAAATATGCTGACTTGATCTTGAATACTCTGTTATTAGCGTTATTAGCTGGATCAACGTTCGATGCGATATATTTTGTTGCTAAAAGTGATTTCCCACAAGTTTCAAAAGATTTCGAAAAAATACTCTTTCAGGTTAATAACAATGAAGATCCAGAAAAGCTTTTATTAGATTACGCTAAGAAACAGCCTTCCATTACGCTTCGAAAACACCTATCTAATTTATTCGCTATTAATGATTTAGAAACCACCATTGAATTGATGAAGAATTCAACTCAATCAGAGGTGCGTAATGCCTACGATCGCTTCACTCTTGAATTGGACAGCCGCTTAACCTTAACTATTGGAATAACTACATTTCTACCCATCTTGTTGGGACTCTTTCTAATTCTTTATGGGTTTGCTAGTTCTCCTTTCATTTTACTCATAGTCCCTCTACACATTTGTCTATTGTATTTCCTTAAGAATCAAATCTTAAGTAACAAAGTTGAGTTGGTAGGATGAAACAAAAGTCAACGGAAGGCTTAAAACAATCAGATGATGAACTGAGTGAAATTGCTTGTTTCCTAAGTTTTTTTGCTGATGAGTTGAAACTTGGTATCTGCCCAGAACAGGCATTTACATATGCTTTAAGTAAATATAACGGGGTTTTAAAGCCAATTTTTATGAAAGCCGTCCATCAGTTATTTGTTGGGGCTTTACCGCTAAAATCGATCCTGAAGGACCTTGCTTTATCGCTAAATAACCTTAACAGTCGATATCTATTACAACTCACCTGTAAATTTCTAGAAAAGGATTCTATAGAGGCTGGCAAAGTACTAATTTCGATGGTTAAAACCTTAGAAGAGAATAATAGTTTGATTAAAAAGCGTAATCACTTCTTGAAAGCAAAAAACCTTAAGACTAAGGTCTTATCACTAGGAACTTCATTAGTGATGGGTTATATCGCCGCGCTTACACCTCTTTTTTCAATGCTATTCCTACTTCGTCAACAAAATTTTATTGAACTTACAAACAGTCTGACTTTCAATCCATTTAATTTTTGGCCTGCTTTTGTAGCTTTTTTCTTCATTGGAATTTTTACTGCTTATCAACTCACAGAATTCACTGATGGAGAAACTTCTTGGTCCATGCTAATTCTCTCTGCAATGATCTTCTTTATCACTTTTTTATTAACCCACAGCTTTCTAAAAATCTTAATTTGGTGAACTACCTCACGCTCAAGCGGTGGTGCTTTATTGCTTAATTTGGTAAAAGCATTAACTATTAAGCATCATTAACTGTGAAGAGTTTTTTAAAAAAATTAAACAAACATTTTAGGTTTTTGTTCTCCCTTAACGTATTTTTTCAACAATGTGCAGTAATGATCGCGGATACTATATTCAGCAACATTCGCTATTTTTGCCAATAATTTCTGGGTGAGGACTGATCGCCGTTCAAATTGTTTAGCAATTAATAAATCGGCTCCATAAAGTACTGAGGTTGCAAAAATGTAGGGATGTCTACCACCGCGTTGCTCAGTAGTAACTATTTCTAAGAGTGTATTTGCTGCCTTCATAATAAGTGTTTGATACTCAAATGATGTCCAAAATCTTCGCTTAATTCTCAATATAACCTCAGGATGCTTAAGGACTTTACTGACAAGTCTGGGGATGTAATCTTCGCTTTTTCTTTGTACAAGTTCAATTCCTGGAGATTTCTTTAGAAGTTCAATTCCACGGATGACTTTTCTAGGTGGAATCCTATGACCTAGTTGTCCAAATGCTTTCATTACTTCCTGTAACGTGACAGGCGCTCTTCGTTCTCGAATCGCTATGAAAAGAGCAGCGACCATTAAAACAGGATGCGTCAAAATTTCATTTTGGTTAACATGCTTAAGACTCGTGCGATAAATATATGCTGCTCTCTGTTTTATTTTATCTGATAGATGAAGAAGATTTACAGCTCTATTCAATGATTTTAACACTCTGTATTGAGATTCTTTATGACGTATTCGCGCTCTAAAATTGTAAATGCGGTTTAACTTCCTGAAATAGAGTTCTTTCTCTTTTGAAAGATGTTTACCCTTATGATCTCGACTGTTTTTTTCATTATGATTTCCGATATAACTTCCCATTCCATCAACAATGTCAATTCTCTCACCAGGACTCACATATTGTTTTGCCATTTCTTTTTCGTCAGTAAATACTGAGATAATGTAGTCTTGAGGAACATAGTGAGTATCAACAACTAAACCACATTTTTCACATACATAGAGCCCTCTATTCAGCACGATATTACCTTTACATTCATTACATGATTGAAGGCTGTATTCGCTCATCTTTAAGCACCAAGGAGACTTATTATGAAAAGGTGGAAAGGGTTTTAATAACCACAAAATCCACATTAACTATAGACGTATGTTTAAACTTATAAGTATTTTTCAAAAAGAATATCTACTTAATTGAACAAATAGTTCGTTTGATCTGATGAACAAAATCTACAGAGAGTTAAGTGAACGTATTGCAAACTGATTTAAACTACTCCGCCCCGTTGAAACGATTGGAAAAATCAGTATAACTGATGTATTATTAACTAAAAAAAATGAATTTAAATCTCGAATTTTTATCCGAATAAAGTTATCCAAACACCAGTATCTAAATAGAGAAATAACATGAACAAAAGAAAGCCTCCGAAGATCATTTTCTTGCCATTACGTTCATCAATTCCTGACATATAACATATTAAACCGATTGCAAAAACAAAACCACCTACCATCCAACCCATACGAAAGATGAAACTCATTGTATTGGTCAATGTATCAGTTAACAATGTTGGTAGTCTTTGGAGGCGATCAAGCTTTTCCCAAGGATCACTTTCGATCTGCATAATACTTACACTCATACTCTATTTTAGCACATATATAAAAAGCCAGCGCATTTTTATTTGAATTTCCAACAAGTTGGATGGTTTTATATTGAGATGTCTTCTTGAAATGCGCTATCTATTTCGAACTATTTCAAAAAGCGGGGTTTATATACGTTCTCGTATTCAACTGTACGATAGAGTATTTTAGTAGATTTAATTTGAAACCATAATTTAAGATTTCAAAAAAGAGAATCTCTTGTTAGCTCAAAGTGAGTGCAAAAAAAAAGAATTGTTTGACTTCTGAATTGAATTTTTCCTTTGGTGGAATATATATGAGTCTTGAAATAGGCACTGAAGGGTCTGCATATGCTTTTTTATGGGATTATTTAACTAGGGCAAAGAATAAGGAACGTACTAGTAAAAGAGTTGTCCCAAGACTAATTGGAAAGCCCTCTTTTAATATACCAAAGGATTATTCCTATTTAGCAGACGTAAAGGTCGAAAAAATACATACTATAGGTGATTTCAGAGTTAAACCTGGGGACGCAGTTTTGGCAACATGGGAAAATGGTGAAGACAAGCTCTTTTCTACCATAAATACATTAAAAACACATTCATACACAAAGAATGAACTTTATGGGATTATTATTGATTATGATTCCAAGGATTACTATATTTCATTTTCAGGTAGATTTCCATCTCAGAGGCTAAAATATTGTGACATAGTTAATCTACGAAAAGCTGATAATCAAATTCTGCTACGAATTCAAGAAAATATTTTGGAAAGAATTCAGAATGGCGAAAGCAAACAGCTACGAAAGCTAAGAACACTTCTTGAAAAAAGAGAAATCTTGGATTCTATTAAACCTATAACTCTGAATCACACCACAGAACTTCTAAACGAATCACAACAGAAAGCCGTAGCACATTGCCTTAATTTAACGAATGATAATTATTTCTTTCTGATTCATGGGCCTCCTGGTACTGGAAAAACTACCACAATCTCAGAATTGGTTTTACAGTTGCTTAAAAGAAACCAAAGAATACTTATAACGTCACATACTAATATTGCCGTAGATAACGCTCTGGAAAAGGCCATAGAGGCTCTTAAAGAAACAAAAGAGCATGACATCAGACATTTAGTTCTTCGATTAGGCATAAATGCCAAATTATTACCAAACATCAGACCACTTTTAGGTAACATAAGAAATTTCGAGGACTTGAAATCTTATAAAATCGTCGGTTCTACATTAACAAAAGCTGGATTGTACACTCTTCATTCTAATTTTGATTGGAACAATCCACCCTTTGATTATGTCATTATCGATGAGGCTAGTATGGCAAGTATACCTTTAACTCTTGTAGGTATGGTGTTTGGTAAAAAGATAATTCTGGTGGGCGACCATCTTCAACTGCCTCCAATTTTTAATGTACCAATAAAACAGCAGCTAGAAAAATCACTTTTTGAAGTTTTAATTTCAAAATACCCCAATCATAGCATTTTTTTGGATACTCAATACCGATCGAATAAATACATCGCCATGTTTCCCAGTCATTTTATCTACAATGATCGATTAAAAACTGCCTATGGTATCGAAAATATTCAAATTGACTACTTTCCTCAAAATCGAGATAATTGGAGTCAAAGTCTCTCCGGTCGATACCCTATCGTGTGGATTGATACCTTTAACTATAATGGACAAGGTTTTGAATGGAAGTTATTTGGTAAACGATATTCTGCATGTAATTTAATCGAAGCTGCCTTGGCCATTAAGATCATGAAGGAATATCACAAAGCGGGTTACTCTCTTGAGAAAGATATAGCTATAGTTACACCATTTCGTCTTCAAGCCACATTAATAGGGCGATTGATCAAACAGACGTTTCCAAAACAGATGAACAATGTCTATAATCTTTGGTCATTTACAAAATCAAGTACAATAGACTCATATCAAGGTCGAGAAAATAATATTGTTATTATATCACTAGTAGATGACGGCATTAATCCTAAGGCTGCTAAGGTATTGCAAGATAATCGTAGGATTAATGTAGCAATTACAAGAGCAAAGAGGAAACTTATCGTTTTAGCATCATATAAACTAGCTGAGTCAATTAATATTCCTCTAATTGCAGCATTATTCAAATATATCCAGCAATATGGATTTTTTTCAAATGGACTCCTATCCCATCTGTCTTCAAAAGAGTTAGAAAAAACAAAATCTACTTTGAACATGATTTTGAATTAAAAATAAGTTCTTTAAAACGTGTCTCACAATTTTGAATAGTCTTTTTTCTAAGTTTTGTCGTTTTGAAATTCATATAATGAGTAAATAATTCTTCCTATTTTTGTCTTTTGGCAAAAATCAAATTTGATACAGAAAAACGCGGACTTTAAATAATTCGTTATTAAAAGTCTGTGGTGAAACGTTAATGGGAGTTAAACAGCTATCCGCTAACAAGATTACTAGAATACAAGAAAAAGTAGCAAAATTTTTACTAATGGGCAGCGCAGGTGCTGGGAAAAGTACCTTTGGATCCTGTCTTGAGTGTATAGTTGAGGAATCACAATTAAAATCGAATAGCATATATGTTCCTACGCCAGGAGTTGCCTTTTACAAAATTCCATTGAGTAATGGCAAGTGTTATGTTAATTGGGAGCTGGGAGGTCAACAGCGCTATCAACCACTCTGGAAACTCTGGTGGAGAGGTGCAACTGGCGCGTTTTTAATCATTGATTCCTCGAATATAGAAAGTTTTACAGCTGCCAATAATATTCATCAGCTGATTGTAAGCGAATTACGTTTGCCATATGTAATATGTGCAAATAAACAGGACCTTCCAAACTCCTTACCCATTGAAGAAATCGCTAATCATTTGAAAATAAATGATCCTACTATAATTTTTCCTACATCTTCTATAACAGGTGAGAATGTTAAAGAAGCATTTCTGGAGTTAGTGCAAAGAGCAGAAAGGAGGTGTGAGTTGTGATTGGTGAACCCTTGTTTTTAAATTCCTATCCACTTTCGGAGTGCGGCATCAAATCAATTTTGCTCCTTAAGTTCGACGTTATGGCAGGACCCTACATTGCTTTTGAGGGCGTATGCTCAAAAAGTAAAATATCGGAAACTTTAAAGGATCCCATCATTCTGGCACAGTTCCATATGGGGTTAGCCGAGACCGATGTTGACGTCATAGAAAAGCAGGGCGAACGCATGGTGATTGCATTCCGCAACCGAATTATAGAGGGCACCGATGCTAAGGACATTCTAATCTTGATCATTGAGGATGATATATCCACCGACGAAGCCTATCAGCTGGCAAACGAACTGTTGGGACGCACTGGAGGCGACCAAAACTATTT
>Ga0180437_10012190_pt1 | contig 10196 bp, 7 predicted proteins | sample SS_ome_4_FD_132410 | JGI IMG/M metagenome (GOLD analysis project Ga0180437, IMG submission 132410) | Hypersaline lake sediment archaeal communities from the Salton Sea, California, USA - SS_3_D_1 metaG | ecosystem: Environmental > Aquatic > Non-marine Saline and Alkaline > Hypersaline > Sediment... | reverse complement strand
GTCGGGGGGAAGTACATCTCGTACTTGTACACGCCGCGCAGCACAGGCCCCGCGCCGAGCCCGAGGTTGAGCTTCGCCTTGCGCAGGAACCCCGGGAAGAGACCCGGGATCTCGTAGATCCCGGTGACCGTGACGGGGACGGCCGCCGCCGAGAACTCGTTCCCGAAGAAGCTGGCCAGGGTCGACGAGTTGTCGGTGATGTACTCTACCCTGAACGCCAGGAGCATCCGGGGCCCGACCCGGTAGCGGATCCCGCCCAGCAAGGAATACCCGGTCCCGATGTCTTCCGCCCGGACGCCCAGCAGATCCGTCTCTCCGGTGGCCGCCGCGAACTCGAGCAGATCGTTCCAGTTGCTGATCCACGTCTGCAGGTCGCCAAGATCCTGGTACGCAACCCCGCCGAGGAACGTGATGGACATCCGGTCGAACTTCGCCGCGAACCCCGCACCGGGACACACGGCGCAGGCGATAATCACGCCAAGGACTGAGAAGGTCACCTTCCGCACTCTCTACACCTCCGAAACGGTTCCTCCACGACCCCAACTCACTCAGAAACCCACGAGTCACACTCTACCAACGGGGTGTCAGGTTTGCAAGTCCTAATCCCGGGAGGAGAGAGATTCCAGAATCCGCAGGTAGCTCCGGTACCGCAGGCGGCTGACCCGCCCCTCCTCCACGGCCGCCGCCACCCCACAGCCCGGCTCATGGGAATGCGTGCACGTCGGGAACCGGCACCGGGCCGCAAAGGGTTCGAACTCCTGAAAGAACCCGCCGAGGTCGGATCCCTCGACGCCCCACAACCCCAGCTCCCTCAGTCCCGGCGTGTCGGCCACCCACCCCCCGTCGTCTAGGGGGAAGAGCTCCACCCACGAGGTCGTGTGCTTCCCCTTGGACCCCTTCCGGGAGACCTCCTGGATCTTCAGGCCGAGATCGGGCTGGATGCGGTTCATGAGCGCCGTCTTGCCCACGCCCGAGGGACCCACCAAGACCGATACCCTTCCAGCGAGAGCCGCCCGCAGCTCGCGCACCCCGTCCCCCGTGACCGCGGAAGTGAGGAACACCCGGATCCCCAGGCCCTCGTAGAGTTCGGTGGTCCTCTGGACGATCTCGCCCCGTTCCAGATCCATCTTGTTGATGCAGAGGACCGCCTCCAGACCTCCCCGTTGGGCGATGACCAGGTAGCGATCCACCGACGCGGTCTTGAGCTCGGGTTGTTGGACGGCCTGGACCATCACGAGTTGATCGGCGTTGGCCACGATCACCTGCTCCAGGTGGCCGCGTCCGGGCGCAGGCCGCGAGAACTTGGTCAGCCGGGGCTCGACCGAACCGATGGCGCCGCGCCCATCGCTCCCCAGGTCCAGCGCCACCCAGTCCCCGACGGCCACCGGGTCCACGGCCACTTGCCTCTCCTTCTTCAGAGACCCCCTCAGGACGCACTCGACCCGTCCCCCGGGAGTATCGACCTCGTACCGGGCGCCCCTGGCGGCCAGGACTCTTCCCCGGATGGCACCCATCGCCCTATTCCTCCAGGAACCCTGGGGCTAGATCGTCATCCGCACGCTCCGGGCCGACCACGCACTCGCCGTCGTCCCGGATCGGCTCGAAGTAGTCGCGATCGGCGTCGCTCTCGGGCTCGCGGGCCCGGCGCGCCTCCTCGGTGATGTAGCTTCCGGACTCCCGGCGCATCTCACCGTCGGGATGGACCACGATCGCCGACTCTCCCCCCACGGGGCACTTCTCTTCACAGATCCCGCACCCAGAGCAGGCCTCCCGGACGACGAACGGGCGCTTGCCCCGACCGCACGAGTCGACGACCACGCGGAAGTCGATCGCGTTGTACGGACACGCCTCGTCGCAGATCAGGCATTCCTTGTTCTCGTTCCAGGCGATGCACCGGGTGCGATCGATCACGGCTGTCCCGATCTTGGCGAACTTCTTCTCCTCCAGGGTCAGCGCGCGGATCGCCCGCGTCGGACAGACGCGCCCGCAAACGTTGCACTGTTCCTCGCAGCCCGCGTGGCGGCAGACCAACCGGGGTGTCCAGATCCCTTCCCAGCCCGCCTCCAGGAGGCAAGGCTGGAGGGTGTGGGTGAGACAGGCCTTCATGCACTCCCCGCAGCGAACACACGTCGCAAGGAAGCGGTCCTCCGGGAGCGCTCCGGGCGGGCGGATCAGTCGACCGGGTTTGGGCTCGGCCAGCGACGTTCCCGCGACCGCGCCCACCACCAGGCCCGTCACACCCGCGGTGATCACGCCGCGGCGCGTGACGTCCACCGGCTCCTCCGGGTCGAACCGCTTCCAGCCCGCATGCCTGAACCGCACCGCCCCCTTGGGGCAGACCGACTCGCATGACCGGCAGACCATGCATTCCCCCACCACCGTACTCGCGCCGTCGACCGTGAGCGCACCGGCGAGGCAGACCTGCCGGCAGAGACCGCACTCGGTGCACGCCTCCTCGACGGTCCGGCGCAGGATTCGCAGGCGGGCCAGGAGCGCCAGGAGCGCGCCCAACGGACACAGGTTCCGACACCAGAACCGCCGCTCCCAGAGCTGCAAGAGGACGAGGGCGACCACGAGAGCCAGGGTCAGGAGCGTCAGCGAGAACGTTGCGGGGGTCAGATGAGCATAGGCCAGCGAGGAGCCCACCGCCGAGAGCAGCGGCCTGAGAACGAACAGGAGCCCGTTGATCGCGGCCACCACGACCGGGTAGACCACCAGCGTGTAGAACCGCGTCGCCAGGGAGATCGGATCGAGGATGAAGAGGAACGTCGAGCCCAACAGGGACGCAAGCAGGACGGAGGCGAGGACGTAGTACTTCCAGCGCAGCCGGCGGCGCCGCGGCTCGTCCCCTCGGGCCCGGCGCGCCCTCAGCCTGCGGGTCACGCCCTCGTCCACCAGATCGAGCGTCGTCCCGAGGGGACAGACATGGCTGCAGAAGAACCGCCCCAGCCACAGGGTCGCCCCCACCAAGACCAGGGCCGTCCACAACCCCGCCGACAGACGGTGCGACGAGAGGAACGTGCCGAGGGCGATCAGGGGATCCAGTCTCAGGAACAGGTCGGGCGGAATCGGCAGGATCAGGGGGTAGGTGGCAAACCCGAGCAGGACGAAGAACGCACCAAGCGAGACCAGCTGCACGACCCTCGTCGTTCGGTTGATCTTCATTCCCCTTGGGAGTTCTCCTCTCGGGGGGCCTCCTGGTCGAAGGCAATGCGCAGCTGATCGACGTCGATCTGGCCCAGCTCCATCCTGGATGCAGCCGCCAGATGCGCCACCTGCTTGCCCGTGAACTTGCGGTTATACCACTTCGTGAGACCCACCGTGTAGCTGTCTACAGCCACATCATCCACTCCAGCCACGATTCGGTTCAGCCGCACGGTCCTCCCCGGCCCCGAGGGTCCTCCCTGCACCATGGCTTGCATGGCGTCCATGATGGTCAGCTGCGGCCGGATGAGGGTGGCCAGATCCGCGATGGACTGGTCCAGGACTCCGGTGTGGAAGACCCGTCGGTCCCACACCAGACCCATGAGGTTCTTGATCCCGAGGGAAACGCCCGTGGCCGAATGCGACTTGGCCACCGGCAGGTTGACCAGGACGTCGGCCCGGTCCAGCTCCTCGGCCACGGCCGCCTCTCGGAGCGCCTGTCCTCGGGGAATGGACACCTTCCGGTAGCGGGACTCGTCGTTCAGGGCCGCCGTCTGGACTCCGTCCAACCCCTTGAGTGCCGGCTCGATGCCCGTGTACTCGAGCGAGACCTTGGCCGCGCGGATCGTGTGGTCGGCGACCAGCACCCGCCTCGCGCCCGCCTCGAGGCACTCGATGGCCACGGCCTTCACAACCTCCGGGCTCGTGGTGGCCCCCATCTCGGGCGGCGTACCGAAGGACATGTTCGGTTTGAGAAGAACGAAGTCCCCCCTCTTCACGAACCGCCCGATGCCGCCGATGAGGTCCAGAGCCCGCCCGACCGCCCAGGCGGGAGAGCCGGTGGCCACGCCCAGATCGACCGCGGCCTCAGCCCCTCGGGCCTCTTCGTACGCCGAGAGCGCCCAGGACGGCAGGGATCGCGCGCACACTCCCAGACCGGCCAGGGCCGCCGCCCCCACGCTCTTCTTCAGGAAGGTCCTTCGAGAAACGGGGTTGTCCAAGAGATCGTCTCCTTACTCGGCGGAGTCTCCCATACCCTAGCAATCGTCCCCCGCCGTGTCAAGGCGCCCGCCCGGAGCCGCCAGCACCTCCAGCCGCCGATCGTAGTCTTCGATTCGCCGGCTCCAGTCGTGCCGGGCCGCAGCCTTCCGGAGCGCCGGGTCCGCTTCGACGGGACCCTGCGCGAGGAGCGTCCGGAGCCGGGTCAGCAGGTTGGCCCGGTGCAGGTAGAGGTGCCGCCCACGCAGGGGAGGCGGAATCAACTCCGGGTACGACAGCCGGTCGGGAAGCAGCGGGTAGCAGCCGCAGTACATGGCCTCGACCACGGCCACTCCGAAGAAGTCGTGCCTGGAGGTGGAGACCACGATGTCGGCGGCCCATAGGGCTTCGGCGTAGGACGCCCGCGTGGGACGCGAGTCGGCCGAGAGGATTTCGTCGCCCAGACGCACCCGCGCCTCGTCGAAGATCCCGGGGTGGCGCGCGGCCCTCTCCCCGGCCAGGATCAGGCGGAATCGGACGCCCTCATCCTTGAGGCGAAACAGCACCCAGAAGAAGTCCTCGGGGTTCTTGTCGAACTCCCACCGGTGGTTCCATAGCAGGACGGGTGCGCCTGCGGCTTCGGCCAGGGCACGCCCGCGCTCGCGGTGAGGATCCAGAGACGACAGGTCGCAACCCAGGGTCAGCACTTCCGATTTCGCCTCGATGCGGGGAACGGCGAACTCGGGGACCGGATCCGGGAACCGCCCGAGGAACCGCGGGAGCTCCTCGAAGAAGGCCGCCCGGTGGTAGGCAGAGTTGAAGAACACCCGGTCGGCGGCCAGGCAGGATACGACGTTGGTGAGGCCGAACTGGTAGTCCAGCTTCTCGCCTTCGGCCACCGGGTAGGTCAGCTGGTTCTCGTGCATGTAGAGTGCCGTCGGGAGCGTGCGGTAGGGGCGGGGGGCCAGCGCGAGGAAGTCGGGGAGCGCGAGGTAGTCCGACGAGAGCAGGATGTCGGCCGGGAGCGGGTCATCCTCCAGCCTGTTGGCGAGGGAGAGCGAACCTCCCCTCATGCGCCACTTCCAGTGGAAGGCCGAGAGCGCTGCCAGGTGAACCTCATGCCGACTCCGCCGCCGCAACCCATCCCAGAACTGGCGGTGCGAACCCCCGTAGAAGGGCTCCAGCACAAGCACCCGCATCGTCGGTCCCACCCGGCCCGCGGCCGTCCGGCTAGATCGCGCCGCGCTGGGTCTTCTTGTCCCGCTTCTCCTGACGCCTCTCCTTGAGTGTCTTCTTGGGCGGCTTCTTGGTTTCGTGGCGAACCTTGTCCTTCGAACCCATCTCCGGCAAGCCCTCCTTCCAAAGCCGACCGAACCTCCGCGGCCACGCTACCCCGAACGGCCGCCCGGGTCAACGTCTTTCGCATCCCCGGGAGGCGGATGGCCCCGACCGTCTGCCGCCTTGCGGACCGCGGCGCGATCTGCTAGACTCCCGCCGCGTCGGCCGCGAGCGGCCTGTGGGCCCGCGGCCACGATTTGCACGCGCCCGCCGGCCCCCGCGGGAAACCGTGCGGCACTCCCCTGGGAGAGGACAGGACCATCAAGAACCTGCGCGCGCTGTCGAAGTACTTGCGCCGCCACCGGGACGTCCTGGTGGTCGGCTTCGCGTGCGTCCTGTTGACCAACTTGTTCGCCCTGCTCATCCCCTGGCTTCTCAAGCTCGTCATCGACCAGCTGCGGGAGTCCATCACGACGGCCGCCCTCCTCAGGTACGGCGGCCTGATCCTCGGGGTCACGGCGATCCAGGGCGTGTTCAAGTTCTTCATGCGGCGCCTCCTGATCGGGGCGTCCCGCAAGATCGAGTACGAGATCCGGAACGATCTGTTCTCTCACCTGCAAAGCCTCTCGCCGGCCTACTTCAACCGGGTGACGACCGGGGACCTCTCCGCTCGGGCCACCAACGACCTCAACAACGTTCGCATGTTCCTGGGACCCGGTCTGATGAACCTCGTGAACACCTGCATCGTGTTCCTCTCGGCCTTGGTCCTGATGCTCGCGCTCAACCCCAGGCTCACGCTCTTCGCCCTGGCGCCCCTGCCGCTCTTGTCCCTCTTGGTCTACCGCTTCTCGGGCGCGCTCACGCGGCGGTTCGAGGCTGCCCAGGCGCAGTTCGCGCGCCTTAACACGATGATCCAGGAGAACCTGACCGGAATCCGGGTGGTCAAGGCCTACAACGCGCTCCGCACCGAGGCCCGGGCGTTCGCCGACGAGTCCGGCGCCTACATCGAGAGGAACATGGACATCGTGAAGCTGTGGGGCGGGTTCTTCCCCGCGGTTGGACTCACGGCGGGGTTGGGGGCGGTCGTCGTCCTCTGGCTGGGCGGTCGAGACGTGATCCTCGGCCGGATGACGCTGGGCAGTTTCGTCGCCTTCAACGGCTACCTCATGATGCTCACCTGGCCCATGGTAGCCCTCGGATGGGTGCTCAACCTGACCCAGTCGGGGGCGGCCTCGATGGGCCGACTCCAGGAGGTTCTCTCGACCCGGGAGAGGATCGAGGTCCTCGACCCGCCGGCCCGAGTGGAGACGCTTCGGGGAGAGATCGAATTCCGCGACGTGTCGTTCCGCTACAACGGCGCGCCCGTGCTCGAGGGAATTTCGATCCGGATCCCGGCCGGCGCCACCGTGGCCGTGGTCGGGCGAACGGGCTCCGGCAAGACCTCCCTGGTCCATCTGGTCCCCCGGCTCTTCGACCCCACTTCGGGGGAAGTCCGGATCGACGGCCTCGACGCTCGACGGATCCCGGTGGCCGTCCTGCGCCGACACGTGGCCGTCGTGCCCCAGGACGCGTTCGTGTTCTCCACTTCGGTGCGCGAGAACATCGCCTTCGGGCTGGAGGACGCTTCGGACGAGACCGTCCGGCGTCTGGCCCACCTGGCGGCCCTCGACCGCGAGATCGACGAGATGCCGGAGGGCTACGAGACCGAGGTCGGCGAACGGGGCGTGAGGCTCTCGGGCGGACAGCGGCAGCGTCTGGCCCTGGCCCGGGCGCTGGCGCGCGACCCCCGGGTTCTCATCCTGGACAACGCCTTCTCGAGCGTCGACGCCCAAACGGAGGCCCAGATCCTGGACCGCCTGCGAACGGTCCTCGACGGAAGGACGTGCCTGGTCGTCTCCAACCGGATTTCGGCCGCGGCGCTGGCCTCGCAGGTGGTGGTCCTCGACCGGGGTCGGATCGTCGAAACGGGCACGCACGAAGCGCTCATGCAGGAGGACGGGCTGTACGCGCATCTCCAGCGAATCCAGCGGCTGGAGGAATCCCTGGACGGGCTGTAGCCCGGAGGTAGGCCGGTGCATTTCTACGGCCCCAGCGTTCACGACGATCACCCGGCCGGCAAGATCTACGACCGCCGGCTGGCGCGCCGCCTCCTGGTGTACCTCACCCCCCACCGGCGCCACGTGGGCACGGCCGTCGCCCTGCTCCTCCTGGCCTCCGCGCTGCAGTTGGCCGGCCCGTGGCTGACCAAGGTCGCCATCGACACCTACATCCAGGCCGGGGACCTGGGCGGTCTCACGCGCATCGGTCTCCTCTACCTGGCGGTCCTCGTGGCGGGCTTCGCACTTCAGTTCGGCCAGGTCTATTTGACCCAGATCATCGGGCAGCGGGTCATGCACCGCATGCGGACCGAGCTGTTCTGCCATCTGCAGACGCTGTCGCTCAAGTTCTTCGACCACCATCCGGTCGGACGCCTCACGACGCGGGTCAACAACGACGTCCAGGCGCTCTCGGATCTCTTCAGCGCCGGCATCGTGGCGATCCTGGGGGACCTATTCATCCTGGTGGGCATCATGGCCGCCATGCTGGCCATGAACTGGCGCCTCGCCCTGGTCGCCTTCACGGTCCTCCCCCTGCTGTTCGCTTCGGCCTGGATCTTCCGCCGGTACGTCCGGGAGGCGTTCCGGGCCGTCCGGACCTGGCTGGGCCGGCTCAACGCCTACCTGCAGGAACACGTGGTCGGGATGCGCATCGTCCAGCTGTTCACGCAGGAGGAGCGCAGTCTCCGGTCCTTCGAAGCCCTCAACCGGCAGCATCTCAAGGCGCACCTGAGGACCGTTCTCTACCACGCCATCTTCTTCCCCGCGGTCGAGCTGGTCGGCGCGCTGGCCCTGGCGCTCATCATCTGGCGGGGAGGCTCCCAAATCCTTTCCGGCACGCTCACCCTGGGCGCGCTGGTGGCTTTCATCCAGTACGCCGACCGCTTCTTCCGGCCCATCCGCGATCTGATGGAGCGGTTCAACGTCGTCCAGTCCTCGATGGCGGCCTCCGAACGGATCTTCCACCTGCTGGACACCGAGCCCGAGATCGCCGATCCCGCCCGGCCTGCGCGTCTGGAGGAGCTCAGCGGGGAGATCGAATTCAGGAACGTGTGGTTGTCCTACGACGGCGGAAACGGCTGGGCCCTCCGGGACGTCAGCTTCCACATCCGTCCGGGCGAGAGGATCGCCCTGGTGGGGGAAACGGGCGCGGGCAAGAGCTCGATCATGAACCTGCTCACCCGGTCCTACGAGCCCGCGCGGGGAACGATCACGCTGGACGGGGTCGACATCCGCCGCCTCCGCCAGGAGGACCTCCGACGCCACATCGGCATCATCCCGCAGGACGTCGTCCTCTTCTCGCGGAGCGTAGCCGAGAACATCCGGTTGGGGACGCCCGACGCTTCACGAGAGCGGGTGTGCGCCGCGGCTCGGGCCGCCAACGCCGACGGGTTCGTGGCCTCGCTCCCGGACGGGTACGACACGCGGATCCGCGAGGGCGGCTCGCTCCTCTCGTCCGGCCAGAGGCAGCTCATCGCCTTTGCACGCGCCCTGGCCTACGACCCTCGGGTGCTTGTCCTCGACGAGGCGACCTCGGACGTCGATCCCGAGACGGACGCGCTGATCCAGGACGCCATCACACGCCTCCTCAAGGGCCGGACCTCCATCATCATCGCGCACCGGCTCTCCACCATTCGCTCCGCGGACCGCATCCTCGTCTTTCACCGCGGCGTCCTCCGGGAGTCGGGCACACACGCCGAGCTCCTCCGGCAGAAGGGCATCTACAGCTGCCTCTACGAGCTGCAGTACCGCGAGCAGGAGGCCCGGTCGGGTTGACGGATGGACCGGTGCGTCAACCGGACCCAGCCCCTGCGAGATGAGCGCGCGGAGCGGGCTGCGCGTTCTTGACACGACCCGAGGCCTCACCTATACTGCGCCGAGCCAACCTGCACATCCGACCGGGACGAGGCAGACGCGCATGGAGACACACCGGGGCCAGTGGAAATCCAAGATGGGCTTCATCCTGGCGGCCTCGGGTTCGGCCATCGGTCTGGGCAACATTGTCTTCTTCTCGGCCAACGCCTATCGCTTCGGCGGAGGCGCCTTCTACCTCCCCTACTTCATCGCGCTCTTCCTGGTCGGGATCCCGGTCATGGTGCTCGAGTTCGCGCTCGGCCACTCGATGCGCCGCGCGTTTCCGCAGTCGATGAACCGCGCGGTGGGCCGCAAGGGCGAGTTCCTCGGCTGGTGGGCCATTTTCAACGCGTCGTTCATCACCATGTACTACATCACGATCCTCGCCTGGGTCGTCGGCATGTTTCTCGGGGCCTTCGGGGCGCTGTGGAGGGCGTCGATCCCGGTCCCCTCGTTCGGCATGGCCGAGGGCGACCTGGCGAACCCCTACGCGTACTTCTTCAGCATGGTCTCTTCATGGAAGACCGTGGGCTGCGTCGTGTTCGTATGGACCCTGAACGCCTACGTCGTCCGGAGGGGCGCCGGCACGATCGAGTCGGCCGTCCGGGTCTTCGTGCCCCTGATGTGGATCTTCATGCTGATCCTGCTGGTGCGCGGCGTCACCCTGGACAACGGCGGCCAGGGCGTGCTCTACCTCTTCACACCCAACATGGAGGCGATGAAGAACCCCGACGTCTGGCAGGGCGCCTTCTCCCAGATCTTCTTTTCCCTCTCGCTGGGGTTCGGCATTCTGACGGCCTACGCAAGCTACCTTCCGCCCAAGTCCGACCAGGTGAACAACGCCGT
>Ga0180437_10012189_pt1 | contig 10197 bp, 6 predicted proteins | sample SS_ome_4_FD_132410 | JGI IMG/M metagenome (GOLD analysis project Ga0180437, IMG submission 132410) | Hypersaline lake sediment archaeal communities from the Salton Sea, California, USA - SS_3_D_1 metaG | ecosystem: Environmental > Aquatic > Non-marine Saline and Alkaline > Hypersaline > Sediment... | reverse complement strand
CGATGCCTACGAAGACCTTGACGGCGACGGCACGCCCGACGCTTTCGAGGATTTCGACGGCAACGGGGCGCCGGACGCCTTCCAAGATTCCGACAGCAACGGAAAACCGGATGCCTTTGAAGATACTGATGGGAACGGCACCCCGGACGGGTTTGAGGATCTGAACGGCAACGGCGTGCCCGATGCCTTTGAGGACTTCAATGGCGATGGCACACCGGACGCTTTCGAGGATTTCAACGGCAACGGCGCGCCCGATGCGTTCGAGGACACCGATGCCAACGGCACTGTTTCCCTGGTCGAGGACGAAGACCAAGACGGCGCCTTTGGGTACGAGGAGCTGATCTTGTTTGCGGACATGTTCTCCCCCGACAGCAGTTTCGGCGTCATATCTGTCGCGTGCACAACTCATCCCTCCGGGGCAACCTACTACAACAATGATTCCCCAGCCTTCTCTTGGGACCAGCCCGCTGGGGACGTCGAGGGCTACTTCTGGTCCATCGATGCTGCGCCGTTAAGACTGGGGAGCGATACGCCTGACATCACAAGCGAACTCGGCGTCAACCCGGCTCAGGTGGGACACGGCCGGTGGTGGCTCAACGTAACGGCGTTCGATGCATCCTCTGAGCCACTGGACATTTCCGGCCACTACCTCTTCCTTGTAAACGCCTTGGGGCCACAGATTGCCAGCCCAACGCACCCCGATCCTGCTGTGGCCTATCCCGAGCGTACGGCGGCTTTCACCTGGCGGGACGAGGGGGTGCCTGATGAGGATCTGCCGCGCCATTACTATGTCTTTGACAAACACCCCGATACGGTTCCTACAACAAACGACGCTTACACGTCCGAACGCGGCTTTGTTATAGGGGACCTTGCCGATGGCACGTACTATTTCCACGTCGTTGGTGAAGACACGCTCGGGAACCTGTCGTTGGAGGTCGCCCACTTTCAGATCAACGTGAACTACATTAACGAGCCCCCGTCCGGCTGCCTTGTGGCGGTTACGCCTGCGGATCCGGTTTCTAGTGACGATCTTGTGTGCGAGGTGATCGCTCTCTCGGCCGACCCGGACGGCGATACCGTGCAGTACCGATTTGAGTGGTTTTCTTCCACCAACGGCGTGTCGTTCTTTGGCCCTCAAGTAACAACCACGACTGAGAGCGTGATCAATAGGCTTAGTTCGAGCCACACGGCAGGCGGCGAGTTCTGGAAGTGTCTGGTCAGCCCGTACGACGGATCGCTCTATGGCCCCTCGGACGACGATACCGTGCGGGTCCGAGAAAGCTCAACGATAACGGCCGAGCTGGACAGCTCGACGGTTCGGCTGGGCGAGGCCGTCACGGTGTCCGGCGCAATCACCGGCACCGAAGGGATGGGTACGATTGTGTCGTTTGTCACGATCTCCCCGGCCGGCATCGTCAGTGCCGATTTCCCGTCGGCCACGGCAATCGGCGGTAACACATATTCCCTTCGGTTCTACCCCACAGAAGCGTCGGAGGGACGCACTCCGTGGATTTTGACGGCAGTTTTTCCAGGAGACTCGGCCTATCACGGCGCAGAGAGCGATCCCGTGGCGTTTACGGTGCTAAAAGCTCAGCCGGCACTGTCGCTCGAGTTGAACGCGTCGTCTGCACCGTTGTTGTTTGACGGCCTCGAGGCCACAGCTACGCTGACGGCCTTGATTCCCGATGGACTATCCGAGCTGTTGAAGGGAAGGACTGTCAAGTTGTGGCTGAAGAAACCAGACACAAGCGCTGCCGGTCCCGTCGAGGCCCTCACAGACAGTGCCGGCGTGGCGGAATTTAGGGCGGAAGCGTTCGTAGGGGCCGGGATCGTTTTCGATTCCGCGGGTACCTGGCAGTTCCAGGCAGAATTCGGGGGCGACGAGAACCTTCTGCGCTCAACGTCGATGGCGTATGACGAACCGGACTCCGTGCGGTTGACGATCAAGGATCGCGCCGGATATGCGGTGATCGTCCTCGGCAAGCTGGATGAGGACGGCGAGGGGCAGCCAGAACATACGAAGACGGCCGACTTTGTGTATCGGGGGTTTCGTGAGCGCGGTTTCGCTGATGACGAGACAAACAACGACATTTACTACTTGCGCGAGACGCCCGACGGGGGAACGCTCGACGCGGACATATTGGTTGATGTGACTGCGCCGACACAAGAAGACCTCCGCTACGCTATCGAGGAGTGGTCGCTCGACAAGATCCGCGCCGCGCCTGCGCCGCTCTATGTCGTCATGATCGACCACGGCAGCACCGAGAAGTTCTATCTCTTTTCGGACAGCTATGGTGAGGATCGCGTTATCACGGCCGGAGAACTCGACGGATATTTCGCTACCCTTGAGGCAGGCATCGGGGACGAGATCGCTGACGTGGACATCATCCTCATCTACGGTGCATGCCACTCCGGCAGCTTTGTCCCCTTGGTCTCGGGCGAAGGCCGCGTGGTTGTGGCCAGTTGCGCTTCTAACGAGGCGTCGCACAGAGGCGTGATCGACCCAGCGGACGGTGTGCGCGACGGCGAGGCGTTTGTGACTGAGTTCTTCCGCAGGGCGCGAGCTGGCAAGACACTCAAAGAGGCGTTCGAGTCGGCGTCTGAGAAGATCGCTGAGTACACGGCATCGAGTAGTAGCGGTACCGAGGCGACCCGGCGCCAAACACCGCTTCTCGACGATAACGGCGACGGCACGGGCAGCGACGGTACCCTCTCCCACACGCCGGGCGAAGATGGCGCCCGCGCTCAGGAGGTGGTCCTGGGCTACGGTGTCAACGCCGGTGACTCCGTTGGATGGCTTACCGTGGCGCAGACGATCGGCCCGGACAGCCCCATAGACTTGTTCGCCAAAGCAGACCAGAGCGTTATCCAAGACGATCGTGCCTGGCTCGAGATTAAGACGCCGTCTTACGCTGGCTCAAGCGTGGCCGATGCCACCAATCCGGACTCCCAAGAATATGTGGAGATGCCCGTCTTTGATTATGATCCCGCCACTTCCGATCTAGATAGTGGGCTTTTGCGGTGGTCCGATTTGGGAACCATCTTCTCGGATCCCGGCACCTATAAGATCTTCTACTACATCACTGACGGGCTCACCGGCGAGACCAGCACGCACATGCTGACTACCGTATATCGCGCCTTGGACGAAAATCAGGCCCCGGGAGCGGTCTCGCTCTTCTATCCCGAGAACGGCGCCCGCATGGCGGCCTATGTCTATTTCGCCTGGGGTGAGGCAACTGACCCGGACGGCGACACGGTCACCTACCGGCTCGAACTTGCCAAAGACGACGCGTTTACGATGGGCATGATCGTAAAAGAGGGCCTCCAAAGCACCGTGGTTCTGCTCGATGCGGTCGAAGACGGCATCGAAGACTTGCAGACCTACTACTGGCGGGTCATACCCGTGGATCCGTACGGTGCCAGTCCTGCCACCAACGCGGTGCGAAGTTTCGAGACCGATTTTACGGGTCTGGGCATCCCGGGCGCGGTCACAGGGCGTGTTCTGGATGCCTCAACACAGGAGCCTATTGCTAACGCGAGCGTGACAACGGCGGCGGCGTATACCGCAAAATCCACATCGCAAGGCGTGTATTTCATAGCGGGACTTGATGCCGACACGTACACCCTGACGGGCACTGCCGCCGGCTACGCGACGGGGAGCGTTACGGCCACAGTAACCGAAGGAGGCTTATGTGAAGCCGATCTTGCTCTCACCACCTCCGGCGCCGAAGGCGAAGGAGAAGGTGAAGGCGAAGGTGAGGGCGAAGGCGAGGGTGAAGGCGAGGGCGAAGGCGAAGGCGAAGGCGAGGGCGAGGGTGAGGGCGAGGGTGAAGGCGAAGGCGAGGGTGAAGGCGAAGGCGAGGGTGAAGGCGAGGGCGAGGGCGAAGGTGAGGGCGAAGGTGAAGGGGAGGGTGAAGCGCGCCGGCCCGGATGTCTTGGGGGACCACTTGCGCCGTCTTCAAACAACCCGCTTCACAGTGCCGGATGCGACATTCTGTTACTCGCGGCTGTGGCTGCAATCTTTCTGAGTGCTGGCGAGAGAAAGACGCGGACAAGTCTGGCAGGCTGAACCCATGGGCTTGATGGCAATCCGGCATAGCACGTCCTATGGGCGTGGTCAGAGACAATGGCTCTGCCGAAGAACTGGGCGCGTTTCCTATCGTCGAGCCGGATTGCTTAGGAAGAAATCGCCATACCGGAAATCGCGGTGGCGAAGCCATGAAGCGGCCGGTGATGCCCCGTCCTTTGGGGGGTTAGGCCGCTTCAAGCGATTTCTACACTTCTGGCATCAAGCTTTCACGCCAACGGGTCAGACGATTCCAGCGCGTTGGACGAGGCGGTGGGACAGCTCTGGCGTCCGAAGAATGAATCAACATAGGCGCGACAGACGTTTGAATTGGGCGCGTTACCGTGCTGTCCATTGCGAGCGACACGGGCAAAACGCCAAGAGCAACTCGGCGAGACCGGACACTGGGCACAGCGTGCGATCTTCCTTTCCGTAAAAGCTTTTCCAGAGTGAGAGTATGACGAACCTCGAGGCGAAGGCGCCGCTGATATCAGTCAGTCTGGGCAGTTCATTGGTCAAGATCATAAAGCGCGTCAGAAGCCTTGTGGTAACCGAGGACTTGTTTTTGCGGTCAGCCGTTTGCAGATCTTCCCCAGTAATTGGGAGAAGGCGTTCCACGATTATAGCCTGGTCATTACGTTGGGACAGCCGGGCGTCCGGAATCATTGCCAAGGATCTGTTGAGCAGATCTTGCAGGCCAAACCGGTGGTTAAGACTCGCGAAAGTGGGCGCTACAACGTTTGATTGCCCCAGCACTGCCGTAAGCACCTTGGCAATAGCGCCCTTCCCGCTCCGCTTCGGCCCTACGAACATAATCATTTTCTGCTGGCTTGTGTCTGCCGTGAGACAGTAACCGGCCCACTCCTGCAAAGTGTCTATAGACTCGTCGTCGTCCTCAAACAACGATGTGAGAAAAGAAAGCCATTGCGCGGGCTTTGGCGCATCGGGCACGAACGGATAAGGCACCGCATTGGAGCCGAAGAACAACCGCGTTGGCGATAGCAGTTCCCGTGTCGGCAAGTGCAGCAATTCGGAGCGGTTCAGCATATGGCAAGAAGTTGCGTTCGTCTTGGACTGGCTTGGCTTCGCTAGGTTCCGGCAACGGCGGGTCGGGGTCCGGGTTGGCCAACGCGGCCCGGGCAAGTTTAATAAGTTGTTCCCGGGTTGAAACGCCGGTCAGGTTCCATATCCATTTGCCCTTGACGTTCGGGTCAGGGCGCCGTTGTCGGAAGTCTTTCGGGTCGAACCGGACAACCTGATAGATCAACGTGCCGGCGGCATCGACATAGTCCTAGGTGGCCACGATACGTTTCTGCGGCTCGGTCGGCGCGGTGAACAGATCGGCCATTCCTAGATCCAGCGCTGCGACAATGGCCGCGTTGTCAGAGCCGGCGTGCCAGTGTAGAAGGAGTTTCCCGTCCGCTTCACCGACGCTGAGCCTGTTGCGGCGATCATCGTGAGCGGGACACCGGGCCGTGTACCCGGCCGCAGACTTCTTGACCCTGGACAGTCTGGCCAATAACTCCTGTAGCTGCATCGACGCTTCTCGTCCTAATGGTTGATGCGGTTCCTCGCGTCGAGCCTTGCGAAAAATGCGTTCTCATCGATAAGTACCCGACGGCTGATACGGTGGATACAGGCATCGAATCCGTTCTCGCGTCTGTGGAATATTAGCGCCCTCGGTGGCCCAATGATGACGCTCCACGAACTGGCGAACTGTCAAGAGCCGCCGCGCTGGAGCCAGTGCGGTCTCGGTCGTGTCTTCAACGCTTGTGGTCTCATCCATGGCTCTTCCCCTTGCTACTTGCGCCGCATCGTATCTGTGCGATGGCATACCCAGGGATGTTCCCTGTGCAGCCAACGCGATGCGCCTGGTGGTCTGCTCGCTCTTGCGAGACCGCGTAGGGATTCTGGATGACGCGATGATTCTAGCGAGTTGCTCAATATTCACGTGTGACATCCTTAAGCTCCTTTATGCTCTTTACGACTGACAATGGCAGTATATCTCATCAGAGTACATATGTCTACAACTCGATCGATAGTTAGTATGGACATACCGACAGTCTGTCCATCAGCGCCAACAGTCTCAGAGGAAAGAAATGACCGCAACAACATCGGCAATTCGCGATGCATAGTAGCGTAGTAGCTTACGATATCGGTATTCCTGAATTCCCAGAAGTTCGCGTTCGGGGAGTCACTTACATCGGCACGTTCCAGAAGACGATCATCGGCAGCTCTAAGGAGCAACTGATACACCCGGCCTTTTTCCTCTGTCCAGCGGCCATTCACTTCGTACAACTTGCTGCCCAATGGCTCCTTGTCGCAAAGCAGGCTGCCTGCCTCGCACAGAGTCCATAGCGGCACTCTTTTCCAGTGTTCGTAGTCCGGATTTGGTGCAGCAGAGGCCGCCTTTTCAGCATTTCCATCGGGCCTGAGACAGGGACGCGAAGGACCCCTCGAGGGAGGCATAACCTGTGATTCAATTGACGGCTCAGGGGAGGTCGGCCCTTCATGGCCTCTTCTTGCCTCTTATTACCCTCACGCACCCATCTCGATATCATATCTTGCGCCGTCTCGCCCTTCTTCACCACGTTTATGCCCTCCCTTTGGTTTGGGCGCTGTTGGCTTCGGAGCCGAAGATGCGCCGGTTCATCTTTTCGACCACGGGTGACGTGTGTCCGGCGGTTAGATGCTGGTATCGGCGGACCATTTCAAGCGTCCGATGGCCCAGGGTCGCCGCCAACTCGGAAAGGCTGGCACCGGACTGCGCCAAGTACGTGGCGGCGCAAGGCCGTAGGTCATGGAAGCGCAAGTTCTCGAGCTTAGCCCGTTCCACGGCCCAATCCCACGCCGATTGAATATCGACGGGCCGAGGTCTTTGGCGAAGTTTTGCCGGTGCGGGGAACACCAAGTCTGTGTCGATGCGGCGGATCTTCGCCCGGGCAGTCATCAGCTCGTACGCGTGTCCCGTCAACGGTACGGCGCGACTGTCGTTGTTCTTGCTGTCCGTGACGGCGGTGATCTGCCGGCCCAGGTCGACATCTCGCCAAGTGAGCCCTAGGATTTCGCTGCGGCGCATGCCTGTACTCAATGCCAGCACGACAACCGTATACAGGTCAGGGTTTCGGCTTTCGCGGCAGGCCTTAAGCAGGCGCCCCCGTTCGTCGTCATCCAGGAAACGGACCCGGCCTTTCCCTTCCCTCGGCTTTGAAACAAACCGCATAGGGTTATCATCGAGCCAGCCCCACTCTTTCATGCCCACCGTGAAGCAGTGGCTTAAGGCGGCCATGTAGCGGGCCACGGTTGCTGGGGAACGCTTGGGACCCCGCGATGTTGATTCACGAGCGAGTTTGCCGCGGTGTTCCACCAAGACAGCAGGGGTCACGTCCGCCAAAACATAGCTGCCCAGGTGCCTCTTCCACCAGCGCAGCTGAATCCCTTGCGAGTATTTGCTGCTTGCGCTCTTCTCGGGGAGCACGGTCTTGATATACCGGTCTATCAACTCCCCCAAGGTGTGCTTCTTGGACTCGGCCGCTTTGAAGTGGCGGCCTTCGGAAATCGCGGCTTCGGTGTTTCGCGCCCATGTCTTCGCTTTGGTCAGGCTGCCGAACGTGGCGGTCTGGGGGGATGCCCTCGCCGGCGAATCACAACGGTGTACCGCTTCTTGCCGGCTTCGTTGAGACGTTCCATAATGTGAGCCCTGATAGACTGCTTTCGAGGACGCGCGGGAAGACGCTAGGCCTTGTCGCTTCCCTGATAGGCGTCTGGTTCAGCCCGTCGCGGTGAGTGGCTATTCAGCTTGGCGGGCGTTCAATTGTAGGTGCGTTTGTACTGGTCAGAAACGCTGCCAGCAAACGAGGAAAGTGTAGCACATTGAATCGTGATTGCAACATTATTGCAACATTTCCGGTTCTTGGCATAAGAAAAGGACTTGCGAGCCTTCGCAAGTCCTTTATTTTCAGTGGTGGGCCCGGTAGGAGTCGAACCTACGACCAAGTGATTATGAGTCACCTGCTCTGACCACTGAGCTACGGGCCCAGGGGTTTCGGGAAAATATTACGTCAGATTGAGGCTCCATTCGACAAACGACTTGAGTTCGCGCGCGCGGGTCGGATGGCGCATTTTGCGCAGGGCCTTGGCTTCGATCTGACGGACGCGTTCCCGGGTAACGTTGAACACGCTGCCGACTTCTTCGAGCGTGCGCGGATAGCCGTCGCCGAGGCCGAATCGCAGTCGTAAGACCTTTTCCTCACGTTCGGTGAGTGTGCTCAAGACCTCGTCGAGTTTTTCCTGAAATACGCTGAACGCGGTGGCGTTTGCAGGCGACTCGGCGCTCTTGTCCTCGATGAAGTCGCCGAAGCTGCTATCGCCGTCGTCGCCGACGGGCGTTTCGAGGCTGATGGCTTCTTGGGCGATCTTGAGGATGCTTCGGACTTTGTCCGTGGACATCTCCATTTCGTGCGAGATCTCTTCCGCGCTGGGTTCGCGGCCGTATTTCTGCACGAGGCGCCGCTGCGTGCGCACGAGTTTGTTGATGGACTCGATCATGTGGACCGGTATTCGGATGGTGCGCGCCTGGTCGGCAATCGAGCGGGTGATGGCTTGTCGAATCCACCAGGTGGCATAGGTGCTGAACTTGTAGCCTCGCTGATACTCGAACTTGTCGACCGCTTTCATAAGGCCGATGTTGCCCTCTTGGATGAGGTCCAGGAAGGACATGCCGCGGTTTGTGTATTTCTTTCCGATGCTTACCACAAGACGGAGGTTGGCTTCGACAAGTTCCATCTTGGCCTTGTAAATCTTCTCTTCTTTGTCCCGAATGGTGTCAATCAAGGCGGTGATCGCATCGGTGTCGAGTCTTGTATCGGTTTGGATTTGATCGACTTTGCGCTGGGCCAGGGCCAGCCTGCGCTCGGCGTCGAGGATGATATCTTTGTCGACCCCAAGCGTTTTCGCGGCGGATGCGGCACGACGCAGTTTCACGGCCATGGCGTGAATTCTGGGCGCGGTGTGGCCCACTTCCCTTTCGACCCGATCGATCTCGTCCCGGGCCGTGGCGATGCGCCGTTTTAATCCCTTTATTTTGCGGGCGATCTTCATCATTTCTTTTGTTTTGAGATGAAACTTGCGGATGGCGGCCACCTGTTGTCCGCGAATGCCGCGTACGCGCTTCCGGATGTTCTCGCGGCTTTTTGCGGAGAGGTTTGCGCGGTGGGCGCGTTTTTCCTGTGCCTCGATCAATCGGTCACACGCGGCAATCTCGTCTAAGAGAGCGGGTAAGCCTCTGACGAACTTGTCTTGCGCTTTCGGTTCTTCGATATCCGTAATCTGGGCGAAGTTGAGGCGTCCGGCCAGAATACGCGCGGCGAGCATCTGGACCTCTTTGAGCGTGTACGGCGTGTTGAATAGCACGTCGGTCAACTCGTTTTCAGCGGCCTCGATGCGCTTTGCGATGGCGACCTCTTGTTCTTTCGTTAGGAGCGGGACGCGGCCCATTTCGCGCAGGTACATCCGCACGGGGTCGTCGGCGCGTTCGTGGCGGCTATGGGTGGCTTCCTTCCGGAGTTGCGCCTTCATGTCCGCCGCCTTTTTCTGCTCTTGTCGTCGTTTGGTTTCGGAATCGAGTTTGAGTTCGTCGACTATCTCGACATTCATGCCGCTGAGCGAAAGCATAATCTCATCGATTTCCTCGGAGGAAGCTTCTTCCGGGAGGATCTCGTTGAGGTCGTCATACGTCAGCTTTCCGTCTTTGCTCCTCGCCAGTTCGAGGGCCCTTTTCTTGCCCTCGTTCCGATTGGTTGCGCGTTTGGGGATCTGAATTTTGGTTTTGGCGTTTCCGGCCATAATTAACCTCGTCCACACGCCCTTGTCGTTCTCACAAGGTTTGTCCAAACGTTAGGCAGTATATGCATACGTCGCGCCTTTGGCATGGCGCAACGGCCCTAAACCGTGCTGAAGCTGTCAATTTGCTGCGCCACTTTCAAATGCTCCACCATCAACGTGTTGACTTTCGTGACGTCGTTGGCTTGCTCGGCCGCTTGGATATCTCGCTTAAGCTTTGCGTCCACAGCCCGTAACGCTTCCTTTTTCAGTCGGGCAACGCGTTTTTGGACTAACGACTCGGCGGCTTT